>JAEEGL010435876.1_pt1 | contig 14161 bp, 12 predicted proteins | sample 9134231 | NCBI WGS metagenome assembly JAEEGL01 (sample SAMN16246548, study PRJNA631951) | gut metagenome | biome: gut microbiome; feature: rumen; material: fiber-attached | host: Bos | place: Iran: Karaj | collected 2018-10 | reverse complement strand
GATGGTTCATTTCCGCAAAAGACATGCCGTGGTACGGGGAAGAATACCGGCATCGAAATGCGGGCTTCCCGCGCTCAGCATTCACAATATGACACCCTGGAATTCCGAAATTCGCGACGATACCAGGGAACTCGGAATTCTCTTTACGGGCTATTCCGAGAAAAACAAAACCGATGATATTGTCTTCTTATGCATGAATATGCACTGGGAAGAAAGGGATTTTATTCTTCCGGATATTCCCGGAAAACATGAGTGGATTTTCTCCCTTGCCACATCGGATGAATGCAGCTTCGCCAAAGTGAAGAATACGGTTCACATGATCGGTCGAAGTGTGGCAGTCTTTGTTGCAAGAGTTTTATAATACCGTAAAATAAAAATCATCTCCGAGAATGGCAGGTGCGTTACCGGAGCAGCCGGCTACACTCAGGTTGCCTTGCGGCACCCGGGAGGTCCCTCTTAGTGCTGCTTTGTCCCCAACCTGACACGGTTCGTGGGCTCCCGTCGCGCAAGACCCAAGCTTAAACGCTACTTACCCCGGGCAGCCATCCCACCATTCTCGGAGATGATTTTTTAGTTGTCAGTGCTCTTTATTATATCCGCCGCACCCCGTTAAGTCAACCGATTTACCGGAAGTATTCGAGGACGACTTCCTCCTCGCTGAAGTGGGTGCGCACGCCCTTCACTTCCTGATAGGTTTCATGTCCTTTGCCGAGCAGTGCGTAAATATCACCGGGCTTTGCCTGGTCAAGGCACCACCGGATTGCTTCGGCGCGGTCGTCGATGGCAATGTATTTGCCGCCGGATTTCTCAATTCCTTCGATGATTCCCTTATTGATATCGGCCATTTCCTCGAAACGGGGATTGTCCATGGTAATGACGCATAAATCTGCAAAAGCGCCGGCGACTTCGCCCATACCGATTCGTCTTGAGGCAGCGCGGTTTCCTCCGCAGCCGAAAACGCAGACAAGGCGCTTCGGATGATACTCTTTTAACATTTCGAGAACGTACTGTGTACTGAAGGCATTGTGTGCATAATCAATCATGACACAGGCTTTCGGAAGTGCTTCCTTTATGACCTGGGTCCGGCCCTTTACGCTGATTTCGGAAAGGGCTTTTTTGATTTCATCGACCGAAACACCTTCCAAAGAAGTAACGGCGCTTGCAATCAGCGCATTTTCCGCATTGAAGGAACCAGGCATCGATACATAGACGGTATCGGATTTTTCTTTGGTATGAAGGGTAAATTCCACACCGAAACGGTCGCCTTCCCAGAGATTATGAATATTCTCCGCCGTGAAATCGGCATCCTTTGTAAAGGATGCGGTGACCGGATTAACGGAGGCCTTTAAGAAATCATCGCTGTGCTCGTTATCCATGAAAATGACGGATTTTTTTCCCATCGGGAAAAGCGCCAGTTTGCAGTTTTTGTATTCATCGAAATCGGCATGCTCATTCGGTGAAATATGATCGGGTGAAAGATTTAAAAATGCCACCGTATCGAAATCGATTCCGTCCACGCGGTGAAGTTTTAAACTCTGGGAAGAGACTTCCATGACCACGTGCGAACATCCTTCTTTTACCATTAAGGAGAATAAGTACTGCAAATCAAAGGATTCCGGAGTGGTGTTCCGGATATCCAGATCCACTTTGTCCGGACCGATAAACGCACCGTTTGTGCCGATCATTCCGACTTTGTGACCGGCCGTTTCCAAAATCCGCTTAATCATATGGGCCGTTGTGGTTTTTCCCTTGGTACCGGTCAGACCGATGACGGTCAGATTTTTTGAGGGATAATCATACCAGGCAGCGCTGATGAGTGCCAGTGCCGGACGTGCATTATCCACTTTGATAACGGTAATGTCCGAAGGGACATCAACGTCTTTTTCCACAATCAGTGCCGCGGCTCCGGATTCGACCGCTTTCGGAATAAAGTCATGTCCGTCGCTTGTGTAACCGGAAATGCAAATAAAAAGATTCCCCGGCGCCACTTTTCTTGAGTCCATGCAGATTCCTGTAATTTCGGTATCGGCCGACCCTGTAACCAGTGTGTGGGGAAAGTCTTTTATCAGTTCGTTTAGTTGTCTGCTCATGTCCTTCTCCTTCTTTCAGTCGTATTTCGATTTTCCCAAGAGAGGAAAATGATGCGTAAGTTTTATGATAATTTTGCCAGAAAAATCGTGCTGCCGTCTTCTAAGGCGCCGCGGATATATAAAGCACCGTTTTCTTCTTTGCCCGTAAGAAGAAGTTTGTCTCCTTCGTAGCAGGATACACGGTAATCAATCTGGAAATCGGAGAAATGACGTCTGTCCCATTCCTCCATGGTAAAAAGTCCGACGATGGTACGCACGTATGCGACATTATTCATGTGAAGACCGTAGTCGATGTCGATGCAGCGAACGGTGTATTCGCCCATCGGTGTTCCGTCTTTAAAATCGCGGATGCGCTCGAAATCTTCTTCATCTCCGGGGGTATCGTCAAAAACAAAGTCCGGGGAGTAGATTTTCTCCATTTTCTGAATGGCTTTGCTTTCGGTGTTGATGACCACCCATTCGGTTTTGCCGTAAGCCAGAATTTCGTCATCCTTCGTAACTAAATACTGACGGTTTGCCTTGGCTTTTCCGGGCGTCTGCGGCCAGGTATGAAAAGAAATCTTCTCGGCCATTTTTATACGGCGGTTGAAATGTACTTTGGTTTTGGTTGCCACCCAGAAAAGATTCTGAGGGGAAAACGCAGTAATTCCCAGCCCTAAAAGCTCTGCGTGCTCCATGGCCATGTCCATGAAAATATCGATGGAGTCCGGCAGGGAAAGCTCGGCATTATAATTGCTCCGGCTGGGAAGTACAAAGTCTGTTTTTGTTAATTTGTTCTGCATCGGGGGCATTCTCCTTACCCGGTAATAAGTCTGGCAAGGTCCTCTAAAGCGGTATTCTCAATGACGGCTTCGTAATGCTCATTGACATAGTTCGGGAAGGTCTCGATGGTAGGAGCAAGCGACCCGTACTGTGCAACGACGGAGCAGATATCACGGAATGCATCGTCCGAAAGGGAACCTTTGCATACCTTTAAAAGGTAATAGGAACTGTCCGGTTCGTCCGGATTCCGGTAAAGAGTGCTTGTTACCGAAAGGTCCTTGTTTAACATACGGATTAAGGAAAACAAATCTTCCGGGCAGTCAAAATAGAAGAAGCGGTCGACCGATTCTCCGAGGTGTACGCTTACCCTGGTATTAAAAGGAAGCGGATTGTTTTCCGGCATTTCTTCGATATAATCGTCGATATCATCTTCTCCGAAAGGCAGATCCTCCTCTTCCCGGGGCGGATCGATGATGCCCGAAGCTAAGGAACGTAAGAATTTGTCGAATTCCGACATCATACCGCCCTGTGCATCCACATCGGGAGAAAAACGGGAATATCTGGTGTTTAGTTCTTCCGGATTCTCAACCTTGGTTACGATAATATTGGCATGATCCCGGTAAGGAATCACTTCAATGGCCAAAGGAATGTTTTCTGCTTCAAAACCGCACTGAATATATGCAAGCTGCATCATATCCCGGAAAAGCTTTTTTACTTTTGCGGAACCGTATGCTATTTCGCTTAATTTTAATTCTCGTTTTTCCAATTCCGATTTGGAGAGGACACAGCGAATCTGATGATCATTGATTTTTTCAATTTTCATTGCTTTAATCCTCCTTTTGGTAGTTAATACATCTTACTCCTTTTTTTCACTTTCATCAATATCAGTGAAGCAAAGAAGAATCGAAAAATTTCGAAAATTCTGTGAACTCGTCAAACGCTATTGATTTTTCTTCTGCTCTTATTATATCATAAATTCGGGCAGCCGTTTCGGAAATTTTATACCGGAAGGGAGGCATCGGAAGAAAAAATCATCGCTTACGAAGTCTTTCGTAAGTGTCTTACAAAGCAAAATGCGGCTCCGCATCTTGCCATTCCGACAATCAAAATACAAATAAATAATAAGATCCTTTTAAAAAACACAATAACTCAATTTTATTTATGCAAACTCTGATATTTCTTTTTATTTAGGTATTTCGAAGCGCTGTCTTTCCTGCAACCGGTTTGGGAGAAAACATCACGGATTCCTTTTGGAAATTTTTCCGGATTTGTTGCAGAAACCAATCACAAAACATCCTGCCGTTCATTCCCGATTTTATGACCGAAAAAGTTTACAATTTCTGTAAAAGTTCCCCTGAACCGACAGAAAACCGAAGACAACAATGTTCACGCGGATTTGTGCTTTACGGTGTAAATAAAAAAAAGGATGACTGTGCAGGGTGTTTTTGGTATAATATTCTGTGGTGCCTTGCGATTTTATGTAAATCAAATTGACGAAGGCTGCCAAAATGAACTGTTTCGGAGAGAATAAATGAATAACGAATTTGATAATTTTGATGATATTGAAGATATTGATGATATCGATGATATTGAAGATATCGATGATATTGATGATATTGAAGATATTGATGATATTGAAAAAAAAGCGGTGAAAAAGAAACCGTCCGCAAATAAAGAAGTACAAAAGCAGGTAAAGAAAAAAAGAAAGGCCAAGAAGCGTAAGAATGCATTCATGAAGGTGCTTCCGGTCATCATAGCCGTTGTTCTGATTCTGGCTGTCGGAGGTGCATTCTACGGACAGAAACTGATGGAGAAATACTCCTACGGGACGGAAATGGCGGATTTAGTCGAGTACTACGGCATCGAACCCGGAAAACTCTCGATTGTGTATAACGGAGAGAAACTGGAGGAGAAAGCGAAGTTGATTGACGGGAAGGCGTATTTTGACGAGGACTTTGTCAAAGAGCATTTTACCGATCATTTCTATGTGAACCGGGAGGAGCAGGCGGTTTTGTATACCACGCAGGATCAGACCATCAAATGCGTGATCGGCGAGGATTTTAAGTATTATTTAACCGCGGATTCCCAGGTGGATTTAGATTACCGGCCCGTTGTTCTTGAGGGAGATACGCTTTATTTTGCGCTCGATTATCTGAAACTGTTTGTTCCGATTCAGGCGGATGTATATGCCGATCCGGGCTATATTGTGGTATTTACCGAAACACCTGCGGAATGGAAAGTGGCGAGTGTGAATAAGGATACGGCCATTCGTTACCAGGGCGGAATCAAGAGCCCGATTCTCGAAAATCTGTCTTCCGGCGATGAAATATATGTCATCGAGGAGATGGAAGACTGGGCCAAAGTTGCTTCCGATAACGGAAAAATCGGATACCTGGAGATTAAGCAGTTTGATTACAGTGGCTCGTCTCCCGATTTTATGACCGGAGCGGAGGTAGCCATTCCACTTGAGTATACCAGCATTGCCTTCGACGGAAAAATCAACATGGCCTTTCATCAGGTTTTTGCCGATCCGGCGTCGCATTTTGCTGCCGCAACGGAAAACGTTAAAAGCGTGAATATCATGGCTCCGACGATTTTCCGCTTTTCGGACAATTCCGGCAGCCTTGACATTCTTCCTTCCGCACGGTATGTGGAACTCGCACACGAAAAAGGAATGTCGGTATGGGCGGTCGTAACGGATGTGGATTCTTCGGACGTGGATATGGGAGAAGTATTAGAATCGACCGCGAACCGCCGCAAAGTTATCGAGGCGCTGATTACGCAGGCGAATGAAAATAATATTGACGGAATCAATCTGGACATCGAAACCGTTTCGTCGGATGAGGCGGGTCATTTTGTCCAGTTCGTAAGGGAATTATCCGTGGAAACCCACAAGAACAATATCATTCTTTCCGTGGATAACTACGCACTTGCTTCGATTACCGGATTTTATAACCGTAAGGAGCAGGGACAGGTTGCCGATTATGTCATTATTATGGGATATGACGAGCACTGGGCAACAAGTCCGGTTGCCGGCAGTGTGGCCAGCATCGACTATGTGGACCGCGGAATCCGCGAAACCATTGCTCAGGTTGCACCGGAGAAAGTAATCAATGCGGTTCCGTTTTATACCAGAATCTGGAGAACCACCGAAGACGGCAAGGTAGGTTGTGACACCGTCGGAATGCCGATGCAGAATGACTGGGTGGCTCAGCACGGAATTACCCCTTCATGGGATAACGAGACCTGCCAGAACTATGCGGAGACAATGTCCGGCGGAAAACTCTGCCAGGTATGGATGGAGGATGCGGAATCCCTGGAAGTAAAATTAAATACCATGGATCATTATAATCTTGCCGGCGTTGCGGAGTGGAAGTTGGGATTTGAGACGCCGGATGTATGGGATGTATTTGAAAAATACATGGCGGGAACATTAAACCCGGAAGCGAATAAACCGGCAGCGGAAGATACGGCGGAAACGGGTGAATAAACAGGTGAATACTACAGTAGTAAGGATTTCGGAAGACAATCCGAATCCGCCTGAAATGGCCGGACTCGGAGAGATTATCAAAAAAGGCGGACTGGTAGCCTTTCCGACCGAAACGGTGTACGGACTCGGCGGGGATGCCCTGAATCCGGAATCTTCAAAGAAAATATATGCGGCGAAGGGCAGACCTTCGGATAATCCGCTCATTGTACATATCGCGGATTTGAACGATTTACCGAAACTGGTTGTGTCGGTTCCGGAACGGGCAAAGAAACTGGCGGATGCCTTCTGGCCCGGACCGTTAACCATGATTTTAAATAAATCCGATCTTGTGCCCACGGAAACCACGGGCGGACTTTCCACCGTGGCTGTGCGTTTTCCTTCGCATAAAGTGGCACAGGAACTGATTAAGGCCTCGGGCGGATATATTGCGGCACCGAGTGCGAATCTGTCCGGAAAACCGTCTCCGACCCTTGCAAAATACGTGCTTGAAGACATGGACGGAAGGGTGGATGCCATCATTGACGGAGGAGATATTCCGATCGGCCTTGAGTCCACCATTGTGGATTTAACCGGCGAAAAACCGATGATTTTAAGGCCCGGATATATTACGAAGGAGATGCTTGAGTCCGTTCTGGGAGAGGTTTTGACGGATCCGACGATTCTGGATGCTTCCTGTAAGGAGCGCCCCAAAGCACCGGGAATGAGATACCGGCATTATGCACCGAAAGGCGAACTGACCATTGTGGAAGGGCCGGCGGATGCGGTAATCGAAACGATTAACCGTGAGGTCCTGATTTCCGCGGGTGAGAGGAAAAAAACCGGTGTTATTGCGAGTGACGAAAATGTTCCGTATTATTCGGCGGATGTGGTGAAATGCATCGGAAACCGTAACAATCCGGAAGAAGTGGCGGCGTCCCTTTACCGGATTCTGCGTGAGATGGACGATGAAAATGTGGAGGCGATTTTTTCGGAGAGTTTTTCGGAGGAAGGTCTCGGGGAAGCGATTATGAACCGGCTTTTAAAGGCGGCCGGACACCGGAAGATTACAGTATAAAAATAAAGGATTGGGATATGAAAATAGCGATTGCAAGCGATCACGGCGGATTTGATTTAAAAGAAAAAGTGAAGGCTCATCTTGAAGAAAAAGGATTTGAAGTAAAGGATTTCGGGTGTTATGAAAAGAAATCCTGCGATTATCCGGATTTCGGAAAGCCGGCGGCCGAAGCGGTTGCAAACGGCGAGTGCGATTTCGGCGTTTTAATCTGCACAACCGGCATCGGCATGAGCATGGTCGGAAACAAGGTAAAGGGCGTACGTGCGGCACTTTGCGCAGACTCGCTGTCCGCATCCTTAACCAGACTGCATAACAATGCAAACGTACTGGTTTTAGGCGCGGCGATTGTCGGTGAAATGCTGGCACTGAATATTGTGGATACTTTCTTCGGAACGGATTTCTCCGGAGAGGAAAGACATCAAAGAAGAATCGATAAAATCGAAGGATAAAATCCCCATATTTCTGCCGCTCTGATTCGTATATATTATACAGAGAAAATAAAGAAAAATAATCATGTAAACGGAGGGAATTAAAAATGGCAAAAGTTGTAGTAATGGATCACCCGCTTATTCAGCATAAAATCGGTTATATCAGGAGAATCGATACCGGAACAAAGGATTTCCGCGACACCATCGGTGAAATCGCCATGTTAATCTGTTATGAGGCGACCAGGGATCTGGAACTGGAAGAGGTTGAAATCGAAACTCCGATCTGCAAAACAACCGTAAAGGAACTGAAGGGAAAGAAACTGGCAATTATTCCCATTCTTCGTGCGGGTCTCGGAATGGTGGACGGAATGCTTGCCCTGATTCCTACCGCAAAAGTCGGACACATCGGTTTATACCGTGATCCCGAAACTCATGAGCCTGTGGAATATTACTGCAAACTGCCTGCGGACTGTTCGGAAAGAGAAGTTTTTGTGGTGGATCCGATGCTTGCTACCGGCGGTTCCAGTGTTGCGGCCGTTCAGCTTTTAAAGGACAAAGGATGTAAAAAAATTCATTTTATGTGCATTATTGCCGCACCGGAAGGTGTCAAGAAAATGACGGAGGCTCATCCGGATGTGGATCTGTATATCGGTTCACTCGATGATCATTTAAACGAAAATGCCTATATCGTTCCGGGTCTCGGAGATGCCGGCGACCGAATTTTCGGCACGAAGTAATATAGCTGCCGTTATTCGTTGAAAAAGAAGAACTATTTTGTGAAAAAAGTGTGGAATTACGAGGAAATCGGATGAAAAGAGAGAATTATATTTCATGGGATGAATATTTTATGGGAATCGCGCTTCTTTCCGGAGAGAGAAGCAAGGATCCCAATACACAGGTCGGTGCGTGCATCGTCGGTGCGGATAACCGTATCCTTTCCGTAGGATATAACGGTTTTCCGAACGGCTGCTCGGATGAGCTTTTTCCGTGGGCAAGGGACGGGGAAGAGTTAAATACCAAGTATCCTTACGTGGCACACAGCGAGCTGAACGCGATTTTAAATTACCGCGGAGGCAATCTGGAGGGCGCAAAACTCTATGTTTCTCTTTTTCCGTGTAACGAATGTGCGAAAGCCATTATTCAGGCCGGAATCAAAACGGTAATCTACGACAGCGACAAGTATGACGGAACCCCGGGAAATATCGCCAGCAAGAAGATGTTCGATGCGGCCGGTGTTTCCTACATAAAATATAACCGGAGCGGCAGAGAGATTAAACTCAGTTTATAAAAGAAAGCATATCGCATGAAAAGAAAATGGAAAGCGGTTGCCCTGTGGATGGCGCTCATTCTCGTAATCGGCAGTTTTCCCGCCCTGAAAGCAAAAGCGACTCCTTCGGATGTACTGGAAAAAATTAAACAGGCCGAGGAAGAAAAAGAGCAGACGGAGGAGGAAAAGAAGAAAGCCGAAGAAGGGAAAGAGCAGAAGGAAGGTCATTTAGGCCAGCTGACAATTAAGCAGGGAGATCTCAAAGTACAACTGAATAACTTAAATAGTGAGCTTTCCGAAGCCAGCGACAATTTAACCGATGTGGAAGGAAAAATTGCCGATAAAGAGGCCGAGATTGAAAAGACCCTGGCGGAAATAGAGGAGGCAAGACGTATTGAGGATGAACAGTATGAGGCCATGAAGAAGCGTTTCCAGGCTTCCTATGAAACACCTCAGGATACTTTTCTTGCGATTTTAATCGGCAGCACCAGTTTTTCGGCGTTCTTAAATAATACCGATTACCTTCGCATGCTGGCGGATTATGATAACAAGATGCTTGAAAAATACCGCCTGGCCAAGGAAGATGTCATTGCCAAAGAAGCGGTAATGGAACAGGAAATGGCCGAACTCGAGGATTTAAAGGCCCAGATTGAAGCAGAGCATGCCAGAATCAGCGATGCGATATCGACGACCACGGCTTATGTTGCGGAGTATCAGGCACAGATTAATACGGCGAATGCCGAAATAGCCGCTTATCAGGCAGATATCGAGGCAAGAGAAGCGGAGATTAAGCAGCAGGAAGAAGATATTGCGGCTCTTCGTGCCCAGTATGAGAGGGAACTTGCCATGTCCAGGGAAGCACGGAATGCGTCCTGGAGAAATATTTCGGAAGTATCTTTTGAGGAAGGGGACCGGGTTTTACTTGCCAACCTGATTTACTGTGAAGCGGGCGGGGAACCGTATGACGGAAAGCTTGCGGTCGGTGCGGTTGTCATCAACCGTGTGTTAAGCAGTCGTTATCCCGGAACGGTTTCCGGAGTCATCTATCAGCCTTACCAGTTCTCGCCGGTAACCAGCGGCCGCCTCGGCCTGGCACTTGCGGAAGGATGGGCGAACGGAGACTGTTATTCCGCTGCCGATCAGGCAATGGGCGGAGCGAGCAACGTCGGAAACTGCCTGTATTTCAGAACCCCGCTTGAGGGGATGGAAGGAATACGGATCGGAAATCATATCTTTTATTAAAAATTTAATGGGTGCCTGTCACTTTTGAAACAAAAGTGACAGGCACCCATTTCGTTAGTTCTTAGCTTCCGGCGTATGTGTCGGATCTTCGTTTCTGGGAATATCTCCCTTATCGCCTGTACAGTGCTCGCGGATCATGTCCGCACATTCGGCACGCTTGAAGGCCAGGGTATAATACCCGTCTTTGTACGGATCGTACGGGATTTCATATTTTTTCAGCCATACATAACAGGCATCGACGATGGTTTTGCTGTTCCGGATGTTCTTGTCGATATTTTTATAATCGTTGTTCAGAAGGTAGATGATGAAGTTGGCCTGCATTTCGGGGTTTGCGATGTCGAACCGGTATCCCTCGCCGGGGCCGCCTTTATCGTACCACGCGGCGGCAAATTCATAGAGGGCTTCCTTTTTGTCGGAAGAGGTGTACTGCGCATAGCCGTAACCTCCGTCTTTATTCCTCCATACATTGTCATCGTTTAAATATCCGCTGGTCTCCTGTTTGTATTTGGATTTGATAAAATCCTGTTTTGAAATGATGAGGCGGTTTACCTTTTCCGTATAGTCCACATCGGAGATGGTCCAGTTCTGGTTATTTAAATTTTCGAGGTTGTTCGATCGGATTTCGGATTCGGAATACAGATTGCACATGATTCCGAGTACCGGGATTTCGTTTCCGTCAAAATGTTCCATCAGACAGTCCCACAGATACTGTTCTTCCGTAACGGAAAGTGTGGGAGAAGGATCTTTTGGCTTGATAAAGGAATCGCGAATGGTATCATCGATGATTTCGTAGCGCTTCAGGGTGGAACCGGGCACAAAAATCTCAATCCCCATTAATACGACCATATCCAGGATGCCGATGATAATAATCGTATTGAATATTTTCTGTGCAATCCGGTCTTTCTCATCGGCCCGGATTTGCTCAAGCCTGCGAAGCGCCCGGTCATCTCTTTTCCGGGCAAATTCCTCGTATCGTTCATCGCTTTTCCGGCGCTGTTCGGTAACTTTCCGGCGGTGGTTTTCTCTTAAACGGTCGACCGATTCACGGTTTGCCGCCAGTCTTTTTTCAATCGCTTCTTCACGCCTTTCACGCGCCTGTTTCCTTCTTGCCAGCCTTGCATCCGTACGAATACGTTCTTTTCGCAAGCCTTCGTCGTTGTTCTTTCTAACCTTGGCAAGACGTTCGTCGTTACGGGCTAAGAATTCTTCTCTTTTTTTCCGTTCTCTTTTCCGGTTTTCAATCGTCCGGCTGTATGCCTTTTCCGCACGTTTTACACGGCGTTCGTGCATCAGGTCACGGTAGTCGGGCTTTGAGGACGGTTTCTTTTTGGGTGATGGTTTTGTATTTTCTGTCATAAACTGTCCGGGTGATATTTCGTCGGTTAATTTTATTCTTATTTTTCATCGAGTGTTTGACGAAAGCCCCATATTTTGTATGGGAAAAAGCAAATTCACATTCGAAAACACAATATAATCTTAGGTGGAAAGAAAAAAACTGTCAATGAAAACTTCACTTTTTCAGTATTGGAATGTATAATGGTCCTATGAAAAGTATTCTTGAATTTTCCAGAAAACATCCGATTATTACAGCAGTCGAAGCGGTTCTTTTCTGTATGACATCGCTTTTAATCATTCGCCCGAATGCTGCGGCGGAAGGATACGGGATTGCCGATGTTCTGCTTCGTTTCTTACTGGCGATTGTTGCCGGTGCTTTTCTTCATGCGGTTTCCGGTGATAAAACGTTTGACTGCTGTGACAAGAAATCCCTTTATGTGATTAAATCGCTGTGCCCTTTTTGGATAATGGGCATTTTTCTGGCAGTCCTGATGCTGATTACCAATGCGGCAAACCGTGCGGAAACGGCGGACGGATGGCTGTTAAAACTGAATCTGATGTTTATCTTCTGCTTAGCGGCCGGCGCTTTTGAAGAAACATTATTTATTGCCGTAATTAATGATGCGGTAATAAGACAGTTCAGACGGCTGAAATGGGCATTTGTTCTGGCGGCGGTCATTCACTCGGCGGTTTTCGGAGCAGTTCAGCTTATCGGCGCCGATTTTTCCACCGGGTCATCGACGGCGGCGGTACTGCTTAAAATGATCAGCAGTGTGCTTTTCAGTCTCTGCATGGTGATTCTTTACTGGAAAACGAGAAACGTCTGGGCGCTTGCCCTGGTCAGGGGAATCTATGAATTCTTCGGAATGGTTCCGGGAACGATTTTTGCGAACGCGGATATCGGCGGATATGCGGGAAGCAGGGGCGGAATAACGGTTTCGCTGGTGTTTTTTGCTATCCGTACATTTGTGGCACTAATCATGCTGGTTCTTATACTGAAGAATGCCCTGAAAGGACTGGATCTGACCAAACTTCGCAGGGAGTGGTAGGGAATAAAGAAGTTAAAACGGCGTTTCTTTACAAATAGTCGGGCAGGGATTATAATAATTCCCGATGCAGGATTAGTCTATCGGTAGGGCGCCAGCTTCCCAAGCTGGATAGGCGGGTTCGACTCCCGTATCCTGCTTTCAATGAGGTGATGCAAAAAAAGTAAAGTCTATGGCAACCGGATGCTTGCATACGAGTTGCCATGGGCTTTACTTTTTTTATAGCGCGTTAGCGCGTCACGAAATAAAATGCGTCAGCATTTTATGAGTGGCATCACCGGGGTGACGCACCCCATTTTTTATGAGTGGCACCGTTTATTGAGAGCAGGTTCCCATCTTATAGCGCGTTAGCACGTCACGAAATAAAATGCGTCAGCATTTTATGAGTGGCATCACCGCTTACAACGATAGAGAAAAATTGTCAAACTCCTCACTCCAATCCGTACTTCTCCATTATCTTCCCGTCCGGCACATAATCACCGAGCATTTCATTCGCAATTTTCATTACTTCATCATAGGAGGCAATCCGCAGCTCGTATATGCTGTTTAAGTCATTGAGTACCAGATGGCCGTTTTCTATATTTTTTCCGGAGGTCACCAGTCCGTCAATCCTTGAAATATACTTATAATCCGGAGTGAATATGCTGATGCCGGAATAATCGGAAATCACATAAACATTATCGGACTCCATAAAGAAGAAGTTCGAGATTTCATCGGTTATGTTATAGGAGGAGAATACGCATTCCAGCGTTTCTCTGTCGAATATTTCCGTTTTTTTATCGGAATTTTGTATGGCAAAGTATTTGTCATCATCCGATTCAATCACGTGATCCGATTCGGCGAGGGTTTTACCGGGATATACCAAAGCAAATAGTTCCTCCGCTTTCCTGCGTTTTTCAGCATATTCTGCCTCAAGAATTTCGTAATCATAAGACTCCTCCGAATCGGTTTCCACATAGGAATCGGAAATATCCGTAATATAGGGTGAACTGTACTGTTCAAAAACGGTAATGAAATCGGTATTGTATGCCTGTGCAAAAACGATTCCGTTATAGTAATGGCAGAACAAATAGGAATCCCCTCTCCAGACAAAATCGTCAGACTCATAAAAGGCGGACCACGCTTCCTCCCAGGTATACATTTTTCCGTTGGTTAAAAAGAACGAGGGTTTTTCGTCGTACAAAAAGGCTGAGGATAAGGAGGATTCGATTCCGAGAGATTCAAGGGCAGTCAGGTTTTCATTTAAAAGCACAAGACGGGATGTGCTGGATACCAGAAAATAATTATTCAGATAATAAAGATCATAGAAAAATTCACCGTCAAATGTAATCGACCGGATTGCTTTATTTTTCCGAATATCGATTTTTTCAAAACATTTCCGACAATGCCATTCTCATTGGTATTTTCCAGAATATAAAGAAACTCCCCGTCAAAATAGGCGCACATG
>JAEEGL016839200.1_pt1 | contig 14162 bp, 17 predicted proteins | sample 9134231 | NCBI WGS metagenome assembly JAEEGL01 (sample SAMN16246548, study PRJNA631951) | gut metagenome | biome: gut microbiome; feature: rumen; material: fiber-attached | host: Bos | place: Iran: Karaj | collected 2018-10 | reverse complement strand
GGCACTTGTTTTAGTAAACAACTCATTATAATAATAAGGTAATTCTTCAATTCCTTTTCTGAATCCTTCAATTATTTGAACCTTAATATCATCCGCTAAATCATTATTAGATAAAACTTGTGTCAAAGGAGGAATTACATTACTCCAATCTAATTTTTGAAGTTGATTTGTTGATAACATTTTATTAATTTTATCAAGTTCTTCTTCAGCTTGTTTTGCTAAATTTTCATCTTTAAAACCAACATCTAGTTCATAATCTTTAAGATTTCCCTTTAATCCATTTTTTAATTGATTGGCTATTTGTTTATAATTATCTATTAATTCAACTGCTAATGATATTTTTCCAGTTGCTACCCCTTGTCCAGCCATAGTAATGTACCTCCTTTCATTTTATTTTAACTGAATCTAAGTACTGAATATTTTTGTTTCATAGCCGCATTCACTCCTATTTGAAACATTTCATTTTGAAAATCAGCATTTGCTACTTGATTTTCAATTTTTTCAAATCGATTAGGCTCACCTTGAATATAAATTGGATCTTTAATTACAGTGGTAAGATATTCTCCATAATGATGAAAAGTATTTACAAATCTACCATGTAGCCCATAATCCCACACGCTTTCATAAATTTCTTGCTCTGTAATTCCTTTTGGGTCGTGTTCAGTAAAATTAGCATTTATAAAAACTCCACCTTCATAAATACCTTTTCCTCGATAATTAAATTTTTTAAAAGAGTGATTATACATTTGCATGGTTCGTTCATATTGTTCAGGAATATATTCAGTATAATATCCCACTATTTCTTGATGAGCGAATTTTTCAATTCTAGTCGCTGCTTCTTTTGTAACTGTCTGAGCAAATGTTAAATAAAATTTATTTAAATCTTGAATTATTGCGGCATTGTTAATATCAACTGTAAAATCTAACCCTAATTTCATATGTTCTCCTCTTTACTCAAAACTTGTTTTATTTTATTCATATCAATTTCTTTAACCACGTCTTCAGCCACATCAAGAAAACTATCAATCCATTTATGAATTAATGGTGCAAATTTTATAACCTGTTCTCTAACAAACGCATGTGGCTCATAATAATTCGTCATTAAATCATTACTTTTCATATTAAGCACACTATCAAACATGGCTACTTGTGCATCGGGAATATAACCAATAATTACATCCACAAGTCCATATCTTTGTAATAAATTAAAATCACCCAACGCATCATTTTCATCAAATCGAATATTGGTATATGTATTTAATAAAGCACTTACATACATAAGATATTTTTTACATGAATCGACTTTAAATTGCCCATCCCCTGTAAAATAACTAGATGCAACAATTTGATCGCAAATGGCACACACTACTTCATATCTTTCATAGTCTTTAACCGCAAGTGTACCCTCTAAATATATTCGTCTTGCGTCATCCGAAGAACGGGTGGTCAAGGCTTTAACAAATTCTTTGACAGTTACAAATTTTATCCTATCCTTTTCAGCATCAATAAAATGTGTTTTAACATCTGCTTGCTGATTCTGATTCATATTTTTAGCCATAATCCTTATTCTCCTTTAAATTTTTTACAATAAGCAATACCTACACAAATAGCATCTGCTTCATCATCATTTACTTCCTTATAAAAATTATCTTTGATATATTTAATAGAAGCTTGTTTAAATTCTGTTCGTTTTCTACCAAATACCTGTAGCTTTACATATTTACGCCATTCACTAGGTGCAAATTCATAATATGTGATATTATTAGACAAACAAAACCCATAAATCGCTCCGATAATTTTCATAAGTAAATCAATAACTTTCATATTACTAAAAACCACGTCTTTTTCTATTACTATAATATCTGGTTTTAATTGCTCAATATTTTCTAACAATTCTTTAACCATTAATTCAAGTCGCTTATATCCATTTTTTTCTTTTTTAAATTTATCAATTACACCTGAATCTTGATATTTTCCATTTTTGAAAATAGCCCATCCAGTGGATGTTGTACTAGTGTCAAGAGATAGGAGAGTAATTGTTTTATCTTTTTTCATAATATATCCCCCTATCAAATAGTATCTTCTTCGAGTTCATAACGACACCAAAGTTCATATGCCTCTTTAGTTTCTTCTTTTAAAAAAATCATCACTAATATTGTTTTTCCTGTTTTTCGATCTAATCCTGTATAAATATCAATCGGATAAATACCATTAGCGATATATAATTTAAACTGTTTACTATTTACAATACGAACAACTTCACTAGGATGATATGAGCGAGGATGTAAATGTGAATTTACTAAATCGTGATTAATCATATATCCGTTCCTTTCTATTTCTAGTACAAAAAAAGGGCATAGCCTCGCCTGAACAGCGTAAGCCATGCCCTTTTATCAATATGACTATCCTTTATTATGTAACAAAAAAAACTAGTAATAGGATAGTGTTTGTCAAAAGTCAAAATAATAATCACTGTTCATTCAAAAATAATTAATGTTTCTTACCATTTCGATAAGCAATTGAGCGGGGAATGTTTTTACCAGATTCACGGGTAGAATCATAAACCGCTTTTTTAACTGTATCGCCCGCAATCTGCTTTTCAACCTCTTCTTTAACTGGCTCAGGTTCAGGTTCCTCTACGGGTTCTGGGTCTTCAGCCATAATCTTTTTATAACTGCCAGCCATAGAGTTTTTAAGCATTTTCATTTTACCCTGATCCATTCCTTGAAGCACCTTACGGGCATCTTCTTTAGAGGTTTGTCCCGCTTCAAAAGAAGAAAGTACGTCAAACAAATCTACGCACTCCTTACTACAATACATTGTCATATATGAGGGATAATTAAGAAATCTGTCACAATTTGTGCAATATTCATAATGCTTTCCACATACGACACAAGTTCTATCATATTTTCCCATATTTTTACGCTCCTTTGTTTAGTTTCTTTTTTGGTCGAGTTGCAAATTTTCTTTTATATTCACATAGGCCCATCTCCGTACCCTTTTTTAAATAAACTAAACAGGCTTGTGTGCTGATATTTAGTTTTTCTGCAAGCTCATAAGCATATAAATCTGGATATTTATTATATACTTCACAGGTTTCAAATAATATATTCTTTTGTCCTGCTTGATCTGCTTCATCCCAATCAATTTCATCGAGACTAAAAGGAATTTCAGATTTAATTAAAGATTGCATAATATAATCTTTACTAGATTCTCTACAATCTACTTCTATATACAAAGAAATACCATTCTTAATGGCTAATTCTCTTTTTTCAATATCACGTTGATGCGAAAACTCATAAGAATACCACGCATCTATATAATGTTGTTCTCCATGTACTTCTACAATACAATTATAATCTGGGAGATAAAAATCATATCTATAATATCCACACCACTTAAAAGTAGCACTTGTCAATTGATAAATATAATTTATATTAGCTTGATCAAGAACATTTAAAAAGAATTTTTCTGGATAGCTATGCCTATCTGTACAATGAGGACAACTGAAACCATGCCTATATAAAACATCCACAGACATTTTCTTTGTAAAACCACAATACGGACATGACATATCAGTATATTTTTGTGATGTTCTAGTGTGGGTTAACATATAGTCTTTATCTTTTATATAATTCACAGCCCATGGGAGGGTAGTGATAATATCGTTAACACCCGGTACTATTTTTGTACCGGCGCAGCAACCACAGCCAGCTTTTGCAACATTAAGTCCATGTTCACTCACCCAGTAGTCGTCCATTTCACAATCATATCCACATATTAAACATTTATACTGGTAATATTTATGCTGTCTATTTTTAGTGTCGTTACGATATTTTTTCTTTGTAATCAGCAATTTTCTTTTATGGCTGTTAACTATATCATCAATTATATCTCCCTCTTTATATAGCCATTCCGTTGTTAGTTCAGGAGGTAGTAATTTTTCGAATTTATTTAATTTCAGCTTTTTACATAAAATCCAATCTCGTCTGCCATTGTACTCCACAACAACACGATCTTTCAAAAACCATTCAACAATTTCAAATTCTCCAGAAAGATCGCCATAGACAAAAGGAATTTTCATGCCAATAGAAGATTGCCAATCATATAATTTACCTTTCTTTTTTATATTGGAAAGGTCACAATATTTCACAATATCTTTTTTATAATATTTATTCATATGTATATGTCCTTTCTATGATATAACAGGGTGGCTTTTACACCACCCTGTTTAATTATATCATGTCAAAGACGCAAGTCAAGACATTACTGCTCGGTATCAGCTGTAGCATAATAAATTTTGTACAACTCTTTGTCGGTCGAACAATAGTTCGTCTGAAGCGATCCTGCAAAATCAAGAGTAGGATTGTCACTATTCAGCGCAATCGTGGTTTCAGGACTGGGCTGGAAGGACGGAAGCACAATATAAACAGCGCGGAGCGTATCGGCCTCACAGGGATCTACACACAGACCCTTCAGAGTCAGTTTGACAGTTGCGGGGAACTTATCAGCAGAGTTAAGAATCTCTACACCCTCGTCAACAGAACGATCATACTTAACCACATACTGAGACTCAGCAGTATCAGTAGGAGGAGTCAGCTTAGTACCATTCAGACCAAACTCAGTTGCAGAAGCAGCAGTACCCTGAGCATAAGCCTTACCCATAGCGCCGTTAGTGCCCAGAGCATTCACACTGATACGATTACCAGTTGTGAAACCTGCCAGATCAACAGTAGTACCACTCTTAACAGTGATAATTCTGGGCATAACAATAATATTATCAGCAGTAGCAATATTAGCTTCGTTACCAGACTGAGCCGCAAGAACATTAAGGTTAATCATAGCATTAGTAGCAGTAAACTCACCAGTCTTTGCGTTCCAGAAACGCTTAATCACCGTACCGTCCTTATCGACAGCGTCACGAGACTCTGCGGAAATCTCGATAGAAGCCTCGGAAAGCTGAGTCAGAACATAAAGAGGTGTGCCATCAAACTTTTCGGCATAACCCATGCTAAGTCTATCAATAATCAAATCACCAAGTTTAAAAGCCATAGCAATTACCTTCCTTTCTTGTTATTTTTTATTTTTAGCAATTCCCCTATCATATTCGTGTTTAATCTCACGCATGAAGTTGAATTGCTCTTTATCCACCTTAGAAACATCAGCAAAACCTGAATACGAACCATGTAACAAAGCACTTGTAGATTCAATGATTTGCAATCTTTGCACACTGTCCATAAATTCATAATAGTTTACGTTTTTTAATTCTTGTTTGTTATATTTGAAACCGGGATGATTTATACAACCAGATATTAATGGTAATAAATAAGAAGTAGAACTTGTATCATTTTTATGTGCATTTAATTTCATTTCCTCTTCTTCAATCATCCACTCTTTAGTAGTACGATCCTTAGCTTTCTCTATTTTAGGAAACATATTAAAAGCACTTCTTAAATAATAAACAATCACATTATAACTATCTTCATCTAACTCAAATTCCAATTCAGGATTATAGAGGGTCGAATTTCGTAAGACTTTGATAATATCTGTGATTCCTTTTTCATCAATATTCGTCCATTCTTCTTCAGGCAGAGTATATATTTCGAACTTAGAAAAATCCAAGTCTCCAAAAATTAGTCGGGTCTGCTCTATACTCAAAGTTTTATAAAGAATTAAGAACAATTGATAATCATTTAAAAAAGTCCAATCAATATTCATATCTTTCCAAAGAAATAAACGATAACTTGTTGGATTCGCTGTAAACACATTTAACATCGTCCAAAAACTGGATTCACCATATTGTTTATCGTATTCCAAAATATCTCCAATAGTAGGCTGATGAATAGTAATGAAATCATTGACAACATAATCATCTCCGTAGAACAATTGAAGTTGAGTAATATTAGAATTGACTGAAGTCATCGTAAATATTATTCGTGCCCATATGCCCATTAACGACATTAGGCGCTTTCATAAAGAATCTCATTCTACGGATATAATATTGTGCATCAATAATCATGGGCTTATCTTCATAACATCTAAGTTGTCTACCTAATGCATTAGTCCAACACAACAGGTCACGAATGATATAACTAAGCAGATCAGTGCGTGCGATACCATATTCAGTATCCATATCATCTTCATGAACAACACAATATACTTCGATAAGTTCATTTTTAACAGCTTTACCACCACGATCATATCTATCTGTTTGATCCCATATATCAAACATAATAAAATTAAGCACTTCCTTCTGTACCCCATTTAATTTAATCCAAGGCACAATCTGGTCATGCTTAATTGCTTCATTGTAATCTAATATTTCCTGACGTTTCTTTAATTCTTCTTCTGTAGGATTATCTTTATCCTTATATTTATTCAGAGGCTTAGGCTGTTTAGCACCTAATACCTCTTTGAGATCTGGATCTTCATTAAATATTTTCATGAGCTGGTCTTTTTTATAGATTATGTCATTACTATGTCGATTATCCAAATCTCGTTTTATATTGGCTATATCTCTTTTCATCCTATTACCTCCACATCCATGGTAGAGCGACTTTCGCCTGTCATATCAGTAACAGTAAGCTTAAAAGTATGACCAATTAACGTCTTAGCACGCTTAGGATGAATAGATATAGTATTGTCATCTATTATCTCCATTACCATCATATTATCTAAGTGTTTAATTTCAGCATCCGTTAATCCATCTGTATCTTTTAAATTAAGCTTCCATTCTGACTTTCTATCAGGATCAATTACTTGTTCTCCACCAACAGTTCCTGTATAGTATTCAGCCACAAAATAATACGTTCCATTAATTTTTAATTTGTTATAATCTCTGTCTCTAGTTTCCTGATCGACCATATCTAATTCTAACTCACCATCTTCATTAATATGAGCCGTATAAATATAACTAGTTAAAGTAGTGTCTTGAGGCTCCGCTTCTGGAATAACAATCTGCGTTTCACCTGTATCATCATAATAATTACAAATTAATAATTCTTTATTATCACGTTTTTCATCCCACTCATCTTGCTTAAGTGTTAAGTTGATAACACCCATTGGATTAAGATCAACTACTTTCGTAATCTCATAGACTTTTGGATTTATTTTATTATGAGACATGACAAAACGCTGTTCATGTTCCATATATCGAGTATCACAAAGATTGAAGCGTTTAAGTCCCTCATCACCATATAACCAGTGTGTATCGGGCACCCAACCATTCGTGATATTATCTAACTGTGTGGTATAATCACTCGTCCACACGCCCTATTATATTACTTAATAATATCGTTAGTATTATTAAGGTTGTTAATTTAATTAAGCACAATACATATTTTGATATAGATTATATTTTCGTTCCAAATATAATTCAGCATCTTGATATAAAAAATCTAACAATTTTTTAACTTGATTACGTCCAGCCACCCTAATATTATAAGTTATATGATTTCTATGATAATATTCTTGTACATGAATATTTAAAGTCCTCTCAATATAATCTTTCATAAATAATAAGAGTGGTTTATTACCAGTTATTTGCCATCGATATTCCGTACTCATAATACATCCATCCCCATCCATATATCCACGGATAAAATCTTTCCATAAAATATGATCTATTTGTTTTGGAAAAGTGGTTTTAAATTCTTTACAAGGGACAAGACCATACTTATATAAAGAAGTAGCTAGATGTTTGTTATGTATTGACAACTTCCATTGATTAACTCTGTTTTGATCTGTTCTATGTGAATAATCTATATATTTAAGTGGACAATTACTATTGATTTCCATATTAATTTTATCAAGTATGTCTCGATCTCTTTCCTGTAAACATATAGATATTGTATTAGAACTACCATTTCTGTTCCCGTCAGCATATAGCAATCCTAAGATATATGCTTTATTTGGAGTATCAATTACATCAAAATAATTTTCATTTAATGTATAAATACGATGGCATTCACTAGAATCTAAAATATGTATATTATTATCTTTTAATATACAACTTATTTTGCTAGGATCACAGTGATAATCTATTCCAATTTTTTGTAAACTTTCGCCACTTTTATACCGTTTAATTATATCAGGTATATCCTCTTGATTAATTTTTCTTCTCCAACGAATATCATATTCAATAAGAAAAGCAGCCATCGTCTGGACTTTTACATCATATTGTTTTGCTAAATCTTTTATTTCAACACCATTTAATCTTTGTTTCTCTATATCATTTACATATAATGATAAATATTGCTTAATTGTCATAATTCAATTCCTCCTAAAAATTGACATATTAAAAAAGCCATAATCTTTCTTATTAGGAGTCGAAAGAAACGGGAGCTACCCGCTGTCTGGCTTTTCTAATTATTATATAAACAACTTTCCTTTGCTTTCACAAAGGTATAGACTATATCATTCATCATATAGATTTAATTTAATCTACTTAGAAGTCCTTCACTTCGGGAGACTTCTCCCTACTCGCATCTCAGCGATAGTCGTTGAGGGCAATTCTGTTCGAATTTTCCCTGCTGATTATCCAATCCTTAATTTTTTAAACTATACCATTTAGACATATTTCATTCTTCCGTTTCAGTATTAAGGCTCTAAGGACGTTCCAGCATATACGAAGGAATACACTGCAATGTTTCCAAATGCAGCGAGCTGTGAGATAATGATCGTAATCTCTCAACTTGTATAACTCGATGCAGACCTACTACATCCGATAACATGCATTAACTCCATTTTACCATGGACTTTGCATATCCATTTAAAATCCCAATTACACTTCAAAATATTATATCTAACAAACTGCGCATCATCATTTTTATTAACAATCATCCACAATTTATTCATATCAAACCTTTCATCTTGAAAAGGATCGATAGGCTCAAATTCTTTAAATCCAATATCATCACTCACATCATCGGGTATAAATACATATAATCCAATCTGATAATGAACATTGGGTCTAAACTGAAGATAGTAGTCAACAGCATCTTTCAAAATCGACACTGTTGCGTGTTTAGAATATTTGGCATCTTCATAATGCCAGCCTCTTTCAGGATCAAGTATATATACTCGTTTGTATCCTGTATCACCAGTAAAAGTAGCATTCATTATCATATCCGATTGATTACGTCTGGCTTGTGATAAATTCTTACCTCTACTGGTCAACATTGATTTATACATATCTTGTGTAATCAAACCGCATCAATCCTTTGAATTAATTTTATCCACTAAATTATGCGAGTCTAACACAAACTTTCTATATACCTGATAATCAAACCGCTCAGAACATGCCTCATTATAAGCAGCTTGCAGTTTACAACAAATTTCTACAATGGGTTCAGGATAGAAGAGTAATTCATTTAATCCGTCTATCTCTTTCATTAGATTTACAAAATATTTTTTGAAATCTACATTTGTATATTTATCTGCTGTTTTAGGATCTTTATAGAGTAATAGCCAAAATAATTTTTTATGGAGTTTTTCTTTAAAATCAGCAATTTGAGAATCACTGAATGTTCCATAGAGGTATTCCATTAGGATTCACCCCCTCTAAGGAATGATGAAGCTGAAGAACCATCGATGTATGAATTATTTGTGAGTCCTCTATCTCGAATTAGTTTTCTTTGCAGATAAATTGCCTTATCAAGGATTTCATTATTTACAGAATTATGATTAGCTTGTGCATAAAACTTCTCAGCGCTCGTACCATACATCTGCATCAGATTAACAGTACTAAATACCAAAGGAGTCATCCATTGAACAATCATTCCATATCCAACTACATCCATAATAAATAATTTATCTAGATTCTCATTAATAGGTCTCACTAATTCATACTCAATATGTCCCTCAATAATAACAGGTTCACCTGTCTCTTCATCTATTACAATCTCACCATCTTCGTCCAACTGTTCAGTCGGGTCTACAATAGAAAGACTGTTAAATAGTCTGCTTACATACGGATCACTAAGACTGGAATAAATCAAACCCCATAAAAATTCATTCCTGTACTCATCAGTAATTTCCTCTGTAAACAAATTTAAAATCTCCCCCTTCCGAAGAAAGGAGGAGATCAATTCATCGTATGTAATAGTAGGCATGTTACTTACCTCCTATTTACTTACTGTGCATCACTATTCAGCCCAGTCAGAATCGCCAAGTCAGTTCCCCACATGCCATCCAAGGCTCTAATAGTAGAAATACTGTCTAATTCGCCATTTCTAACCATTTCAGCAGCGATACTTTTAAGACTGTCTACAACACCAATAGGCAGGTTAGGAATAATAGCCTGAATTTCCCTAATCGGTCTTTTAAGCAGTTCTTTCAAATCCGATACCGGATAAAGCTTTGCATAAAATTCTTTCAGTTTAGGAAACTCATCAATGAAATCCTGATCCTCGACAACAATCATAGGACGGAACAACAGACTGGTTCCAGCACGCACTTCAGCAACCAAATCCTGATATTCAATCCCAATGATATCGCCCATACCTAAAAACGTGTAAATCATATTAGTTCTCTTACCAAGAAGATGTGTCTTGCCAGTAAGAATAGCCTTGCAAGGAATCCTGTCATCAGACGCAAATTTTTTCTTCTGAGTCTGAGTTGCTTCCTTGGTTTCTGGTTCAATCACAACATTCTCAGCAATAGTAGGTGCAGGTATAACCTGCGTTCTTTTAGCACTTCTAGCCATAATTATTTACTCCTTTTATTCCATAAAATTAATTTTATCAAGCGGGAAGAGTCCACATACCGAAGTAGCGACCAAGCTGGACGCCGACACCGAAGCCACGGGTCATTTCATACTTCATGACATCATCCCAACGACCGTTCTCTTCACCCTTCTCGGTGACCTGATAAATCTCGGTCTCGCCCTGATCGACAACCTTGACAAACTTATCTTCCATAACGGGCAGAATAAGCAGAATCTTATCATCGAAAGCTTTCTGAGTCAGGGTCTTATCAAGGAAACGCTGAGGAATCTCAACCAGTTCAGTACCCTCATAAGTACCCAGCCTACCAGTATTGGCAACACTTTCCTTCTGAGACTGTGCTCTCCAATCAACATCAGTCAGAGCATTCAGCTTCTTCAGAGCAGTCTTTGTGCCAACGATAACAGCGGGGCAACCATTGATAGCTTCAACATTAGTAATGATATCATCAAAGGTGTTCTTAACCAGAGTATTATTACCAATCAGAGTAGGAGAAGCGGGAAGCTTCCTATACGCATCACCAAAGGCGGCATAAATCTGATTAATAAGTTCATTCTGGAATGCCTTAGCAACAGCATTGACCAGAGCAGCCCAATCATCCTGACCAACCAGATAACGATCAATTTGTGCGCCAACAGCAGCACCATAAACTTCCTGCTTAACAGTAAACCTTTCACCTCTGCCAAGTCTCTGAAGTACAAAATCATGATGCTGACCAGAAACCTTAGCAACACTCAACAGAGTGTCATCATTGGTCACGAACTCAATAATATCATCATTAGCGATGGAACGCCTATCAACATACTGCATGAAGAAATCATTCTCACGAAGACCTTCCTCAATCTTCAGATCAACAACTTCCTCGATAACCTCAAACAGCTCTTCGCCGTGCTTACGCATTGCACGATGCAGAGTACGCTTAGTAGGTTTCTCTTCATGAATATCAAGAATCTGATAAACAAACTTTCTCAGCTTGTCATTAGCTTCCTGCTTGCCAATAATCTTGCCATCATCAACGATATCATTGCCCATAGCAAGATCAAACATCAGATTACGAACAGACTCATAAGGAGTCTCCGCAAAGATGCTTCTCAGATGTTCTGTAGAAAATACTTTAATCATATCGCTTTATCCTCCTTTCTATAGTCTATTATGACGTTGCAACGACATACTTGCCGGATGCAAAAGAAACTGCCTTACCAACAGCGGGAGTGCCTTGGAAACCTTCAGCAGATATCTCAAAAATATCGCCCTTAACCAGAGAATAACCCTTAACAACATCATCCTTTTTGTTCACCCACGCCTTAGGGTTAAGGGTCTGAGGAATAGCCTCATAAGGAGAAATCTCAGGCATCAGAATCCAAAGTGCCTCTGTAGCAGCAGTAACCTCAACATACCAATTACCATTAGCAGCCTGCTCAACAATCTTACCTGCAAAAGTATTAGGTGCAGTTGTCTCTTTGTAAGTACCAAGCTTAATATAATCACCACGACCAACCAGAACGCCATTGTCATGATCAGCAGTCAGCTTGATATCAAAAATGTGTCCACCGCCATTAGCCGCAAGCAGCCTAGAGGGGAACGCTTCATTGTGTGTAAACGTGAAAGCAATATCAATCATAGCTTTAAATCTCCTTTCTAAAATTTTAAATTAAATTAGTCAAAGATATTTCCATATCTCTTGTTTTCAGCAGATTTACCCTCTGGTACTCTAAACAGAGAGAACTTATGCTGATTAGTATCCTTTGCTACATGCGCTTTTCTACTATTAGATTTAGCAAAAGAAAGCAGAAGAGCATCACATTTGTTCTGAATTTCTTCAGCAGAATATTCAGAAATATGTTCTCTAATTTTAGCAAATTCAGCAGAATCAGAAATAGCTTCCCAATCTTCAGAATTAATTATAACTTCTTTGCGGGATTCTTCTTCAGCTTTCTGATATTTAGCGAGTTCTTCAGACATCGCAGAATATTTGGAGCGCATACTATCAATTTCCGCTTCTTCTGTATCTGTGACATAAATTGCATGAACAGGAACCCTGTCACCTTTGAGAGAGAAGACGCCTGCACGCTCACTGTAAGATTGACGATAAGCACTACCTGCCCACATATCGACCATTACAAGTTCTTTATCATAAACAAGAACGTTATAATATGCATTATCAGTTTCAGAATATGCATCATTTACCAATGTAGCAAGGGCATAAATTTTATCATTTAAAGAAACTGCAAACTCTTTACCATTAATGTTATAAGTAATAGAATTTTCAATTTTCTTTACTGGCTCATCATCTTGTGTACCATTTTGAGACTCTTCTTCAGGGTCAGATTCCGATTCGTTGCTATCCTCAATTTCAGATTCTTCAGATTCGTCACCTTCCGCACCTTCATCTTCAGATTCAGGATTTTCATCTTCAAAATTCGATTCAGGAGTAGGATCAGCTTCAGCGTTACCAAACGTCTCTTCGAATTTAGCTTTCAGCTCTTCATCTGTCAGATTTTCATGCTCAAATGTGACATCTTCAACAGTTACATTATACTGTTCCAAAAGTTGCTCAAATAAGCCCATTTCATCTTTTCCTCCTTTCGTAGAATTTTGATCTATCTCAAATGTGGTTTTTTTATCCACATCGAAATTTAATAAAGATATGTTCGCACCTTCCATAGCTGGCTCAACTACAGAACCATCTTCATAATAACCAAGAATTGTGATTCCTTTAAAAACAAAATTATCTATATTCAAAATTTTTTCTTTGGCATCATACGAAAAATCATAAACATCAATTTCTACAGATACAGGGCACTGTCCATCTGCATCCATAAGAATTTCAGGTGCTTTTGTATATCCTTCATAAAGATAGGCATCTGTTTCAATATATTCCTTATCTTTATCAGTATCGTAAACTAATTCTGGTTTAGCATCAGTAGGAACATGACCGACTGGAATTTCATCATATACGACTTCACCCCCATCACCTTCATGCATTGCATGCCAACCAAATACATTCTTTTGTTCTCCATCAATTTCAAGTTGATGAATATACGCTAAAATAGGTCGATTCTTAATACTCTTCAAGTTCTTTTTCATAGAACTATAAGTTATTTGACTATGATTCTTATTTTTGCCCACATGAGCCGCTTTTAAATGTGCTTTAACAAGCCCATCTTTGGATGTATCTTGATTAAATGATAAAGTACCCTCAAGTCCAACAGCAACAAAAGAACCACCAAAATCATCTTTTGAGAATTTTAAACTATTACCTTTATTTACAAGATATTCATAAAATGAATCTATACTAATAAACATAAACACACCTCCCATTTACAGACATACCGTTTTTGAAAAGATGCATTTATCAATAGGAATAGTACTAAATTCTCCATTTTCAAAACGACCTATATTTATAAAAACAAACTGATTTCCTTCTTTCTCCATTTC
>JAEEGL016837884.1_pt1 | contig 14162 bp, 5 predicted proteins | sample 9134231 | NCBI WGS metagenome assembly JAEEGL01 (sample SAMN16246548, study PRJNA631951) | gut metagenome | biome: gut microbiome; feature: rumen; material: fiber-attached | host: Bos | place: Iran: Karaj | collected 2018-10 | reverse complement strand
CTTGCCTGTCGCCTCGACGAACTGGAGGTTCACGTTGTACGTGTCGTCCACGCGCACGCTTACAAGCCCGGAATCGTCGGGGTTCAGCGCCTCCACCCCTGAGGCCTTGCGGACTTCGGCCAGGAACCTTACGTAGTCTTCTTTTGTGTTCATTTGAGTTCACCTCGGCTGCGGTTGAGTTTACGTGGGGATTATACACAAAAAAGCCGTTCAGCGCCAGTCTGGTGTTTTGGTTTGGTCACCTTCGTCATACCACAAACTGTGACGCCTTTGTTGCCTTTTCCGCGCGCGACGCCCCCTAGGGGGCGTTCCTTCTTCCTTCGCTTTTCCTTTCTCTTTCGTTCCCTGTCTTTCTGCTTCTTTGCCTCTGTTCTCCACCTTGAAACCTTGCCTTTCCAATTTGACTCACTTGATTGTACAACTTTCGCCCTCCCGCCGGATCCGTTTCCAAATTGCGCCGCTTTCGGGGTTTTGATACAATATCCGCTCCTTAACGAAAGGGACGACAATGCTGAGACGCGTGCTTCTGGCGTCGGCGGCGGCCGTTGCGGCCTGCCGTGCGTGCGCCTTCTACGAAACACAGGACATAACACTTAAGGCGGGGTGGAACGCCGTCTACATAAAGGTGCAGCCCGACAAGCCGGCCGACGAGGTGTTTGCCGGCTGGCCGGTGGACTCGGTGAGCGCATACGACCCGGGCGCGTTCGCGAAGACGCGACAGGACGCGGCCACGGCGCTCACGTCCGAGGTCGCGCCGGAGCGCCAGTTCCTCGTGTGGTCGCGCGAGTCCAAGGCGGCCTCCGCGATGAACTCGGTGCCGGGCGACGCGGTGCTTGTGTGCTACAACAAGTCGGGCGCCGAGTTCTCGGCGCAGGTCGTCGGCCGGCCAGTGGCCCCGAGGTTGACCTGGCACACGGCGAAGGCGTCCTCCGACCAGCTCAACTACGTGGGGTTCTCCGTCCAGCCCGGGGTCCGCGTAAGGCCGGCGCGCTACCTGAAGGGATGCGACGCGGGGACGACCGGCTTCAGGATGCTCTACGGCCCGGACGCCACGAACATCCTCTTCATGTCGCTTTCCGACACGTTCGAGGTCTCGGACGGAGCCGTGGTGCTCGCGGACGCGTCGAAGACCAGCTCGTGGAGCGGCGCGATCTTAGCGAGCCCGCGGCACGGCATCGACTTCGGCGAATCGCTGACGGTTGCGGAGGTCTCGGTCCGGAACGACAGCCCGACCAACATGACCGTGGAAGCGGCCTGGATACGCGGCGTGTCGGCCGAGGGCTCGGGGGCCGGCGCGCCCGAGCTGATGGAGCTCAAGTACCGCGACGCGTCGTCGCCGCTCCTGAAGGTGACCTGGGCGGAGTTCGGCGCGGGGACCAACAAGGTGCTCGCCGCTGGCGAGACGTGGAGGCTCCAGTTCGGGCTGGACCGAAGGCAGGCGATCTTCGGCACTGTGGCTGCCGGGACGGAAGTCGGCGGGATCCTGCGCTTCAGGGACCTGGACGGCGGCTCGGCAATGGAGGTCAAGCTGCCCGTGTCGGCTAAGGTGCAGCCGCAGGGGACCGTAATGTGGCCGACCGGGCTCTGGGCCGCGGACCTGGACCTCGACGCTGTGACGATGGTGATGAACGACTCGACGCTCGCCGAAGGGATAGCCTCCGGCGGCAGGCCGAAGGTCCGCGTCTACCTGCATGTCGCGGAAGACGGCAAGACGACGCTCCTCCAGCGCACGACTATCGCAGCCCATGCGCGCGGGACGGGCGGCGAGGTTGACGTCGAAGCGTATGCGCCGGACGCCGAGGTGCCGGCGGACGCGCAGCGCGTGGTGCGCCTTTCGAGCGCCTTCCTTCCGGTCGACTGTCCCTTGGTGGAGGGCACGGGCGAGTTCCTCGACTCGGCGGAGTTCCGCTTCAACGTCGCGTCCGACTCGCCCAGCAACCCGTTCCGCCACCCATACCACCCCTCGCACGACGGGCTCGACTCAGACCGCAAGGAGAAGCTCCCGGACGGGACGGACTTCGCCAACTACTCGTCCGCCGTCAAGCCGGAGCTCTTCGCGATAGGGAACACGGTGCGGCTCAAGTGGGACACCGGCGCGTCGTCGGGCGCGTGGGACCCGGAAACCGAGCTTGAGGGAACCTGCAGCTGGACGTTCACGGGCCTGCGCAGGGAAGGCGACATAACGGCGACTGGAAGGTTTGCGATGCGGCGCGTGCTGAAGTGCGGCGCGCTGCGCAGGTGAAGGAAGGAGAATCGACGATGGACACTGGGAAGGCAAGGTTGATGGTCGCCGCGTGCGCGGCTGCAGTTTCGCTCGCGGCGCTTGCCGCGCGCGAGGGTTTCGTGTTCAAGGGGAGGATCGACTTCCTCGAGCCCGAGACCGAGTACGACGCCGAGTTCCTCTTCTACAGCGGAGACTCCGCGACGCCCGGCTACGGACGCAGTGCGCGCGTGAAGACGGATGCGCAGCTGGCCGTGAACTGCGTGGTGTCGGACGCGCTTGCTGAGATGGCGGAGCCGCCGTCGGACGAAGGCTACCGCACGCGCTACACCGACTACCTCCTCGACTGCGCCAACAGCCAGTCGGGCATGGAGGTCGAGATGCGCGTGGACATGGGGAACGGCTCTAAGAAGTCCACCCAGCGCCAGAAGGTGGCGCCAGTCCCGTTCGCGAGCCAGGTCGTGCTGGCGCGGAGCTGCACCGGCGACTTCACGGCGACGGACGGAACGCTTTCGTTCAAGACCGTGTCCTGCGGCCGGCTCAGCGTCGCTGGAGAGGGCGCGAGCATCGCTTCGCTCACGAGCGTCGGCGCGGACATGCGCGGCGACGTGGTGTCTCACGGCGTCCTCACGCTCAACGCCGGCCAGGACTACGGGCGCGCCATTACGGTGGGCGGAAATGTCTACGCCAAGGGGGAAAAGGCCTCGATCAGCTGCGCGACCGAGTTCCCGGTCGGCGCCATCATCGCGTGGACCGAGAAGGACCTTCCCTCGGGCGACGAGTGGAAGGGCGTGTGGGCGGTATGCGACGGCCAGCCCGGGACCCCTGACCTCCGCGACAGGTTCGTCGTCGGCGCTGGAGCCAGCGGCTACGACGACAACACCGTCGGCGGCCTGGCTGAGGTCACGATCGACTCCTCGACGTATCCGTCGCACACGCACAGCTTCACCATCCGCTACCCGAAGTACACGACGTACGGAATGAACGACTGGTTCGGCCGCGACGACGACGTCTGGGGCAACGGGACGTCGGGCTACACGGCCGACTCGAGCACATGGTCCGGAGGCACGGCGGCCCACAACAACCTGCCGCCGTACTGCAATGTGGTGTTCATCCAGAGAATCAGGTAGGGGGGACGGCGCAATGAACATGAAGACATCGTTGGTTCTGTTCGCCGCCATGGCGACTACGGCCCTCAGGCCGGCATTCGCCGACGAGGCGCTCACCGTGCAGGGGCAGCTGCGCGACACGAAGGGTTCGGCGCTCACCGGGCGCCAGACGGTCGAATGCAGGCTGTACTCGCAGGCCGAGGGCGGCAAGGCGCTCTGGGGCGTGGCGGTCGCCGCGCTCCTGGACTCGCACGGCGTGTTCACGGTCGAGCTCAAGGACGGCGCGGGCTCGAAGCTCGTCGACGCGAGCCTGGGCGACGTGCTGAGGGCGACCGCGAAGACGGAGCTGTGGCTCGGCATCGCCGTGAACGGCGGAGGCGAGATGAAGCCCCGGGAGGAGATCGTCTCGGTTCCCTTCGCGATTCTGGGGCTCGACTCAGCCTCGGCGGACGACTTCGAAGTCTCCGCCACTGCGCGCGTCGGGGGGCTTGAAGTTTCGGAGACGCTGTCGGCCGACACGGCCCTCTTCCAGCGCAACTTCACGGTTGAGGGCGGCGCTACGGTGTCGGGCAACGCGGCTATCGGCGGCAACGTCGAGGCGCGCTCGGACGTCGAGGCGCGCAGCGTGGCAGCAAGCGGGTTCTACGGCGCAGGCGCGGTTCCGGAAGGGGCGATCATGCCGTGGTGGGGCGTGAAGTCCGAACTTCCCGCCGGCTGGGAGATCTGCGACGGGTCGAACGGAACGCCCGACCTCAGGAACAGGTTCCTCCGCGGATGCGAAGGCGAGGGCGCCGGATCGACGGGCGGCGACGCCGAGGTCACGCTCGCGTCGGACCAGGTTCCGAAGCACAGCCATTCCGTGGGCCTCGACAACCCCGGCGACTCGAGCAAGGGATGGCCGCTCTGCGACAAGACCAACAAGCAGAACTTCTGGCTAGGAAGCAAGGTGGGGCAGACAAGCGACTCGACCAGCGTCGGCGAAGGCAAGCCGCACAACAACCTGCCGCAGTACAAGATGCTGTACTTCATCAGGCGGAAGCCTACCAAGTGACGGCGGGGACAGACGGAGAGGAAAGGACACTTCAATGAAGACATGCATGGCGATTTCGGCTATTGCGGCGGCGGCCCTCGCTGCGGCCTCCGCGGCGGCTGCGGACCCGTCGTTCGCGTTCGAGGGCACCTTGAGGACCGCGCAGGGGTTCCAGGTACAGGCGGGGAGCCACTCCGCCATAATCAGGATATACGACTCGGCGGCGGGCGGAAGCGCGCTCTGGTGCGGCGCGACGACGGTCGAGACGGACCAGGGCGGACGCTTCTCGGTTCTTGTAGGCGACGGCAGGTGCGAGCCTGTCCAGAACGGCGGCGCGCAGTATTCCAGGCTCGTGGACGCGCTGCGGGCGGACGGCGTCGCGCGCTGGTACGTCGGCGTCTCGTTCGACGGCGCGGACGAAATCATGCCGCGCGAGGAGATAGTCCCGGTTCCGCTGGCCAGCCACGCCCTCTCGCAGGACGCGGTGAGGGGCGACCTCTCGGGCAACAGGCTCGAGGCGGCGGAGATCACAGTCCGCGGCGCGCTGGGTGTCGACGGCAAGGTCTCCTTGGCGCACGCGGTCGAGTCCGACGGCGGCACTAAGGGCGATTTCCTGAGCGGTCTCACGGTCTCCGCCGGGAACCTTTCGATCGGCGGCGACCTGACGCTCACGGGCGGGAAGCTCAATCTGTCCTCTGCGTCGGGCGTGGGGCTCGTCCCGAGCGGCGCGATCGCAATACTCGCGCCCGGACTCAGCGTGCCGGCTGGCTGGGTGCTCTGCGACGGGCAGAACGGCACCCCGGACCTGAGGGGCAAGTTCATATACGGCTGCGGCAGCGACTCCGAAAAGGGCACCGAAGGCGGCGAGGAACAGCACAAGCTCACCACGGCAGAGGTCCCCAAGCACAGCCACACGGTTTCATACAACATCGCGCAAATCCTCACCAAGGGCTATGCCGGCGACTCCGATTCGACCGACGACGACAATGCGTGGGCGGACGAATCGGAAAAAAACCACACGAAGACGATCACATCCGGCAGCTTTGGCGGCGACAAGCCCCACGAGAACCGCCCGCCGTACCGGGCGCTCAGGTACATCATGAAGAAGTGACGGAAGGACGGCTATCACATGAACAACAGGATCATCCTTTCGGCTGCCGCGCTGGTCTTTGCCATGGCCGCGGACGCATCAACATACTCCCTCGGGACGCTCGGCGCGAAGCCGATGCCGGAGTCCGGCGACGGATGGGGCGCGACCAACGCCGCGTACGCGGCGCTCGCCCATGCAGGCCCTGGGGCGGGCGCAGTTCCCGTCACGGCGTCGAAGCCGGGCGTCACCGACTACCGCCTCGAGGACTCTGCGGCTGGATACGCCGTGGAGCGCATCAAGCCGCAGTACTACCTCGCCGACCAGCTGACGCCGCCGGAAGACGTCGACATGGCCGCGACATACGCCATCTACGCGACTAACGCCGCCGAGAACACAAAGTTCGTGTTCGACCAGGCTGGCGAGCGCGTGTTCGCGGCGGCCGGCGGGACGCTGACCTTCTCCTGGGCGCTCAGGGGCGGCGAGGTGCGCGAGGACACGTATGTGGTCTCCGACGTCACGCTGGGGCGGCCGTTCCGCCTCTTCTGGACCGACGCGCCCTACAACTCGCCAATCGTGACCCTCAACTCCGACTACGTGTCGCTCTTCGGCCCGGACGAGCTCCTCGGCCTGGAGTACGGCACCAACTACATGTCCAACTCGACAGGCGTGGACCTGCCGGTGGAGTCCGTCGTGAAGGGCGTATACCTCGACGCGTCGTCGAAGCAGCTGCACGCCGTCGGCGGCGTGGAGGGGCAGTTTGTCCTCGCGTACTTCGACTCCGGCGACAAGACGCGCCTCCTCAGCCTCGAGACGGTCGAGGTGAGGCGCCCGGAGGTGATACAGATGACGGGCGTGCTGGGCAAGAAGCTCGAGCCCTACGGCGGCGGGTACGACACGTCGGGCCTCAGGGCGTTCCCGGTCCAGACGCCTTCGGCCTCGGACGACGGAAGGGGCCCGTACTACTACCAGCACCAGGGCAAGTACCCGTACAGCCCGAAGTCGGGCCTCGTGTTCCCGCTCAGGCCCAACCCGGACGAACCGTGGCGCATAGCGGTGTGGTGGAAGGAGGCCGACCCCATCGGCACGCTGTGGCCGTTCGAGGTCTGCGCTTACACCTGCGACTGGCCCGAGAAGATGACGGCGTTTGTGCGCGGCGACATTGACGGAGACCTTGGCCTAGACGTGACGTGGGGCGAGGACTTCAACGTGACGCTCTGCGACTTCCAGGACCCTGTGGACCACGCGGTCTCGCCAGACGGCGGGAAGAGCTTCCACACCGTCGCGGAAGGCCGCTCGATGCTCAAGATAACGGGCGACGACAACGTCTGGTTCCTGCCGCTGCGCTCCGTCATGCGCTCCAACGCCGACTTCTTCACGCTCGCGGCCGCCCCGTGGCGCGTCGGCGACGAGATAGTCATGCGCGGCGGCACGGAGGACGGCACGACCGCATCCTACTCGCCCGACGCGAACGGCTCGGTGCCTGGCTACATCTACCAGTCCGCGAGCGGCGGCAACTGGAACCACGAGATATACTACGAGCCGATGGACCAGCTCGCGGCCGAGACAAACGAGCTAGCGAAGTGCCCGAGCGTGATCTACCCCGTGGCGCCTACGGGCTCGGAAGATCCGATCGAGGTCTGGTGGAGCACGCTCTACCAGGAGGCCGACATGCCGAGCGGCATATCCGTGCCCTCGCTAGTGCAGCGCTATACCGTCGACTGGCCGGTCATGGGCGAGTCGCCTCAGATCGTGATCGCATCGCAGCGGGGGAGCGCCCTCGAGACGATGTATTCCCAGGGCCTCTCGCTCAAGTTCTCGTCCACAAACTCATTCGCCAAGCTAGTCAACCGCGCGTACTTCGGCAGGCGCGAGGGCATGGTCGCGTTCTGGACGAAGGCGGAGGCAGACGTCGCCACCTCGATCCTCTCGCTTGGCCGCAGGGCCGATCTGTCGCCGTTCGGGTTTGACGTGCGGATCGGGCCCGAGCTGATGCTGTGGGCCTCCATAACCAACCACGCCAGCGGGGCTTCGGTCATGGTTGCGGCGCCGCTCTCCTCGGGCGAATGGCGCCACGTTGCGGTCTCCGTTTCGCTGGACAACTCCATGCTCGAGCTCTTCCTCGACGGCGTGAGGGCGGCGTACGCTCCGATTCCGGACGGGGCGTTCGAGTCACTCGACGCCACTCTCCACGGCAACTGGCTCGGCGCCGAGCCTGAGACGCGTGACGCGACCGCGCCGGGGCGGATGATCGACGCGCTCGCCTTCCTGCGCCACGCGTACGGCGCGGAGCAGCTCGGAAAGTACATCTACGAGTCGGTCGCCGCGCCGAAGGACTCGATAGTGGCGTACTACGGCTTCGAGAAGGGCGTGGACCTCGCGCCTGTGTCCGGCAAGGACTACCGCCTCGCGCACGAGCTCGTCACGGGGCGGCCGATACTCTGCTACCGCGTCCTTGCCCACGAGCCCGGCTCGCCCAGGAAGTCGGGCGGCATAATCGAGGCGGACTCGCAGCCGACCGTCTACTTCCAGAACGACAAGGCGCTTCCGGGGTACAACCCGAACGAGGAGCACGCGTTCGTGCGCGCGGGCTCGGGCGGGTACGTCGCGTGGGCGCTCCGCAGCGACCTCTGCGAGGAGGGCATGCGCCCGGCCGTGCTCGTCCAGTACGAGAAGGGCGGAGCCCGCATGATGAAGTACTTCGACGTGGTGGCCACGAACGCCGAGTACGCGGTGTTCGCCGACGAGTGCACCGTGGGCGCGGCGCTGCCGGGCCCGCACCCGATAGACCTCCTCCCGAGCCCGTGGACGTCCAAGACGTGGTGGGAGGGCGATGCCACGAACACGCCCGCCTACCGCGACCGCAAGCTCCAGCTGTGGGCGCGCCAGGCTGGCACGCTGCCGGTGCACTACTACTATCCGGTGCAGTCCGGCTTCTGGTTCCCGCAGCTCGCTGACGGCAGCCAGCCCGCGACGGGAACGGCCGTCCCCTGGATGGCGCGTTTCGCCAATGCGTCGGCGGACGTCCTCACTGGCACGCCGCCGGCCTGGACCTGGACGGCCGAGTGGCCCGACAGCGCGCCGGAGCTCAAGCTCGCCCAGACGCTGACGGAGGCGGTGAACGGCCTCCCGGAGGTGTGGGACGCGTCGTCCATGGCCATCGCCTGGCCCGACATGTCGGCGGCCGGCATGGACGGCAGGCTCAGGCTCTTCGACCCGACTGTGATGGTGAAGACCGGCTCCTCTGCCTACGCGACGCCCGACGAGCTCCTCGCCGCGTTTGAGATCGACACGACCGACCCGACGAAGGTCGTGAAGCGCGGCGGCCGCTATTACTTCTCCGGGCTTCCGCCGTCAGTCTCGGGACGCTTCTACGTCGACCCGAACGGGACGGGCGCGGACTGCATACGGCTAGTCGGCGAGCTTTCCGAGCAGGCCGGGTACGCCTCGATACTCTACGTCAACGTGCTCGCGCCGCAGGAGCGCGACGCGATAAAGGCGCTGGTGTCCGACTCGTGCGCGGCCAAGTCCACGTGGGAGTCGATCATCGACGCGTTCGCGACGGCGCCCGTGATCCCGAACACCGCTTCCTACAAGACGACGGACGCAGGCCAGACGGCGAACTCGCTCTGCATCGGGTACACGGCCGCCGACCACTACGCGCTGAACTCGCAGAGCTACACCGGATGGGTCGTGACGGTGGAGAACGACTGGACCAACACGCAGGTCGTGGCGGAGGGCAGCCCGATCTCGATGCACGTGATGAAGGTAGTGCCGGAGTACTACACGGCGCGGGTCGTCACGCGCCAGGACCCGAACAACCTCCTCTCCGAGCAGCTCGACGTCGTCTACACCGAGGGCTTCGCGGGCAGCCCCACGGACTACGAGTTCGAGTGGGCGGCCAAGGTCCCCGCGCCGGGCCAGGCGGTGCCGAAGGCCGACGAGGTGGCGCAGGGCGGGAGCACCTTCTCCTCCGACTACATGCGCATCACCATCGGCAAACAGGGCGACACTCTCGACAGCATGGTGAACAAGTACTTCGCCATGCGCTACCGTGCCAAGTCCGGCGCAGCCGCACGCGACGTGATGGGAGACGTCTGGAGCGACTGGTGCGGGCCGGCGCTCGCGGAGGGCTGGGTGCAGCGCGTCCTCAACAACGTGACGCCATACACGCAGAAGATGCGCGACTTCTACGAGAACGAGGCCGAGACCGTGGTCTCGATGATCGAGCAGGCGGGCAAGCCCTATGAGGGCGACGTCGCGCTCAACCAGGAGAACCTCCCGGACTGCGGGCTCGTCGAGCTGTACGAGACGATCTTCTCCAAGGCCGAGTCGATGAGCCTCCTCCAGGGCATCAACGACGCGGCGGCCAACCAGCAGCTCCTGCTCGCGGCCGAGCGCCTCGCGGACCTCTACCAGATCCTCGGCGACGAGGCGTACAGCGACGCCCTCAACCCGACCATCGGCTTCGGGTCGAAGTTCTCGAACATCAGCGACCACATGCTCGGCGTGGACTACGGCGCGGCGAGCCCGGGCCTCTTCTGCTTCGACAACCAGGTGCAGTCGCTGCTCGACGAGGAGCTGGCGCTCGTGCGCGGAATGGACCGCGTGACGGACGCGCCGGTGTACAACCGCCTCCTCTGGAACTTCACGCGCGGCATGAACGCGGGCGAGCTCGCATACGCCGTGAACTACAACATCGACGGCGCGCAGACGGGCTCCATAGACGTCTCCGAGGCGGCGACGATGTACCCGCAGGGGCACGGCGACGCGTACGGCCACTACCTCTCCGCGATCAAGTCCTTCTACCGCCTGCTCAGGAACCCGAGCTTCAGCTGGGAGGCGGCGTCCGGCGAGATGAACGTGGGCGACTCCGTCACGACCGTCGACTACAAGGACGAGCGGCGCTTCGCGGAAATCGCGTCGCAGCTCGCCAGGACGGCGGAGCTCGCCGCGGACCGCACCGCGCGCAAGGCGTGGCGCGACAACGGCGGACTGGGCGCGTCGGGCTACCTCGACGAGGACCGTTCGCGCTCGTTCGGCTACGGCGACTGGGCGACGCGCGGCGGATACGGCGCGCTCGTCAACTGGGCCGCGGCGAACTCGATGCTTCCCGAGGCGCCGGAGGCAGGCAACTACAACCAGCTGCGCTTCGCAGGCGAGACGTCCGCCTTCGCGCACGTGCTCCCGCCGGAGATAACCGCGACGGCCGGCTCCGCCTGGACGCTCGAGCTGCAGGCCGACCCGGCGCACGCCCCGGACGGCGGCGCATGGCTCGTGGACTGGTGCAGCGGGGCGGACCACGTCGCCATCGAGGTGCGCGACGACCTTTCGCTCGCTCTTGTTTCGTACACGGCGGACGGCCAGGCGGCCGTCACCAACGCTTTCGTCGAGACCGGCGCGAACGCGCTCGTTCCCGGCGAGAGGCGCATCGTCGCGGCAGGACGCGCGGAAGGCGGCGCGCTGCGGCTGAGGGTGCTCAACGCGGACGGTTCGTCCGTCTTCGACGGGACTGCGGAATGGGACGGCGGAGGGACGCTGTCCGGCGGGTCGATGGCCTTGGGCGAGCTCTTCACGGGATTTGTCCGCGAGGTGCGCTACTGGTGCGCTGAGCTCCGCGACGACGAGCTGGCGTCCGGCCAGGACGTGGTGGACGAAGACGCGCTCAACCTCAAGCTCTACCTCAGGACGGTGAGCCCCAGCCGCACGGCGACTTCGATCGCAGGCAAGGCGGGCGACGCGAAGGTCTCGTGGGAGCTGAGGAACCCCGAGTGGATCTCGTATGCGCAGAGCGGCGCGAACCTCAAGTTCTCCGACAAGGCGCTCGGGCGGATCGACCGCTCCACGGTGTCCGAGCTGAACGACCTCGCCCAGACGATGGAGTCGATCCAGAGGGCGCTTGACGCGGCGGACGCAGGGTACAACCCGGTTGGCCTCGCGTCGTCGTCCGTGCCGTTCGACATAACGCCAATCGGCGTCGAGTCGGGCGAGAACACCCACTTCGAGCAGATCGCGGAGCGCGCGCAGACGGCGCTGAAGAACGCGGCGCTCGTCCTGGACCGCGCGCAGTCGCAGGCGAACCGCCTCAGGCAGATACAGGAGTCGTCGAACGCGCTCCAGGACCAGTCGATCGACTCCGAGTGGGACTACAGGAACAAGCTCATCGAGATATACGGCACTCCGTACGACGGCGACATCGGGCCCTCCGGGACGTACGACCAGGGCTACGACGGCCCGGACCTCTACCACTACATGTGGATGGACCTCTCGCAGTACGGGATAACCGGACTGGGCGCCGCCTCCGGCGGGCTCACCACGACGAACTACGTCCACAAGAATACCTACGAATACGAAGAGAATGGCACGACCGAGTACACGCTGACGTACTCGGCCGACGGGCTCGTCGTGAAGCCGGCGTCCGTCACTGGCACGCGCCGCGCGACAGGCCGGATACAGCAGGCGTACGCCGACTTCCTGGTGGCATACGTCGACGTAACGGGCGCGCTCACCGTGTACGAGCGCGCAGTCGAGGAGCTCGAGTACCACGCCGGCAAGGCGGAGGTCCTCTACGGGACGAAGATGGGGCTGCTCGCCTACAGGGAGGTGATGGTGGCAAAGGACGTCGCGGTTGCGTCGTACCGGCTCATCAGGAATATCGTGAAGGCCGTGTCGCACCAGTCATCCAAGATAGAGAAAAGCGCGAAGGATACTCTGAAGGACGCGATACCCAAGGTCGTCGGAGCCGGGCTCACGGTCGTGCAGGACGCCCAGCGCGCCCTCGGCACTTCGGCAGTAAACGCCGTGTACGACGTGCTGACGGCGGTCAGGTCCGTGTTCGACGCCGGAGTCGAGATCGACGAGGCGGGCATAGCCTACGGCGAGGCGCTGTGCAAGGCCGTCGAGGATGCCTACGTGAACGCCGTCGGCATGAAGGAGGCCGAGTACGAGGCGATCGACGAGGTGTTCGAGGCGGCTGCGGCGGAGAGCAACGCGGCGGACGCCCTGCAGACCGCGATCGCGAAGATGGTCGCGGCGGAGCAGGCGTTCAGCGCGGTGCTGGCCGAGGGCGAGCGGGTACAGGAGGAGCGCGAGGCAGTCCGCAAGGCGCTCGCGAACGAGTCGTCGCGCCTCAAGTACAACGACATGTTCTTCCGCCAGGTGCGCAACAGGGCGCTTTCGCGCTACGAAAGCGCGTTCAACCTCGCCCAGCGCTACGTCTACCAGACGGCGAAGGCCTACGGGTACGAGACAGCCCAGCTTCCGCAGGGCGACGCCGGAGCGGAGGCCTTCATGTCTGAGATCATCGGCGCGCGGTCGCTCGGCGAGATGACTGAGGACTTCCGTCCGATGCTCTCGGGCGGCTACGGCGACTCGGGGCTCTCCGACATAATGGCCCGCATGCTCGCGAACTACGCGGTGCTCAAGCCCAGGCTCGGCATCAACAACCCGCAGCGCGACACGACGTGGTTCTCGCTGAGGGGCGAGCTCTTCCGCATCGGCGAGGGGGCTTCCGGCGACGCGGCGTGGCGGAAGGAGCTCGCGAAGTACTGGGTGGAGGACCTGAACTCCAACCAGACGTTCCGCCGGTTCTGCCAGCCGTTCCACTCGCAGTCCGGCTCGGGCGGGAAGGAGCCCGGTCTGGTGATAGAGTTCTCGACGACGATCGACTTCGCGAAGAACTTCTTCGGCGAGAGCCTGACCGGCGGCGACCATGCGTTCGACTCGACGTACTTCGCCACGAAGATCGCCGCGGCGGGCGTGAAGCTCTCGGGCTACAACGCGAGGCTCGGCGGCTACACCGGCCCCAAGCCGCTCTCCGACACGCCGCTCGTCTACCTCGTTCCGGTCGGTTACGACAGGATGCGCGTCCCCGGCAGCGAGTCCGGCAAGCTGGTGGAGTGGGCGGTGACCGACCAGGTCATGCCGGTGCCGTTCTCCATCGGGTCGTCCCAGCTCGACGACCACGACTGGACTCCGCTCCTCGACGGCTACACGGGCGGGACCGACCTTGCCTCGCGCATCAGGCGCCATCCGTCCTTCCGCGCCGCCACCGACTCGGACGCCGAGGCGCTCAACTCGACGCGGCTCGTCGGGCGCAGCGTCTGGAACACGCGCTGGATGATCGTCATACCGGCGGGCTCGCTCAACGGCACGCTCGACCGCGACGAGGTTCTCGGGATATTCATCAACGGCAAGGACGCAGATGGCGACGGAATCACCGACGTCTCGGGCGTTACGGACATCAAGCTCGGCATCCGCTCCTACTCGACGAGCGGCAACTGAGGAGGGAAACGACAATGAAGAAGGCATTAATCGCAGGATGCATCCTCTCCGGCCTCGCGGCCTCCGCGGCGCCATCGGTGGCTCTTCCGCCGTTCACGATAACAGGCCGCGTGGTAAACTACGGCCGCCAGTCTGTCTCGGAGGTCAGCTCGGGGAACGCCGAGATTCGGGCGTACAAGTCGGACGGAACTCTGGTCGCGCGCTCGCAGATCGCGACAGAGGAGAACCTCGTCGAGAACTACCGCCTCGTGATCCCGCTTTCATCGCCCGAGTCGCCCACCTCGGCGTCGGTCGGCGAGAAGCTGTCGTTCCAGGTGCAGCAGCAGGACGTCGTGTACTCCGCCCCAGGGATGTTCGAGATTGACTCGTCCATAGTCCCAGGCGGCGTCGCTCGGATGAACGTCATGGCGGCGGCCGACTCGGACGGAAACG
>JAEEGL016355236.1_pt1 | contig 14162 bp, 10 predicted proteins | sample 9134231 | NCBI WGS metagenome assembly JAEEGL01 (sample SAMN16246548, study PRJNA631951) | gut metagenome | biome: gut microbiome; feature: rumen; material: fiber-attached | host: Bos | place: Iran: Karaj | collected 2018-10 | reverse complement strand
CGACCGACTACCTGGTCCGGCTGGTGTCCGTGACGCGCTCGTCCGGCGCGCCGCTCTACAGCGCCGGCACGTTCAATGCCATTACGGGCGCGCTGGAGAACCTCGTAGAGACGGACAGCCTGGCACCCGACATCGCCGAGTGGGTCCGCTCGACCGACCCGACCGCCCTCAGCGTCCTGCTGGTGCCGGGGGAGATCGGGCCCGGCGACGAACTGACCTTCACGTTCTCGGCGAACGGCCAGGCGCTGAAGCCCTTTGTCCTGACGCGCGACCGTGTCGCGCACGGCGACGGCGTCACCTTCGGCCTGCAGGCCGGATATACCTACACCTACCACTTCACGATGGACAATTACGTCTTCTTCGACGGCTTCACGGTCAGTACTGACTGGACGACCGGCACCCTGGACCCCATCCATATCTGATGCCTATGAGACGCGTTTCCCTTATCCATATACTCCTGTCCGCCGCCTGCCTGCTCCTGGCGGGCGCCTGTGACCGTATGCCGCTGCCGGAAGGGCGGGAGATCCCCGTCCTGCTGAGCCTGGATACGAAGGCGGGCAGCAACTACGAGGGCACTTTCCGGGTAGCGGTGTTCGATGCCGATGACGCGTTCACGGGCGCGACGGGCACATATTGTTCGCTGCCCGCCGGGCAGACCTGGTGGTCGCACCCCTGGCTGCCGCCCTGCCGCGTGGACGCGGCCACCGGCCAGCCGCTGGACGCCGCCCAGCCTGACGGCAACGCCGTGACCGACCTCGGCGAGGCGGACCACGACAGCAAGTACGGCCTTCGCTGGCGGACGCAGACGAGCGACGCCAGTTCGGTGAACGTCTCGCTGGTCGCCGTCGCCCCGGCCGTCGCTGTCCTGCCGGACGGAGCGGGTGAAACCGCTGCCTATGTTACCTGGACGCCCGACAACGAGTTGTACATCAGTGACCCGAAGCCGGGGACCTTCACGGGCACATGGACCGATGAGGAATTTGTCTATACTTCTGATACGAAAATATCCACCATGGTGGACCACCGCGCCTCCGTCACCGTCCGCATCGAGTGCGACGGTCAGCAGTCCGAACTCTACATCCAGTCCGTCACCCTGGCCAACCACATCACCTCCGCCCGCTACTATCTGATGTCGAAGGGCATCTGCGAGCGGGGCTTTTCCTTTGCCGACGGCCATTTCACGACAGAGCCGGCCGTCCTGTACGACTGCGGCGTCGACGCACCGGACCACCTGGTGCGCGTCGACGCCGATTACCGGGAGTACGAGAAGGTCTATTTTCCGGCTGTGAGTTTCTCCTCCGACGCGCTGGCGTCCGTCAGGCCGGAGTTCGTCATCAAGCTGGGCAGCGACAAGGACAATCCCGTCGAAAAACATGTCGTCCTGGCCCAGGACCTGGCTCCGATGACGCATTATACGCTCACCCTGCTCATCTCCTAGGACTAAGCCTTTTTACAGAAGGCTGACTGTCAGCCAGTTACAAAATGACTCCGGGATTATTCTCCCGGAGTCATTTTGTAAGTCATTGAAAACCAACGACCGCATCAAGCGCCATTTATTCTGGCTTGTAGGAATCTTTCAGGGAGACCGTCTTGTTGAAGACGGTCTTTTCCGGTGTGGAGTCCTTGTCCAGGACGTAGTAGCCGGTGCGCTCGAACTGCACGGCGATGCCGGAGGCGTCATCCAGTAGGGCGGGCTCCGCGAGGCCGGTTCCGAGGGTCAGCGACTCCGGATTCAGGAAGTCCTTGTAATCCTTGTCTTCCGGCACCTGGCTCATGTCCGCCAACGTGAAGAGGCGGTCGTAGTTGCGCAGTTCGATGCTCTTCGCATGCGCGCAGGATACCCAGTGGATGGTGCCCTTGACGGAACGCCACTCGCCGCCGCCCGGCTTCGTGGACGGGTCGTACGTGCATTCCAGCCCGGTCACGTTCCCTTCGGCGTCCTTGATCACCTTCTCGCACTTGATGATATAGGTGTACTTCAGGCGCACCTCGCCGTCCGGCTTGAGGCGGAAGAACTTCTTGGGGGCGTCCTCCATGAAGTCCGAACGGTCGATCCACAGCTCGCCCGTGAAGGGCACCTTGCGGGTGGCGCCTTCCGGCTCGGCGGGATTCAGCGGGCAGTCGTACCACTCCACCAGGCCGTCCGGCCAGTTGGTGATCCTGACCTTCAGCGGATCCTGCACCACCATGTAGCGGTTGGCGCGGGCGTTGAGGTCCTGGCGCACGCACCACTCCAGCAGCTGGATGTCCATCAGCTGGTCGCGTTTGCTGACGCCGATCTTGTCGCAGAACATCTTCAGCGCTTCGGCCGTGTAGCCGCGGCGGCGCACGCCGCAGAGCGTGGGCATCCGGGGGTCGTCCCAGCCGGCCACCAGGCCCTTCTGGACGAGTTCCAGCAGCTTGCGCTTGCTCATCAGCGTGTAGGTGAGGTTGAGGCGGGCGAACTCGTACTGGTGGGACGGGTAGATGCCGAGCGTCTCGATGAACCAGTCGTAGAGCGGGCGGTGCACGTCGAACTCGAGCGTGCAGATGGAGTGCGTGATGTGCTCGATGGAGTCGCTCTGGCCGTGGGTGAAGTCGTACATCGGGTAGATGCACCACTTGTCGCCGGTGCGGTGGTGCGAGGCGTGCTTGATGCGGTACAGCAGCGGGTCGCGCATCAGCATGTTGGGATGCGCCATGTCGATCTTGGCACGGAGCACCTTCTCGCCGTCGGCGTATTTGCCGTCGCGCATTTCGCGGAAGAGCTTCAGGTTCTCCTCGGGCGTGCGGTCGCGGAAGGGGCTGGGCGTGCCCGGCTTGTCCACGGTGCCGCGTCCGCGGGAAATCTCCTCCTGGGTCTGGTCGTCAACATAGGCCAGGCCTCTCCGGATCAGCTGTTCGGCCCACTCGTAAAGCTGGTCGAAATAGTCGGATGCGTAGCATTCCTTCTCCCAGCTGAAACCCAGCCACTTGATGTCCTCCTTGATGGAATCGACGTACTCCACGTCCTCCTTCACGGGGTTGGTGTCGTCGTAGCGGAGGTTGGTCTTGCCGCCGTATTTCATCGCGAGGCCGAAGTTGATGCATAGGGACTTGGCGTGGCCGAGGTGCAGGTAACCGTTGGGCTCCGGCGGGAAACGGGTCAGGATGGACGGGACCTTGCCGGTCCGGAGGTCCTCTTCGATGATCTCTTCCAGGAAATTGAGTTTCTTCTCGTTCTCTTCCATAAACGCAGTTGGCTGAATCGTGCAAATTTACGGATTAATTCGTAATTTTGCGCATCCATGCGCGAAGAGAATATGATTAAATCCATGACCGGCTACGGCAAAGGCGTGGCCGAACTCTCCACGGGGCGTCTCACCCTCGAAATCCGTACCCTGAACGGGAAAAACTGCGACGTGACCATCAAGTCTCCGCTCCTGCCGAAGGACCGGGAACTGGAAGTGCGCAAGACGCTCGCCGAGCGGCTGCAGCGCGGCACTGCGGACCTGCTGCTGAACTTCGAGCCCAAGGCCGGCGCCGCCGCCCGCCGCATCGATGCCGCCCTGGTGGAGAACTACTTCCGCCAGGTCCACGCCATCGGCTGCAAGGTGGGTATCGCGATGCCCAAGGAAGAGTACCTGGAGGCCATCCTGCGCTTCCCCGACGTGTTCGAAGGGGGCCGGCAGGATACGATTCCCGAAGAGGAATGGCCCCTCGTGCAGGCCGCCCTGGAGCAGGCGCTGGATGCCCTGGATGCCTTCCGCGTCCGGGAAGGCGCCGCCCTGTACGCCGACGTGACCGCCCGCGTGAAGACGGTCCTCGCGCTGTACGACGAGGTGGAATCGCACGAGGCGGAGCGCCTGGACGCCGTGCGCGAACGCATCCGCAAGGCCGCGGAAGACCTGCAGGTGAAGCTGGACAAGGACCGCTTCGAGCAGGAGATGATCTTCTACCTGGAGAAACTGGACATCAACGAAGAAAAGGTGCGCCTGCGCCAGCACTGCAAGTATTTCCTGGACACGATCGACGGCGAGGCGGCCCCGGGCCGCAAGCTGGGTTTCATCATCCAGGAGATGGGCCGGGAAATCAACACCACCGGATCGAAGGCCAACCACGCGGAAATCCAGAAACTCGTCGTCCGGATGAAGGACGAACTGGAAAAGATCCGCGAGCAGTCGATGAATATCCTGTAGCCCCCGGGCCGGGCCTCCGCCCTACACGTCCGACAGTTCCAGCCAGCGCTCCTCGCGCTGGCTGATCTGTTCCATCAGCTCCTGGATGCGTTGCGAGGCCGCCTGGAGTTCGGTGTAGGGGAGGGCGCCGGACGACATCCGGGCCTCGAGTTCCGCCTTCTCGGCCTCCAGCCGCGGCAGTTCCGCCTCGAGCGCTTCCAATTCCCTTTGCTCTTTCCACGTCAGCTTCCGCTTGCCGTGCGCGGGCGTTGTAGCAGGCGGGCGGCAGGTCGTCCCGGCCGGGCCTTTTTTCTGGCCCGGAAGGGACGAGCCTGTCGACGCCGCGGGAGCCGAGGCAAGCCGATTCTTTTCCGCATCGCGGACGTACGCGCGGTACTCGGAGAACGAGCCGATGAAATCCTTGACGCGGCCCTCGCCGCAGAACACCAGCAGATGGTCCGTCACGCGGTCCAGGAAATGCCGGTCGTGGCTGACGATCAGCAGGCTGCCCCGGAACTCCTTCAGGTACTCCTCCAGGATGTTCAGCGTCACGATATCCAGGTCGTTGGTCGGCTCGTCCAGGATGAGCAGGTTCGGCTCCTGCAGCAGGATGGTCAGTAGGTAAAGCCGCCGCTTCTCGCCCCCGGAAAGCCGCTCCACGCGCGTGGAAAGCATATCGTGCGGGAAGAGGAACCGCCCCAGCAAGCGGGTGTCGGGCACGATGTCGAGCACCGTATCGCCCGGCCGGAACTCCATGCCCTGCTGGCGGTAGTAGCCGATCTTCAAGGTCTCGCCCCGGTCGATGATCCCGCTGTCGGGCGCGACGGCCCCAGTGAGCAGGTCCAGGAAGGTGGTCTTCCCGACGCCGTTGCGGCCCACGATGCCCACCCGGTCGCCGCGCTGGAAATCATAGCTGAAATCCCGGAGCATCGGGACGCCCTCCCAGTCGTAGCAGACGTCCTTGCAGTTGATGACCTTGCCGCCCAGGCGGGCGCTGCCGCCCACGCCCTCGAGGCTGAGCTGCTGCGTGCGGTACACCTGCGCAGCGCGGTCGGCGAGTTCGTGGAAGGCGTCGATGCGGTACTGGGCCTTGCCGCTGCGGGCGCAGGGCGTGGCGCGGATCCATTCCAGCTCGCGCCGCAGCAGATTGCGCACCTTGTCGGTTTCGGCGTTGTAGAGGGCGATGCGCTCCTCGCGCTTCTCCAGGTAGTTCTGGTAATTGCCTTTATAGATGTAGATGCCGCCGTGGTCCAGCTCCATCACGGTATTGCACACCCGGTCCAGGAAATAGCGGTCGTGGGTGACCATCAGCAGGGTGCAGCGGCTGCGCTTGAGGTAGCTTTCCAGGAACTCGATGGCCTCGATGTCGAGGTGGTTGGTGGGCTCGTCGAGGATAAGGAAGTCGGCCTGCAGGGCGAGCAGCTCGCTGAGCGCCACGCGCTTGACTTCGCCGCCGGACAGCGACGCCATCGGCTTGCCCGGGTCCGGCAGGCGGAAGGAGGACAGCAGTTCGCGCAGGCGCTGCCGGTAATCGCGCAGTTCCTCCTCGTGGAAGGCGGACAGCGCGGGGGCGGCGTGCCGCAGGACCTGCTCCTCGACCGTAAGCGCCGGGTCGTAGTCGTACTCCTGCTTGAGGAAGGCGATGCGGATGTCCTTCAGGAACAGGACGCGCCCGCCGGAATCGGAACTGTCCTCGCCCGCGAGGATGCGCAGGAGGGTGGTCTTGCCGCTGCCGTTGGGAGCCACGAGGGCGATCTTGTCGCCTTCGTTGATATTGAAGCCGATCCGCTCGAAGAGCACCTTCGGGCCGTAGGACTTGGAGATGTTCTCGATCTGCAGGTAACTGGGCATGGCTTACATCAGGCCGAGCACCCGGGCGCGGGAGAGCAGGCAGTCGCCCACGGAGGCGGCCCTGCGGCCCAGCTGCGAGAGGACGATGGTGGTGTCCGAAGACACGCGGGGGAGGGAGAGGCGGTTCACCGCGGTCTTGATGGGCAGCAGGAGATAGTCCTTGCCCACGATCAGGCGCCCGCCGATCACCACGAGGCCGGGATTGAAGACGTTCAGCACGCCGGAGATGCCGCGGCCGAGCGTGTCGCCGATCTTGCCGATGGCGTCGATGGCAAGCACGTCGCCCTCTTCGACGGCGCGCAGGATTTCGTCCAGCTCCACGTCGCCCTTCCTGCCGTAGGCTTCCGCCATCGAGGAGGCCTGCCCCTTGCCCAGCTTCTCCACGATCATCCGGTGCAGCGCGGAACCGGAAGCGCCCGTTTCCAGGCAGCCGACCTTGCCGCAGCGGCAGATGACGTCGTTGTTCAGGACGGGGAAGTGCCCGAGTTCGCCCGAGTAGCCGGACTTGCCGTAGTAGAGCCGGCCGTCCATGATGATACCCATGCCGAGCCCCCAGCTGACGTTGATGAAGATCATGTCCGGGTCGGCCTTCTTGCCGAGGTGCATGTATTCGCCGTAAGCCATCGCGCGCGAGTCGTTCTCGATGGTCACCGGGACGTTGAATTCCTTGCGGAAGATGTTGCCCAGGGGCAGGTCGTCGCTGACGAAGTAGGTGAGGCTGTAGCCCTTTTCGGGGTTGACGCGGCCGGAGAGGCTCACGCCCACGCCCAGCACCTTGATCCAGGGGATGCCGCTGGCCGTGACCTGGTCGATGACCATGCGGCACATCGTGCGGAAGGAGTTCTCGTTGGCCTCCAGCACGAATTCGATGTCCTGGATGTAGGAGATGACCTTGCCCTTGAAGTCGCTGATGGCGATGTGGAAATGGTGCCGCGCCACGTCCACGCCCACGAAATAACCGGCGTCCGGATTCAGGCCGTACACGCTCGGGCGGCGTCCGCCGGAGGTGCCTACCTTGCCTTCGTCCTTGAGGAAGCTCTCGTCGATGAGTTCGCTGATGAACTTGGTGATGGTGGGTACGCTGATGCCCAACGCCCGGCTGAAGTCGGCGATGCTGTAGTTGTTGTGCGCGATGCAGAGCCGGAGGATCTCCCGCTTGACAGCGGCACTCTTGCCGGAACTGTCATTCAGAAAGGTGTTGGTCATGCTCGGTTCGTTTTAGCAGTCGTACAAAAATAAAAATTATATTCTTATATTTGTCATTATTATTGAAGAAATTTAATAATGGCGATCCGGAAAATAACGAAAAGATTCCAGGGCCGGGGCCTGTCGCTCCGGGGAAAGCTCATCCTGAGCCTCTCCTCGATCGCGGTCATCCTGCTCGTCTCCTCCATCATCTCCGTGATGGAGTACACGAGCATGAGCGATTACGTCTCGGACCTGATCGCGGACGACATCAGCAGCATCAACGTCGCCAACCGGCTGGCGGAGATGAGCAATACCTACAACCTGCAGATCCTCGAGGTGATCGGCGACGAGGCGTCGCACCGGCTGCCCGCTTTCGACGACGGCTATTTCAAGTCCCACTGCGACTCGCTGCGGATGAGCGTCGCCTCCAACCAGGTGCGCCCGCTGGCGGATTCGGTGATGTACTCGTATGCGGCCTATATGCTGACTTCCCTGGAGCTGGAGGACGTGATCCAGTCCGACTTCATCGACTCCCGTTCGTGGTATTTCGGCCGGCTCCAGCCGCGCTACGAACGGCTCCGCAACGATCTGGAAAGCCTTTCCGGCGCCATCTACCGGGACCTGGAGAAGAATTCCGCCACCTTCGAGCGCGGCTTCTACCGCAGCATCATCCCGGGCATCGTGGCGGTGGGCGTGGGCCTGCTGCTGGTGGTCATGCTGCTGTTCTTCCTGCTCGCGTTCTACGTCAATCCGCTCTACAAGATGCTGGACGGCCTGGACGCCTACCGGCGGGACGACAAGAAATACACCGTCAAGTTCGACGGTGACGACCAGCTCTCCCGGCTCAACGACGGCATCACGGAGCTGGCGAACGAGAACCGGCAGTTCCGCAGCCGCATCAAGACCCTCGGCAGGAAATGAACTGGAAGGTCATCAGCAGGAACATCGGATACGCCCTCCTGGTCAGCGCCCTCTTCATGCTGCTGTCGGTGGGGGTTTCGCTGCTGAACGGCCGCGATTCCGCCTTGGCTGCGCTGAGCATCTCCTTCCTCATCACCTTCATCGTCGGCATCTTTCCCTTCATCTTCGTGCGGGAGACGCCCGCCATCACCCTGAAGGAGGGGTACCTGATCATTTTCCTGTCCTGGCTCCTCTCGTTCGTTTTCGGGATGCTTCCCTATGCGCTCTGGGGCGGTCCTTTCACCCTGCAGAACGCCTGGTTCGAGTCCGTCAGCGGGTTCTCGACCACCGGGGCCACCATCCTGGACAACGTGGAGGGCCTGCCGAAGAGCCTGCTTTTCTGGCGCGCCTCGACGCATTTCATCGGCGGCTTGGGCGTCGTTGTGTTCCTGCTGCTGGTCATCCCGGGCTCGAACCAGATGAAGATGCGCCTGACCAACATGGAACTGACCTCGCTCTCGCGCGGCGGCTATGCCAACCGTCCCAACAAGATGGTCTATATCTTCGCGTACGTGTACCTGGCGCTGCTGGGGCTGTCGTTCCTGGCTTATGTCGTGGCCGGCATGCCCGTCTTCGACGCCATCTGCCACGCGATGAGCGTGAGCGCGACGGGCGGATTCAGCTCGCGCAACGCCTCCATCGCCGCGTTCGACTCCCGCTGGATCGAAGGCATCACGATGCTGTTCATGTTCCTGTCTTCCATCCACTTCGGACTGGTTTACCTGTCCGTGGCCACGCGTTCCCTGAAGCCGATGAACAATCCGGTGGTGAAGTTCTATGTCTTCTGGATCCTGCTGATGGCGCTGATCGTGGGCATCGGGCTCAAGATCAACGGAATCTGCGCCGGCTGGGGCAACGCCGTCTGGAACGGCCTCTTCGAGACGCTCTGCGTCACGTCCACCTCGGGCTTCGCCATCCTGGACAACGCCCAGTGGCCCCTCTGGATCGTGATGGTGCTGATGTTCTCCGCCGTGATGTGCGGCAGCGCCGGATCGACGTCCGGCGGTATCAAGGTGGACCGCGTCATCCTGTTCTTCAAGGCGATCGGCCGCCGCGTCAACGCCATCCTCCACCCGTCGGCGGTCCACGAGGTCCGGATGGGCAAGCGCTTCCTGCGTGAGGAGGAGGTCTATCCGCACGTGCTCTTCGTAGCCCTGTACGGTCTCGTCCTGGCCGTGTCGGTGGCCCTGAGCCTCTTCGTGGGCGTGGACCACCAGAACAGTTTCATCGCTTCGGTGACCAGCCTGGGCAACGTGGGGCCGGCGTACGGCGCCCTCGGCACGATGGGCTCGTTCAACAGCGTACCGCTGCTCGGCAAGATCATCTTTACCGTGGACATGTTCCTCGGCCGCATCGAAATCTACCCGGCACTCGCCCTCGTGGCGATGATCTTCGACAAACGCGCCCGCGGATGATGGACCGGGCGGGATTCCTGGAGGAGCGTTTCCTCAAGCGGTTCAAGGCGGAACCGACCGCCTGCCAGGCCCGTCTGTTCCGGGAAGCGGCGGAATTCGTGACCTGTGACGACGCGGACATCCTCGTGGTGAACGGCTATGCCGGCACGGGCAAGACGACCGCGGTTTCCGCGGTGATCGCCGCCCTGAAGGATGTCGGCACCCCTTCGGTGCTGCTGGCGCCGACGGGCCGCGCCGCGAAGGTCTTCTCGGGCATCTCCCATCGGCCCGCCTTTACCATCCACAAACACATCTACCGCCAGAAGTCGGTGGGCAGCGACGGCTTCGGCCAGTTCTCGCTGGCGCCCAACAAGGCGAAGGGAACGCTTTTCGTCGTGGACGAGGTGTCCCTGATCGGCATCGACGCCGCCACGCCCCAGGGTACCACCGCCTTCGGTTCGGGCAATCTGCTGGAGGACCTGGTGACCTTCGTGCGCAATGGTGTCGACTGCCGCCTCATCCTGGTCGGGGACGCCGCCCAGCTGCCCCCGGTGGGCCTGGACGCCTCGCCGGCCCTGTCGAAATCCTTCATGGACGGTTTCGGCGGCGTGCGCTACTGCGAACTGACTTCCGTGGTGCGGCAGGCGGCCGAGTCGGGCATCCTGCGCAACGCCACCCGCCTGCGCGGGCTGATTGCCGGCAGCGGGGGCGACGAACTGTTCACGGACTGGAAACTGAACCTGGCGGGGGCGGACGACATCGAGCGCATCGGCGGGGGAGAGCTCATCGAGGCGCTCTCCGACGCATACGGACGCTACGGGGAGGACGGCACGGTCGTGCTGTGCCGCTCGAACAAACGTGCCATCCGCTACAACCTGGGCATCCGCGGCACCGTGCAGTTCAAGGAGGAGCGCCTGGTGCGCGACGACAAACTGATGATCGTGCGGAACTGCTACCAGTTCGTGGAGGACGTGCCCGGGATGGATTACATCGCCAACGGCGACATCGCCAAACTGGTGCGCATCGGGAACTTCGAGGACCGCTACGGCCTGCATTTCGCGGATGCGATGCTCTCCTTCCCGGACTATGACGACGTGGAGGTGAAGGCGAAGGTGTGCCTGGACACCCTGGAATCCGAGGCGGCGTCGCTCTCCTACGAGCAGCAGAACGCGCTGTACCAGGGCGTCTCGGCCGACTACGCCGGCCGCGGCACCAAGAAGAAGATCTGGGAAGCGGTGCGCGAGGACCCGTATTTCAACGCCCTCCAGCTGAAGTACGCCGAGGCGATTACCTGCCACAAGTCGCAGGGCGGCCAGTGGGACTGCGTGTTCATCGACTGCCCCTTCTGGCAGGACGAACAGACCCTGGACGACCTCAAATGGCTGTATACCGCGCTTACCCGCGCCGTCCGCAAAGTATATCTCGTGAATTTCAAAGACCGTTTCTTCGTATGAGAAAGACCTTCCTGTCCGTGCTGGCGTTCTGCCTGCTCGGCCTGATGTGCGTCCGTGCCGAGGACGTGAACGTGACCCCGTCGCCGGACGGGACGATGGTGGCTTTTACCCGCGACAATGACCTCTGGGTGCGCTGCGTGGCCGATTCGACCGAGACGCGCCTGACTTTCGACGGGTCGGAGCTGATCCTGAACGGCTATGCCTCCTGGGTCTATTACGAGGAGATTTTCGGCCGGGCCTCGCGCTACCGCGCCTTCTGGTGGAGCCCCGACTCCCAGCGGCTCGGTTTCTACCGCTTCGACAACTCCGCCGTGCCGATGTTCCCCATCTATTCGCCCTTCGGGCAGGACGGGAAACTGCTGCAGACGCGCTACCCCAAGGCGGGAGAGGCCAATCCCTCGGTGCGGATCGGCATCATCGAGGCGCGGGCCGGCGCACGGCCCGTCTGGGCGGATTTCGACGACTCGCCGGAGCAGTATTTCGGCACGCCTTTCTGGGGGGCCGACTCCCGCGAACTGTACGTCTCGCGCGAGCCGCGCCGGCAGAGCGTGCTGGACCTGTACGCCGTGAGCGTGGCGGACGGATCCAAACGGCAGGTCTATCACGAAGAATACCCGGACGCCTGGGTGGAATGGATCGAGGGGATGATCTTCACCGACAAGGGATTATATATGGCGCGCAACTTCGAGTCCGGCTGGGAGCAGATTTATTTCCTGGGCTATGACGGTACGCTCCGGCGCCTGACGGACGGAGAGAACTGGGGCATCCGGCTGGTCAAGGTGGACGAGAAGAAAGGCGACGTGTGGTTCACCGCGAAGCGGGATTCCCGCCTGCACACGACCTTCTACCGCCTGGACCGCAAAGGCCGGATCACGGCGCTGTCGGATCCGGAGTTGAACCTTTCCGGTGCCTGGATTTCGGAGGACGGGAAGACGTTCGAAGCGGCGGCGTCCACGGCGCGGACGCCCTGGGTGGCGGTGTCGGGCCGGACGGACAAATATTCGATGAAGATCGATTCGGTCCTGGTGGAGGCGCCCGTTTCGCACCCCGACCCGCAGATCGTCAAGATCGGGAATGACGGTTTCGACCTCTATGGGCTGATGTCCCTGCCCGAAGGCTTCGACCCGTCGAAGAAGTATCCCGTGCAGATGCAGCTCTACGGCGGCCCCGGCACGCCCTACGTGCGCGACAGCTGGGAGGACCGCGACGCTTCCGATGCGTGGTGCTACGAGAACGGCGTCATCTACATCGTCGTGGATCCCCGCTCTTCCGGGGAGAACGGCCGCCGGGGCATGGACCAGGCGTTCCGCCGGATGACCGTGATCGAACTGCAGGATTACCTCGCCTGGGCGAAATGGCTGCAGGCGCTGCCCTACGTGGACGGCTCGCGCATCGGCGTGAAGGGCTTCTCGTTCGGCGGCACGACCACCGCGATGCTGGTGCTGCGTTATCCGCAGTATTTCCGCTGCGGAATCGCCGGGGGCGGGGTGTACGACTGGCACCTGTACGACACCCATTACACCGAACGTTTCATGGACACGCCGCAGGCCAATCCGGAAGGCTATGCCGAAGCGTCGGTGATGACCTGGGTGCCGCAGGTCTTTGCGGGCGAGGGCCCGAAGCCGCTGCCGAACGCGCTGTGCCTCACGCACGGCACCGGCGACGACAACGTCCACTTCCAGAACACCCTGCAGCTGGTCGACGCCCTCCAGAAGGCCGGCTACCAGTTCGAGTTGCGTATCTATCCCGACGGGATGCACGGCTACCGCGGAAAGCAGCACGAGCACGACGCGGCCGCGGAAGCGATCTTCTGGAAAAAATGGCTGCTGGACTAGCCGGCAGCCATGGATTCATCAACGAGGGGGCGGATTTCTTTTATTTGAACAGGCGCTGGGCGAACTGATAGAGGGCGCGGCGCCAGCTCTGCCACTCGTGGGCGGTGTCCGGGGACACGTAGAAGACGGTGTTCATGCCGCTCTTGCCGAGTTCTTCGTTGATGGGTTTGGGATCCGAGTAACCCATCACGCGGTTTTCCAGCTCCCGGCTGCCGAACGAGATGAATACCAGTTTGTTGGTCTCGCGGAAACCTTTGGCCTGCGCCACCTCTTCCACGCTGAACACGCCGCCGCTCATAATGCCCAGCCAGGCGAAGAGCGTCGGGTTGTTGAGCGCGATGGAGTGGGTCAGCATACCGCCCATCGACAGGCCCGCCATCGCACGGTGCTGCGCATCCCCGATCACGCGGTAATTGGCCTCTACCATCGGGATGAGGTCCTTCTCCAGGATCTCCTGGTAGGCGCTGGCGAAGTCGAAGCCGCCCATCATAGCGCCGGGGCCGCCCTGCGGACGACCACCCTGCGGGCGAGGACCACCCTGTCCGGGAGCTCCCTGCGGGCGCGGACCGCCGAATGCAGGCATCTCCGGGCGCGGCCGGTTGGGGCCGTAAGTGTCGCTGCTGTTGTCCATCACGACGATGAACGGCACCGCCTTGCCCGCCGCGATGAGGTTGTCCATGATGATGCCCGTGCGACCCTGCTGGGCCCAGCTGTGTTCATCCTCGCCGCCGCCGTGATACAGATACAGGACCGGATACTTCTTGTCCTTATTCGTCGTATACTCGGCGGGGGTGTAGATGTAGCAGTGATGCATCGAGCCGGTCACGGAAGAATAGTAGTAGCGCTCGTGGACATCCCCTTGGGGAACGTTCTTCAGGGTGTAGAAATCCTCGTCGGCCGCGGGCACCTCGATGCCGCTGCCCCAACGGGAGGAGCCATAGTAATACAGGCTGCCCGGATCGGGGACGGACGCGCCGTCGATCTCGATCTGATAGTAGTGGAAGCCTTCGTCCTGCGGGGCGGAATCGCCGGTCCAGACGCCGTTGCCGTCGTTGGTCAGGTCGTACTTGACGCCGCCGAGGTCCAGTTTGACGCTGCCTGCGCCCGGGGCCCTGACCTGGGCGCGGACCACGCGTTTGGAGTTGACCATCGGATACTGGCGGTTGGACTGGTTGCTCGTCGCCGGCTTGAAGTCTTCCTTCACCTGGGCGGACAAGGCGATCGCCGCCAGGAGAAGACTCAGGGAAACAAGGATTTTTTTCATAACGGGATATTTAAGTGGTTAAACTTTCAAATCACCCACAAGTTAGCAAGAAAAGTGCTGCCCCTGTGTAACTATTCCGT
>JAEEGL016105586.1_pt1 | contig 14162 bp, 9 predicted proteins | sample 9134231 | NCBI WGS metagenome assembly JAEEGL01 (sample SAMN16246548, study PRJNA631951) | gut metagenome | biome: gut microbiome; feature: rumen; material: fiber-attached | host: Bos | place: Iran: Karaj | collected 2018-10 | reverse complement strand
GAGCTCCGGGACGGCATCGGCGACGAGCGCAAGGGGAATCTCGCGGAAAAGGTGCGCCGGAGCTACGGGATGCTCATGTACACACGCAACCTCGGCGCGTCGGAGCTCGTCTCCATGTATTCCGCGATGCGCATGGCGGCGGGGATGAAACTCGTCGATCTGCCGACGCGGCTGGTGGACGAGGCGATGTTCACCTGCCTGCCGCACACCCTCGCGGCTGCGGAGAACCTCGACGCGACGGAATCGCTCGGGGAGAGACGCGCCGCAAAGGTCCGCGCGATCCTCACCGAAGCGCCGATGCACCTCTGATCGCGTGAACAACTGAATATTCCGGCGGGAAACTTCCTATCCTATACCGAAGACCCCGCCGCAAGCCGGGAGAACAGGATCTTCCGGCTTTTTCCGTTCTCCGGAACGAACCGCTTGACCGTATTCCGCAATTCAGCAAGAAATAGGAGAGAACATGACCATCGGTTTCACCAAAAAAGCCCAGAATGCGCTGAACCGCGCGCTTGCCGCCGCCTCGGAAATGGGGCATTCCTCCGTGGGGAGCGAACACCTTTTGCTTGGCCTGCTGTCGGAGCGGGACGGGATCGCCGCGCGGGTCCTCGAAGAGCAGGGAGTCACCTTTGACAAGGTCCGCCGCCAGATCGGGGAGACCGTCGGATTCGGGGAACCGTCCGCTCTGACGCCCGGCGACATCACGCCCCGCGTGAAGCGGATCATCGAGGCGTCCGCCTCCATCGCCGTCGGGATGGGCCACGGCTACATCGGAACGGAGCACCTTCTGCTCGGCGCGATGGACGAGGAGGAGTGCTATGCCGCGCGGCTCGTGCGCGAAGCGGGATCCTCCCCGGCCGACGTCAAGCGCGGGATCCTCGCGGTCCTCAGCGCGGGCGGGGAACGGCAGAGAAATGCGGCAAAAAAGCACCTCGGCGACACCCTCTCGCAGTACGGCGTCGATCTCTGCGAACGCGCGCGGGAGGGCAAGCTCGACCCGATCATCGGGCGGGAGGAGGAGACGGCGCGGCTCGTGCAGATCCTCTCCAGGCGCACGAAAAACAACCCCTGTCTGATCGGCGAGCCGGGCGTCGGCAAGACTGCGGTCGTGGAAGGGCTCGCCCAGCGGATCGCGGAGGACGCGGTCCCGGAGACGCTTGCCGGACGCCGCATCGTGACGCTCGATCTCTCCGCCATGGTCGCGGGAGCTAAATACCGCGGCGAGTTCGAGGAGCGGATGAAAAACGTCCTCGCCGAGGTGAAAAAGAATCCCTCCGTCATCCTCTTCATCGACGAGATCCATACGATCATCGGCGCGGGAGGCGCGGAGGGTGCCGTGGACGCCGCGAACATCCTGAAGCCCGCGCTCGCAAGGGGCGAGATCCAGGTGATCGGGGCGACGACCATCGACGAGTACCGCAAGCACATCGAGCGGGACGCCGCGCTGGAACGCCGCTTCCAGTCCGTGACGGTCGGCGCGCCGTCGGCGGAGGAGGCGGAGCGGAGCCTCTTCGGTCTGCTGGACAAATACGAAGCCCATCACAAGCTGAAGATCACCGACGAGGCCATCCGGGCGGCGGTCGCGCTGTCTGTGCGGTACATCGGAGACCGGTATCTCCCCGACAAGGCCATCGACCTCGTGGACGAAGCGGCGAGCCGGAAGCGCATCGCGGGATTCAATCCGCCGCCGGACGTGAAGGAGCTCGAAGAAAAGCTCCGGCATGTGACGGCGGAGAAGGAGGAGGCGATCCTCGGAGAGGATTACGAAGGCGCGGCGCGGCTCCGGGATGAGGAAAAACGCCTCACCGACGACATCGCAGCGCACAGATCCGGCGCGCAGCAGACCGAGGCCGGCGCGGTGGACGCGGACGACATCGCCGAGATCGTGACCGCGTGGACGCACATCCCGGTCAAACGGCTCGCCGAGGAGGAATCCGAGCGGCTGCTTCATCTCGACCGCATCCTGAAGGAGCGGATCATCGGGCAGGACGCCGCGGTCGACGCCGTCGCAAGGGCGATCCGCCGGGGACGCATGGGGCTCAAGGATCCGCGCCGTCCGATCGGGTCCTTCCTCTTCCTCGGGCCGACCGGGGTGGGAAAGACCGAGCTCTCGAAGGCGCTCGCGGACGTGATGTTCGGAGACGCCGCCGCGATGATCCGGGTCGACATGTCCGAGTATATGGAGAAGCACAGCGTCTCGAAGATGATCGGCTCGCCGCCCGGCTACGTCGGGTATGACGACGGAGGTCAGCTCACGGAGCGCGTGCGGCGGCAGCCCTATTCGGTCGTCCTCTTCGACGAAATCGAAAAGGCGCATCCCGACGTCTTCAACATCCTTCTGCAGATCCTCGAGGACGGATGCCTGACCGATTCGCGCGGGCGTCATGTCGATTTCCGCAACACCGTCGTCATCATGACCTCGAACGTCGGCGCGCAGGGGATCACCGAGCCGAAGCGCCTCGGCTTTGTCGACGCGGCGAACGCGGACGCGGAAAACGCGAAGATGCGCGCGGGGATCACGGAAGCGCTCAAGCGCACGTTCCGCCCGGAATTCCTCAACCGCGTCGACGAGGTGATCGTCTTCAACAAGCTCACCGACCGGGATATCGCAAAGATCGCGTCCCTGATGCTCGACGAGGTGCGCGCCCGGATCGAAGGGCTCGGCATTTCGGTGGAGTTCGGCGAGGATGTGATCGAAAGCCTCGCGCGGGAAGGGTTCGATCCCGTCTACGGCGCGCGTCCCCTCCGGCGGGCGATCACGAGGCGTATCGAGGACAGCTTTTCCGAAGCCATGCTCGGCGGGATCGTCTCATCGGGCGACCGGGTCCGCGCCATCCTCGGGGAGACGGGCGGCATCGCGTACGAGCGCGTCGGGGAGAGGACCGAATAAACGCAAAAAGGGCTGCGGCTTTTGGCGGCAGCCCGATTTTGTTTTCCGTGGATTATTCTTTCCGCAGGATCTTTGCGTAGATCTTCTTTTCGTTGTAGAAGAAGAACAGGATGCCGCCGAGGAGGCAGACGCATGCCGCCGCGATCGCGGTGATCCGGTAGCCGAGGCCGCCGGTCCCGATCGTCGCGAACGCCGTCACCATCAGCATGGCAATGGACTGGCCGAGCTTGAAGGCAAACGTCCGTGCCGCGTAGAACATGCCCGCGCGGTTTTCCGTCGTCTCGATCGCGTCACATTCCGCGATGTCCGCGACCACGGCCTGCGGCAGGATCCCGAAGATCGCCATGGCAGGCGCGGCGAGGACGCACAGCAGATAGCCCTGAACGGCCGGCGGGATCGGAAGGCTCTTGCCGAACGCCGCCGTGTAGAGGAAGCTCACCGTGAAGACGACAAACGCGAAGAGGATCAGCTTGCGCTTGCCGAATCTCGGCGTCAGCTTGTTGACGGGGATGTAGAAGAGCACGGAGAGGGCGGTCATCAAAACGAAGTACACTGTCGACATGCTCTCGTCAAGGCCGAGCAGGGACGTGACGAAGAAGGGAAGCGCGGTCTGGAACATCGTGATGCCGAGGAAGTAAGCGATGTCGGACGCCACGAAGATGCGGAAATCGTGATTCTTGAAGGTCGCGGCGAGCGAATGGAGCGCGGTCCCTTCGGCGGGCTTGGCGTCGACGTAGTCCTTCTCCCGGATCGTGAAGACCGGGACGAACATGCACACGAGGCCGATGAGGCTCATGATGGTGAAGGTCACGCGGATCGCGGTGACGCGGGGCAGGAAGTTCTCAAACATCCCCCAGACCACGGGCGCGACGTAGGCCATGGCCATACCGGCGATGTAGGTGAAGGAGATCGCCGTCGAAATCAGCATCCGGGTCTCCTGCACCGCGCCGAGCTCGGGGATCAGGGCGTTGTACGGCGTGCAGTACATCGTCATGAAGAGATAGAAGAGCGTGATCATGACGAAGAGGAACACCGCGTTGACCCAGCTCGTTCCGTTCACGGGGGACCAGAAGGTCAGGATGCAGGTGAGCGCGAAGGGGATCGCGGCGAGGCGCATAAAGGGGATGCGGCGTCCGTCCTTCGACTTGCACTTGTCGGAGGAGGAGGCGACGAGCGGGTCCGTGATCGCATCGAAAATGCGCCCGAACGCCGTGATCGCGCCGAGAACGGTGAGGATGCCGAGAATGACACGGCCCTGCGGGATGAAGAGGGTCTGACCGTCCGCGATGGCGGTCTCGTCCGGCTGATAATAGTTGACGAGCCAGCTGGAAATGAGGGCGGCGAGCACCGACCAGCCGAACTGGCCGACGGCGAAGCACCACACTTTGCCTTTGGAGAGTTTTTTCATACTGTCGATCCTTTCGGGAATCATCTATATACGTTATCCATTATACATGTTTCAGAGGCGGATGTCAATGAAAAAGGCAAAAAACACCCTTTTTTCCTGTTCGTCCCGTCTTCTTTCGTCCGCTTCCTTGCATTTTGCGCCGGTTTGGAGTATAATAAGGCTATCTTCCGTATCCAAGAGGAGCATTCCCATGTTCGATATCATCCGCGACATTTGGTTGAGCCCCGGTCCGGCCTTCTCCCCCATGCCGTTCTGGTTCTGGAACGATACGCTCGATAAGGAGGAGCTCGTCCGCCAGCTCGATTCGTTCCACCGCAAGGGGATCGACGGCGTCGTCATCCATCCCCGCCTCGGCATGAGCGGCGTCGATTATCTCTCCGAGGCGTATCTGGACCTCGTGAAGACCGTCTGCGAGGAGGCGAAGCGCCGCTTCATGCTCGTGATCCTCTATGACGAAGGCATGTATCCCTCCGGCTCGGCACACGGCGAGGTCGTCCGGGAGGAACCCCGGTTTGCCGCGCGCCGACTCTACGCCGTACCCGAAGGCAGTCCGATTCCCGGGGACGAGGATCCGCAGTTCCGGCTGTGGCTCCGGTTCCGGGAAGGGAAGCTTGCCGAGGTGAAGCTCGATCGCCCGCGCGGCGCGGAGGATGACTGGCAGCCGTATCTGCTCGTGCTTGGCTACTCCGGCGGCACGATCCGGGGCCTCTCCCCCGATGAGGACGACGGACGGCCGAACGCACCGAAAGCCGCAGACCTCTTCAATCCCATGGCGACGGCGTGCTTCCTTCGGCACACGCACGAGAAGTATTACGCCGCGCTCGGGGAATACTTCGGACAGACCGTCATCGGCTTCTTCACCGACGAGCCGTCCGTCACGGGCCGCTGTGCACATCTCGACGGCGGGATCCCGTGGTCCTACGACATGATCGAGGACTTCTTCGAGGCTGGCGGGGACTTCTCCCATCTCGCCGCGCTCCTGTTCGATCCGGAGGACAAGAAGCTCCGCCGCGAAGCAGAACATATCCATGCCGAAACGGTCCGCCGCCGCCTCGGGAAAGCGTTCTATGCGCCGCTCTCCCGCTGGTGCCGCGAACACGGGATCGCTCTGATGGGCCATCCGGCGGCATCCGGCGACTGCGACACGCTGAAATACTTCGACATCCCCGGGCAGGACCTCGTCTGGCGCATGGTCGAGCCGGGGACGGAGTTCACCTCGCCGGATTCGATCCTTGCAAAATCCGCCGCCGACGCCGCGCGCCATCGTGGGCTCTCCCGTTCGTCCGTCGAGGCCTTCGGCGTATGCGGGGAGCGCGGCAATCCGTGGAACTTCCCGCCGGACGAAATGATGTGGATGCTCAACTTCCTCTTCGCGCGCGGGACCTCGTGGATCATTCCGCATGCCTTCTATTATTCGCTCCGCACGCCCCTGCAGTCCGGGGAAAGACCGCCGGATGTCGGGCCCGCGTCGGTGTGGTGGAAGGACTACCGCAGGCTCGCCGGGTACATCAAGCGCATGTCGTGGCTGAACGCGACGGGCTCGGACAATCCGGAGGCCGCAGTCCTCTGCTCGCCGGAGCACACCCCCGTGAAGCCGGTCGAGGATCTTTACCGGGAGATGCGCTCCTTCCACTACCTCTCCCTCGAGGATTTCATGGAGCGCGCGCATATCGACGACGACGGACATGTCGTGATCGACCGCTATCACTTCGATACGGTCCTCATCGAAGGACGCCTGCGCCTCAACGCGGAGATCGTCACCAAGCTCGGTGAATTCGAGGTCCACGGCGGGCATCTCTACCGCGGATCGGATTTTGCCGGGTATCTCGCAAAAGTCAAAAAGGAACGCCCGCACTTCTTCGACGGGGAGACCCGCGGCAATCTGCGCTTCACCCACATGTCGAAATCCGGCTGCGAGTTCTTCTCCTTCATCAACGAAGGGCTGGACGCGATCCGGGGGCGCTTCGTCACCTCCCTCGCGCAGGCGGCGTACCGCTTCGATCCCTTTACCGGGAGCATCGAGCCGCTTACGGGGCAGATCTCCGACGGCGGATTTGCCTATCCCGTCGAGATCCCGGGACACGCCGCCCTCGTGATCGGATTCGATCCGTCCGCCCTGCCCGCGCTCGGGGAGTCTGAGGAGGAGCGGATCGTCGAGATCGCATCGCTCGCCGAGGGCAGGATGCGCTTCGACTGGACGCCCGCGGAGAACCGCCGTGCCGTGCTGACCTTCGAGGGGATGCACGACGCCGGGGACGTCACGGTGAACGGCAAGGCGGCGGGCAGGATCCTCTTCCGTCCGTACGCGCTCGAGATCACCGCGCTCCTCGTGCCCGGCGAGAACGAGATTGCCGTCGCCGTCACGCCGAGTCCCGCGAACACCTACGGGACCCCCGTTCCGGTCGGATTTGACGGATGCGCCGTCCGCGTGTACGAAAAAACCGCAAAAGCCTGAGCGGTGCAATCTGTTTACAATTCCCGCAAGAAATCCGCCCGCAAATCTGGTATAATGGCATCCGAACCATCCCACAAACGGGAGCACATCATGAACCAACCATCTCAACCGAAGCGGCACGGAGGTGCGGCGCTTCTCTGCGTCTTCTTCGTCCTTCTGCTCCTCGCGGCAGCGGGACGGGCCGTCTCGTATTTCTCCGCCGCGGCTGCCTCGGATATCGCGTGTCCGAAGTGGCTTGCCTCCCTCGCGGACTACGGAGCCGAGCTGATCGCCGCTCTCCGGGTCGCAGTCGGCCTCGGCGCGCTCACGGCGTTTGCCTACCGGGGAAGAAAGATCGCGCCGCCCTTCCTCCTCTGCCTCGCCGCCGCTCTCCTCGACTATACCGCGCGCTTCGTCATCGACTCCCTCTCGGGGAACCTCGGGGACTACGGCACGGTCGCGGTCTTCTGGCTCCTCGGCGAATTCCTCTATGAGGCCGTCTTCACCGCCGCGGGACTCTGGGTGATCCTCTCAATGCGCAGACGTTTCCGCGAAGCCGATACGCCCCGCCGACGCGCGAAATTCGCCCCCCTCATCGCGGCTGCGCTGGCCGTTCTGCCGTACGCCGTCTCGCGCGTCCTCGCGGAGATCTGGTATCTCGTCAGCTTTCTCCTCACCTATTCTGGCGTCACCTCCACGGAGATCGCGTCGATCGTCGGCAGCTTTCTGCGCATCCTCGCCATTTATGGGGCATTCGGCATGATCGCCTCGCGCGCCGCGGCAAGGATCCTGCTCCGCCGGGACGGGCGTGCGTGAAAATTCCGCCGACCTCTTGCAATCGCGTGAAAACTGTGATATAATAAACCTCTGACAAAATCAACCACACAACAGGTGCGATCCATGAAAAAGATTCTGGCCCTTGCCCTCGCACTCCTCGCTCTCGGCTTCTGTGCCGCGGGCTGCAAAAAGACCGAGGACGACCTTCTGACAGCGAAATACAATTACGACCTTTCCGAGTACATCAAGCTCGCGGAATACAAGAACCTTCCCGCCGTCGGCTACCACATCGAGGTGACCGACGAGGCGATCGAGCAGCAGATCCTCTCCTCGCGCTCCTATTACTCCCGCCTGACCGACGTCACGGACCGCGGCGCGGAGTACGGCGACACCGTGTACATCGACTACGTCGGGACGATCGACGGGGAAGAGTTCGAGGGCGGCGAGGAACAGGATGCGGAACTCGTGCTCGGCTCCGGGACCTACTTCGAGGATTTCGAGAACGCCATCATCGGCGCGATGCCGGAATCCACGATCTCGGTCGATCTGACCTTCCCGGATCCCTACTACCAGTTCCCGGAACACGCCGGCGAGGACGTCCACTTCGAGATCACGGTCCACGAGGTCTGCGAGCAGGAGCTCCCGGAATACACGGAGGACTTCGTGCGGGCGTATCTCGGCTACGGCTCCAAGGCGGAGTACGAAGAGGCGGCGCGCAAGAGCCTCGAGGACTACTACCGCGACATCTACTACCAGTATGTCTCGAGCCAGGTCTGGGACCTTGTGTATGAGAACACCGAGGTCATCAAGTGGCCGGACGACGAGGTGAGCGAGCTCTACAACGCGATGGTCGAGTCCAACCAGGCGTACGCCGAGGTGATGGGGCTGAACTTTGCGACCTACGTCTCCATCAATTTCGACGGGATGAGCGAGGAGGAATTCTACACCACCGCGAAGGCCGAGGCGGAACAGAAGGTCAAGGAGGACATGATCGTCTACGCCATCGCGCGGCGGGAAAACCTCTCCCTGAGCGAGGACGAATACACGAAGCGCGCCACCGAATACGCGACGAAGTATTACGACATGGACTCCCTCGAAGCGTTCGAGAAGGTCTACGACAAGCCCCTGATCCGCCAGACGATCCTCTCCGACCTCGTGCACGAGTTCATCGTCGACCACGCGGACGTCGAGATCAAAAACTGAACCGGAACGAATCACAGAATCCCCGTCAGGCCCGATGGTCCGGCGGGGACTTTTTTGCTCCCCGGGGACGGCCTTGTCGATTATTGCCAACTTCCGACCGAATTCGCGCGGGATGTTCGCTGTTTGGTCTCTTGCATTTCCCGGGGAGACATGATAGAATATCCGCGAAACTGAAAACCCTGCCGTCTGCCGAAACGCTCGGGAGACGGGACAAACCGGAGCAGCTCATGGACTTTACCCAATATCAGCCCGTCAGGATCTACACGGGCGCGCATTGCCTGACCGACCATCCCGAAGTCTTCACCGCCTGCGGACACCGCGCCCTCGTCGTGAGCGGTGCACACGGTGCCGATGCCTGCGGCGCATTTGCCGACGTTGCCGAAACCCTCGGAAAAGCGGGCTGCACCTATGTCCGCTGGACCGGCGTGAAGGAGAATCCGCCCGCCCCCGACTGCCGGGAAGCCGGACAGCTCGCCGTCCGCGAGGGATGCGATTTCATCGTCGCGATCGGAGGCGGCTCCGCGCTCGACGCCGGGAAGGCCGTTGCCGGATACGCCGCGAACCCGACGATCTCCGTGATGGATCTCTACGACGAGACGAAGCGGACCGCGCCCTGCCTGCCGATCATCGCCGTCCCCACGACCGCCGGGACCGGAAGCGAGGCCTGCCGCTATTGCGTGCTGACCATCGACGGCGGCGCGAAGAAGAAGACGTTCAAGGACGTCTCGGCCTATCCGCGGGCATCGTTCGTCGATCCGCGCTATACCGCCACCCTCTCCGACCGCTACACCATCTCCACCGCCCTCGACGCGCTGGCCCACGCTATGGAGAGCTATTTCTCCCCGAAGACGACGCCCGCCTCCGCCGAAGCCGCGCTCGATGCCGCCCGGGCGATCTGGGACATCCTCTTCCGACAGAACAAACGCACCGGCTGGACGCCCGAGGACCGGGCAAGGCTGGCGTACGCGGCGACGGCTGCCGGGGTTGCAATCGACACCACGGGGACGGGCTTCCCGCATCCGCTCGGCTACTGTCTGACGCTCTCCCGCGGATACCCGCACGGGGAGGCCTGCGCGGTCTTTGAAGGCGCGTTCCTCACCTACAACATGCTGACGGCGGAGGGGAGCCGACGTGCGCGCGAACTGGCGGACGCGCTCGGGACGACGCCGGAGGAGATGATCCGCCGGATCCCCGAGGCCTCCGGGATCACGCTCACGATCCCCGCCGACGAGCGCGAGATCCTGCTCGACCGTGTTGCGGGAGCGGGGAACTACGCGAACAGCCCGTACGTTCTCTCGCGCGGCGAGATGTCCGACATTTTCGCCCGTCTGTTCGGATAAACGCAGAGAAAGAGCCTCCGGGCTTTTTCTTTTTTCGGAAAAAACCTTAAAATAAAGAAGAAAAGTTTTCCAAAACCCCTTGACAGGGAAGCGGAAATCGGGTACACTTTTATAAGGAATATCTGTCCTCTGAGGACACCACCTCTGAGGCAAAAACTATGCCTCGGAGGACGATACGGAGCCATTTTCCTCCTTCGAGACAACCGAAGGAGGATGTTTTTATGAAAAAGCTGTTTTTGATCCTGCTGGCCTTGGTACTCGTTATGGGCCTGATGCCTGCGCAGGTGGCGTATGCGGATTTAAAGACTGGAGATGCTTGCCCATACTGTAATGAGGGCACATTATCTTTGTGCATTTCATTAACAGAAGACCATTATCTGTCTTGCAATAATCCTGATTGCACATATTACGAAAAAAATAATCCCCGTAGATACTTAGATGAAAAACATTGGGGCGGAAATGCTACTTGTACGAAAAGAGCTGTCTGTGAAGGTTGCGGTAAAGAATACGGTGGTATCTTGGGGCACGACTGGAAGACCGCATACAATTCCCTGTACCATTGGGAGGAGTGCTCCCTCTGTGGCGCAAGGCGAGACGAGGAAACCAATCACGTTTGGCGTCAAGAGGTCCAATGGGAAGCCGACCGCAGTATGGCACACTCGATCATCGAGTGCGATTGCGGCTACAGCGAAACGGATGTCACCACAAGCATTCAGGTCGATAAAAGGGTGGATCCCACGTGCACAGAGGCGGGCAGCGTGACTTATAAGGCAATCTTCGTTAAACTCTTTCATAGTGCCGCCGACATAACGGACACCATTCCCGCCTTGGATCATGACCTGATCGATCATCCCGCACAGGCTCCTTCCTGCACAGCCGTTGGTTGGGACGCTTATCAGACCTGCTCCCGGTGCGACTATACCACCTACGTGGAGAAGGCCGCGAAGGGCCATACCGAAGTCATTGATCCTGCCGTCGAGCCGACCTGCACGGAGCCCGGCAAGACGGAAGGTAAGCATTGCTCTGTGTGCGGCGAGGTCATCAAGGCGCAGGAAACCATTCCCACGACGACGGAACATGACTGGGGCGAATGGACGGTGACGAAGGAAGCGACGGTGGACGCAGAGGGCGAGGAGACCCGCACCTGCAAGAACGATCCGACGCATACGGAGACGAGAAAGATCGACAAGCTCGAACCTCCCGAAGAAAAAACCGACGACTCCACCGATGACGCGCTGATCGCCTCCCTCCGCTATGCCGCGATGATTCTCAGACAGAAGCGGCAGGCCGAGGAAGCGGCGAAGAAGGCTGCCGAAGAAGCCGCGAAGAAGGCCGCCGAAGAGGCCGCCAAGAATGCTGCCGAGGAGGCTGCGAAGAAGGTCCTCCCGTTTACCGACGTGACGGAGACATCCTCGGCGTATGATGATATCAAATTCGTTTACGACAACGGAATCATGATCGGTATGAGCGACACAACCTTCGGCGAAAGCGTTTGGCTAAGCCGTGGAATGATCGTGACGGTCCTGTATCGGCTCGAAGGCAAACCGGCTGTTAATTACACTGGCACGTTCACCGACGTCCCCGACGGCACGTGGTTCACCGACGGTGTCGAATGGGCTGCCTCTAAGGGCATCGTCCTCGGCTACGGCGACGGCACCTATGGCCCGAATGACGACGTGACGAGAGAACAGCTCGCCGCGATCCTATTCCGTTACGCGAAGTACAAGGGTTACGACGTGAGTGTAGGCGAGGACACGAATATCCTCAGTTACTATGATGCGTTCACATGGGGCCAGTGGGCAGTACCCGCTCTCCAGTGGGCATGCGGCGCGGGCGTGCTCGAGGACGATCCTTATGGATGGATCCGCCCGACCGAGGCCGCCACGAGAGGCGAAATCGCCCACGCGATCCACGTCTTCTGCGAAGAGGTCGCGAAATAAGCAACACCAAACAAACATTTCAGCCGCTCGGAGACAAACCGGGCGGCTGTTTTGTCGGCTTGCGGCGCGGAATTGTGAAAATCCCTTGCATTCGGACGGAAACTGCGCTATAATAAAGACAGGATTCCACAATACTCAACCAAACCGGAGGTCAGCATGAACCGAAAAGCATTCACCCGCGTCCTCTCCCTCCTGCTCGCCGCCCTGCTCCTCGCGCCCCTCGTCTCCTGCGCGAACGCCAAGGACGATCCCGACGCGCCTGCCACGAATCCCGGCGCCGATCCCGCGGCCGATGCACCGGAGGAAGCCGAGGACGAGCCGAAATACCTCGACGCGCTCCCCGAAACGCTCGATTACGGCGGTTATGAGGTCACCTTCCTCTCCTCCGAGGAGACCAAGTCCATCGAGCTCGACGAGGAAACGGACGACATCAGCGACGTCGTGAACGAGGCGTACTGGCGGCGCAACCGTTCGCTGGAGGAACGGCTCAACGTCAAGCTCGTGCTCGGCGAAAAGACCGGGTACGGCGGCTTCAACTCCGCAGCCACGCAGGCCGTCACGGCCGGGAGCGACGAGTATGATCTCTTCTGCGCCCACACCCGCTTCAACGTCTCCCTCGCGGCGTCCGGTCAGGTGATCAAGCTCAACGAGCACGGCGTCATGGACATCGTCAACGTCAACGCGCCGTACTGGAGCCAGCTCTTCATCGAGAACATCAACTACAAGGACAACATCTACTGGCTCACCGGCGACATGACCCACAACTTCATCGCGTACATCTACGCCATGTTCGTCAACGCCACCGTCTGGAACGATTTCTACCCGGGCGAATCGATCTACGACATCGTCCTCGAGGGGAAATGGACGCTCGATCAGATGAGCGCGATGTGCGAGAACGTCTACCGCGACCTCAACGGCAACGCGCAGGTCGATCTGAACGACAGCTTCGGCGTCATCATGCAGAAGGGCCACGTCCTCAACGGCATGGTCTTCGCCAACGGCGTGGAATACACCGGCCGGGACGACGCGGGCGAGTACATGGTCATCCTCGGCAACGAGCACACCGTCGACGTCTTCGACAAGCTCCACAACATCTTCTATAACACGAACTACGGCATCATGCTCGAAAACGCGGCGTTCGACAACGGGAGCATCAACATGCTCAACGAGGACCGCGTCCTCTTCTGCCCGAACACCTTCAACATGGCGGGCAACGAGATCATCCGCAACATGGAGTCCGACTTCATGATCATCCCGCTCCCGAAGTTCGATGAAGAGCAGGAGAACTACCGCGTGAACCAGTACGACGGCGTCCCGCTTTACGGATGCCCGACGACGCTCGCGGAGGACAAGATCGACATGATCGCGACGGTCCTCGAGGCGACCTGCTCCATGACGAGCCAGACGGTCATTCCCGCGTACTACGACCTTGCGCTGAAGAACAAGTACAGCCGCGACGCCGAGACCGCGAAGATGATCGATCTGATCCATGACTGCATCACGGCGGATTTCTGCTTCTACTGGGGCGATTCCGTCGGCGACCTCATGAGCTTCTTCTACAACAACATCCAGAACGACGAGATCGCTTCGAAGTTCAAGTCGAACGAGAAGGTCTGGGCGAAGACCCTCTCCAAGCTCGTCGCCAAGCTCGAAGGATAAAGGATTCCCCAAAAGCACAGCAAAGCCCCCGGAGTTTTCGGCTCCGGGGGCGGTTTTTATCCGTGATAGACCATGTCCTCTTCGGTGTAATAGCGGTGTTCCTTCCAGATGTCGAGGATCATCAGGTACCGTCCGAGATCAAGGCCGCGGAACGGGACGTTGCTCGTTGAGAAGATGTACCCGCCGCCGGGCTTCGCGGACCGGATCGCGTAGAGCGCGCTTTCCCGGACCTCCTCGTCCGTCCCGGTCTGCATGAGGGCGCAGTTGACGTTGCCGCAGATCGCGATGCCGCGCGGGTAGGTGAGCCGCTTGACCTCGGCGATGTCCACGCCCGCCATCGGGTCGATGGAGTGGATGCAGTGCGGGCGGCAGTCCATGAGCTGATCGAGGATCGGCATGATGTTGCCGTCGGTGTGCTTGATCGCGTAGCCGCCCATCTTGCGGATGGCGTCGATGATGTCGTAGAGGTAGGGCGTGATGTATTCCGAGAACATCTGCGGGGAGAGGAACG
>JAEEGL015785212.1_pt1 | contig 14162 bp, 11 predicted proteins | sample 9134231 | NCBI WGS metagenome assembly JAEEGL01 (sample SAMN16246548, study PRJNA631951) | gut metagenome | biome: gut microbiome; feature: rumen; material: fiber-attached | host: Bos | place: Iran: Karaj | collected 2018-10 | reverse complement strand
ACGAAGAATTGGCATACAAAGTTGGTGATGCCGTAGAATTGACGAGTTTCACTGGGTTGCCTCGCGTTAATGGATTCGTTTCTTCCAATGGGAATTGGACAAACATAAACGAAGACTACCAGTTTGTAGTCCTTGATGTAGGTTTTTACTTTAGGACTTTGAGTTTAACTGGAAATTCAATCTCGACATCTTATGTATGTTTCCTTAAAAACTACACACCACCCATACGGGGTGTCGCGCTTGACTTTTCTGATGTAGAGGGTTACACAAGTCGAATTGCGGTTGGAAGAAACACGCAGTACACTTATAGCGACATACCAAATGATGCGAGGTATGTTTTGATATGGACTAAATACAACACAAACGATTGTACACCAATAGAGTTCTATTTTGCAACAAAGAGCGAATTAGGGTATTTGGAAGATAATGTGTATAAGAATAGTTCGGTAAGATGGCTTGCACTTGGAGATTCGATTACGGAGGGTGTCTATAGCGTTGCTGGAGATGAGGCATTCGATGATAGTTCTTCCTCTCACAAAGACCGAAACAAGTCATGGACAATTACCGCAAGAGATATACGCGGATATACGCTCGACAACAGGGGCATAGGTGGAATGGGTTACTTGCAGATATCTCCTGATGCGAATAGACCACTTAACCTCCGCACATTGCTTGACCTTGGTCCCGAAAGCACAATACATATAATAAGCCAGAACGACCCTACCACATACATCGACCTGACGATATATGACCTAATCACGATTAACCTGGGTGTCAACGATTGGAAATCTCCTACAACATGGAACAAGATAGGAACTATAAGTGACACCACAAGTGATGACTCTATGGTGGCCAATCTCAAGTACGCGCTACAAAAGATTGCAAGCGAGAACCCATGCGCAAAGGTAATTGTGTTCTCTCCAATCAACTCTGCTTGGGAAATCTCGACAAACCCATCTACGGCAGAGAATAATTGGGCAATCGGATATGATGGCTATTCGCATGGCCAGCAAACTACGATAACGCTGGAAGATGTATCCGACACGATTAAGGAAGTGTGCGAGTATTACGGAGTGGAGTATGTAGACTTGCTCCATCGAAGTGTTGTGAATAGGCTCAACATAAAAGACCTGTTACTTGACAATGTACATCCCTCCGAAGCCGCACACAAAACACTTGGAAGGGAGATAGCAAGATTCTTGTAGGAATTTAATAAAAAGACAGATATGAAAAATAAGATTACAAAAGACAAATGACTACACTTTGGAGTGTGCGCGATAGCATCAGTAATTAACCCTTGGCTTGGAATTGGTCTTGGGCCACAAGTGCATCCACCTCCCCGTAGGCCGCTGCTTTTTATGTTCTGCAACATGTTTGCCAAACTTTTCTTTCCACCCCTTGCAGAACTGGAAAGAAATGCATAACTTTGCATCGTCAAATCATTAGAGCGGCAGAAGAGAAGCCGCTGGATTCATGTCCAGCCTTTTTTATGCCCACCACTTTAAGGAATAAATCTAACCGCACCGAGTCGGCCAGCAGTAATGCCCCGGGGTTTCAGCTCTAATGGACCTGACAGCTCGTAGTGCGGTTTTTAACGTCAAAACATTAGAGTTATGGAAAAGCGAGTAATTAACGAGAGTGAGCAGAATGCAGCATTGTATTTCTACTGGACACACGTAAGTCCCCGGCTGCAGAAGGTATGGTCGGGCGAGGAACAGCGACTGTATGAGTGGTGCCACGAGAACTATTCTAACCGCGTGCTGACCGACGGCGGCCAGTGGGAGCAGGTGGTACTGGCCATCGGCGAACGGGTGGCAGAACTGAACCGCGGGCGCATAGGCTTCGGACCCTACCTGCACCTCGACGCTATGGCACCCACCGACCTCTCCATGGGCTACATCCACATCAGCCGCGTCGATGCACGTCACAAGTGCATCCACCTCTCCGTAGGCCGTTGCCTGGGCTATGTCAATGCCAACAGCCAAGCAGCCAGGCGCGACCGTCTGTCGTAGCTAAATTAGTCCCAAGCGTGGAGGGTATGCTGAAGAACATATTCTCCACCCTTGGAGCTTTGGAACGAAAACCGTAATTTTGCAGCAAGAAAGAGAAAGAATATGTTTCTTGAGACGTTTTGCATATTATGTCTGATTTTCACAGTGAGCTATTTCATAATCGCTCCTGTCAAGAGTGTATGGGAGAATCTGCCGTCGAAGCCCACTAAGGAAGGTTACATTGCTAGGCTTAACACCAGCGACGGCATTAAATATGATTTGTGTAAATGCACCAAGAGTGGGAGAATTTTACCGCTAATCACAGTGAAAGCCGGATTCCGCAACGAGATATTGTCGATTGAGGGTGATGATGGCGCTTTTGTGGCACGGATTAGGCGCATGGACTTCCCTGGACTTGGACCTGAACTGGAGACAGCTACCGTTAGATCTGATAACCTTCACGAACTGGCCAGAAAGATAGAGGAAATCTTCCAGAGCTGGGAGAAGGCTTCGTGAATGTATTCTTATTATAACTTTCTATGGAATATCTTTGCATGTGTAATCATGTAAAGGTATTTTTTTATGGCTACGACAGAGAAATATACTACCATCATCGAACTGAATTCCGAGCAAGCCCGGAATGAAATTGACAGGCTCGATAAGAAAATCACATCCCTGAAGGCTAAGCGCGAGGAGGCCTTAAAAGCTGGTGACATGAAGTCATGGACTAAGTTGGGAACAGAAATAGAGAAAGATCGGAAGAAGCTCAACCTAATGCAAGGTGACCTCGCTAGAATCAATAAGGCCATCGCTAATATGTCTGCAGCCGGACCTAAAGACTTGCGTGACACCATCAAGGCCATTAATAGGCTCCTCAATGACGGAAGCGTAGAACGGGGTAGCGAGCAGTGGAAAACACTGACGTCCGCCCTAAAGGAAGCCAACACGGAACTAAAGTCCATCAATAACGAGACCAAGGCCTCTCAAACAATGTGGTCTCGCTTTACAAAATTCCTAAATGACAGTTGGGGGGGACTTACAATGTTGGTTGGCTCGATTACGGGAGTGTCTATGACAATACGCAAGTCCGTCACAGACTTCGCTAATATGGAGGAGGCTATGGCCGATGTCCGCAAATATACGGGATTGACGGACGAAGGCGTGCGCGAACTCAACGAGGAGCTGAAGAAAATTAATACACGCACCAGCCGTGAGGAACTGAACCAACTGGCTGGTGCTGCTGGCAGGCTTGGCAAGACATCGAAGGATGATATCCTGGAATTCGTCGAAGCCGGCAACATGATTCAGGTGGCTCTGGGCGATGACCTGGGAGATGGTGCCATCGACAAGGTGGGCAAACTGGCCATGGCCTTCGGTGAGGATGACAGCCTCGGGCTGCGTGGGGCCATGTTGGCCACAGGCTCGGCTATCAACGAACTGGCGCAGAACTCCAGCGCACAGGCTGGCTATCTAGTCGATTTCACGGCCCGCGTGGCGGGGTTTGGCAAACAACTTGGACTGACTCAGCCGCAGATTATGGGCTTCGGTGCTGTGATGGACGAAAATCTGCTGCGCGACGAAATGGCTGCCACGGCATTTGGAAATATGCTCACCAAGATGCAGACCGATACGGCGAAGTTTGCCAAGATTGCCGGAATGGGTGTCGAAGAGTTTACAAGGCTTCTCAACGATGATGCCAACGCCGCCATTATCGCCCTGGCCGAGAACCTGAAGAAGGCCGACCCGCAGAACATGATGAAGATGCTCGACGACATGGGACTGGACGGCAGCCGTGCCGTGGGCGTGCTTTCTACAATGGCGGACAAAATAGATGATGTACGGGAGCGGCAGGAACTGGCTACTAAGGCCTACAAGGAGGCGAAGTCGGTGGTCGACGAATATGGTAAGATGAATGAAACGGTGGAGGCTCAAATCGAAAAGGCAAAGAAGAAGTTTCATGAAGTTTCTGTTACCTTGGGCGAGCAACTCTTGCCCGTCGTGCGCTATACCATCAGCAGTGGCAGCCTGATGGCAAAAGGATTGAGTGCGATTATATCTACGTTTGTCCGGTTCCGTACCACTATAATTTCCACAGGACTTGCTATCGCAACATTGACGGCATATCGCCAGAAAGATGTGATATGGACAAAGATTCAGCATCTCTGGAACGATAAAATCATCAAGGGGCTGAAAGCTCTGCGCCTCGCACTGATGAACAATCCCTGGACTGTGGCCATCGTGGCAATAACAGCCATAGGTGCTGCCGTTTATGATTTGGTGAAAAGAACTGGAGATGCAACCAAAAGGATGCGAGAACTGAGTGCTGCAGAACGTGAACAAAAAGCCGTGGCCGACAGCGTGAAGGCCGTCAATGATGAAGCAAATCGTGCCACGGCCGAGGAAATAACTAAGTTCAAGCAACTGCGCAAGACGCTGGAAGATAACACAAAGTCTTACGGAGAGCGTAAGAAAGCCTTGAATGAAATTAAGAAAATAGTGCCCGCCTATCATGGTACGCTTACAACGGAAAACACACTTATCAATAACAATGCCACGGCACTGGACAACTACGCCACCAGCCTTATGGACGCAGCCAGAGCACAGGCAGCTTTCAATCAGATGGTGAAAATCCAGGAGAGTAGCATAAAACACGAAGACTTACTAAATTCTAGGCAGGGTAACCTAAATTATGCAAAGAGGAAACTGGCAGAGATGGGTGTGTCTGAAGGAGCAACTGTTAAACGCGCATTGACCACGAATCAAGGTTGGGAACTAGTTGACGCAAATGGCAAGCATCTTAAATATATCAATACTGAAACACGCAATAATATAAAACACTATCAACAACTTGTTGAATATAACAAACGTCGTATTGCACAAGAGAATCAAATTTTGGGGATAAACCAGAAGCAGTCGGAAAAGTTACAGGAGATAGTGGACAAAGGCAAGAAAGATGATGAAACTACAACGACTCCAGTTATCCCATACAAGTCCGATGCCGACCTAAAGAGGGAACAAAAGGAACAAGATAAGGCAGAGGACGAACGGTTAAAGAAGCTCAAGGAGGCAGACGCTGCTGAGAAGGCTATCACTGACGGAAGATTGGCAGATAACATGCTAAGCTACCAAGCAGGCCTGAAAGGCTATCGTACTTTTCTGGCAGAGCAGAAACGTATTCAGGAGGAGGGTCTGAAGGCTCGAATGGCCGTATGGGAAGTGGGTAGTGTCGAGTATGAGAAATACCGCAAGCAGCTGGCAGCAATGACCCTAAATGGTGACCGTGAGCAAACGCAGCTTTCACTTCAGGAACTCGAGAGACGCCATCAACAAGAACGGGCACTTATTAAAGCACAATTCTACGACGAAACAAAGGAAGCCTATCAAAACGAGGATGCCATCAATCAGGCGTTATACGCATCCGACCTTAATTACCTGATGGCGAAAAAGAAGAAGTTTCGCAATGGGTCATTGGAACGCATGCAGGTGGAATGGGAAATCCAAGATTTAGAGAACAACCATAAACTTGAGAAAGAACAACAGTACATCCAGCGTCTCGCAAAGTACCGCGAGGAGACTGGCCAGATAAACTACCAGCAGCTGCAGGAGATAGAGCTGAAGGGCGTGGAGACTATGTATGGTGCCCTTTTGGCTGCGGGGAAGATGACCCGAGACGAGTACGATGCCATCATCGAGCACATCAAACGTAAGTATGCCGAACTGGAGGCCAACCAGACGGCGGATAACAATGTCAAGAGCCGCGCATCCAAGTCCCTCGATACGGCCAAGAAGAAGGCTGGTGTGGAGGATGTCGATGCCGGCAACGACATGGCCACAGGAATATTCTCCATCAAGTCTGCCATAGAACAGCAGCGGGCGGTCAACGAACAGTTGAAGCAACTCTACGGCGACGACTACAAGAATAACGAGGAATATCAGGAAGCGAAACGGCAACTGAACCTGCAGACGATGCAGTCCATCGTGGCCGGGGCACAGGCTGCCTACCAGTCCATCAACACCATGATGTCTGCAGCCAGCAGCCTGGCACAGGCCAACAGCGACCTGGAGGTGGCCAAGATAACGGCCAACTATGACAAACAGATAGAAGCTGCAGGAAAGAACTCAAAAAAACGCGAACGCCTAGAGAAAGAACGCGACGAGAAGATTGCAAAGGCCAAGACCAAGGCCAACAAGAAGGCCATGGCCATGGAAATAGCACAGGCCATAGCACAGACAGCCATGGGAGCCATCTCGGCCTATTCTTCTACAATGGCTGGAGCGCCATTCCCTGCCAACCTCGTACTGGCTCCAATCTCTGCAGGCATAGCCCTGGCCGCCGGAGCCATGCAGATAGCCACCATCAAGAAGCAGCACCAGGCAGAGGCTATGGGCTACTACGAGGGCGGCTTCACTGGTGGCCGGCACTACCACCGTGAGGCTGGCGTGGTGCATGAAGGGGAGTTCGTGGCCAACCACCAGGCCGTAGGAAACCCCGCAGTGCTTCCCTTCCTGAATTTCCTGGATCAGGCGCAGCGTAACAATACCATAGGGTCACTCACCATGCAGGACGTAAGCCGCGCAGCAGGTGGCGGTGCTCCGACTGTCGTGGCTCCGGTTGTGAACGTGCAGACTGACAACTCCGAGCTCTCCGGAGCGCTGGCAGAGGCCCGCGATGTGCTTGACCGCTTGACTACGCAGCTTGAGCAGGGTATCGGCGTGGATATACCCATCGACGGGGAGAATGGTATTTATCGACGAATGAAACGATACGAGAACCTGCTGAAAAACAAGTAACACTTTATATATGTTAATCTTTATTTTCTTAGCACTCATCTTTATCCATGGCAACGGTTCTATATCTAAATAATACGCAGGTCTATCCCGACGGCAAGCAGAGCATAAAACTGGTCAGGGAGAATCCCTACTTCACGCAGGCGGAGTCGTACACGCTCGACGTGACGCTCCCCATGGATATCCTGGAGAACCGCCAGTTCTTCCAGAACATACAGCGCATGGAGAAGTCGAAGCAGACATCCGTCATGTCCTGCCGTCTCGTGGTCGATAACAAGCCCCTGCTGCAAGGCTCGGCCAAGGTGACACAGGTGACCGAACGCGAGGTGAAGGTGCAGCTCGTGGGCGGGCGCTCAGAGATTAACCTGCTGAGCAACGAGAGCCAGACATACATCGACGAGATGGACTACACGGTTCGGCTCGAAGACTTGGCCTATGGGGTTTTCGACCCGTCCATCAACCTCACCTTCATGCCATACCACGACGAGACCTTCGAGATAGACGGAAACTTGTGGAACGGAGGTGGTCACAACGACCTCGGCAACCTCAACACGTACCAGGCGGAGGCTATGCAGCCGTGTCTGGTGGATATCTTGGAGAAGGTCATCAAGCTGATGGGCTACACCATAGCCGAGAACCAGACCGACGTGGAGCCGTGGAACTGCCTCTTCATCGCTTCGGCAAAGCGCACAAAAAATGTAGCCCATGCCCTGCCCCACTGGACCGTGATAGAGTTTGTGGACGAGTACTGCAAGTTCTTCAACTGCTCGCTCATCGTTGACGAGGTCGGGAAGACCGTGCGCATCCTGCTAAACGCCAACTACTTCTCCACGGCGCGCCAGACGACCATCGACCCCGTGGACGAATACTCAGTGGAGTTGGCCGACGAGGAAGCCCACTCGCTGCGCACCGACAATCTGTCCTTCGACCTCTCAGAGAGCGACTGCCACGACTACGACCTCATTGACGACACCGTCCGCGACTCGGCTCCCACCAAGGACTACGACTCCGTGACCGAAGCACGCACTGCCTACCAAGCCATGGACGCCGACGAACGGTTGCGCTACATCTTCCGCACGCCGCAGGGACTCTTCGCCGGATGGCAGCACGACATGAAGGAGGAGGACGGCTCCGACACCACACTTTCCGAGTTCATGCAAATGAACGTCTTCGGTCCCCTCGTCCGCAACGCAGAGAACGGCAGCGAGACCACGCTGAAGATTGTGCCCGTGGCCATTGCCGCCACCGTGCTGACATACTACAGGATGGACCTTTGGGGCACGCACTACCAGCCCGGCAAGCATCCCTGGCGCTACATCTCGCTCGCCAACCCTACGGGCAACGAATATGGCAAGTGGTATGGCATCTATGATGAATCCGTGGAAACCGAGCAGCCCACCATACAGGAATACATAGAGGGTGATGCCGACATAGAGAAGTCGGAGAAGGAAGACCGTATGCAGGTATTCTTCGTCGATGATGTGGAGATACCCTCCAGCTCCTATGAAGGCTGGGACAAGGACCAGTTCATCCACGCCCCCATGCCATTCACCGACTTCCTATATAAAAGGATGTACAGCCAGAGTCACCGCCAATGGTCCCTCTCCCTCAATCCCTCGTCTGCCAAATACTACCTCGGGCAGCTCCACCAGAACAACTACACCTTCAACATGAAGGCCAAGTACTGCGTGAAGTTCCTGGCCGATGAGATACCCGACCCCACACAGGTATTCATCATCCGGAACAAACGGTTCGCCTGTGAGAAAATCGAGGCGCAGATTGACGACCAGGGGCTGCAGCAGCTCATGACCGGCTACTTCTATGAGATGCTATAGCGCCCCATCAAAGTCCTTGACCTCAGTCGGCACCATACGCCCCTGCTTTAGATACTTGTTCGTTACAGCAACGTCGGTATGCCCAGCCTGATCGCGAGCCACTACTACACCATAAGTGTTTGCTAAGTCACGGATTCCCGAATCCTTCAAGCTGTAGAATTGGTAGCTGCTTGGCCAGTGCAAGGCTTTTCGCATCTTTCCCCGCTCGTAGCGGAACGCATTCAGGTAAATCATCTCCTCGCCTGGCTTCATGTCGCGCCCGAACAGATAGTAGTGCGACGGCGCATCGAATACGCGCAACTCCAACATTAGGTGCAGTACCTTCGTGTTTAAGGCGATGCGCCGCTCCCGTCGGCTTTTCGCAATGTCTGCAGCCACCTTTACCTCCCGGTCCTTAATCGAGATGTCTTCGATGCGCAAGTGGCGCAACTCGTCAGGACGTATCATCGTGTAGTACTCCATCATGCACGCAAGTAGAAAATTTCGGCTACCATTACTATATAGGTATTCGCGCATACGCGCAAGTTCCTCCTTCGGCATCGAGTCGCGCAACTTCTCTTTCTCTCTGAGCTGGTGTATGCCCTCTACAGGGTTCTGTGCACAATACCTTCGCTCAACCATCCATGAGCCAAAAGCTGATAGCCAGGCACGATAGTTATTTCTTGTCCTTGCACTCACATCCTTGTCCATCACCAGATAGTCGAGAAAGTCTACCACGAAAGAATGGTCGAACTGATAGGCATACCTTACTCCAGCCCTGCACTCCTGAATATAGAGTTCAAATCCCTTCAGTCTGGACAGGTAATCGTAAGCCGTCTTTTGCTTCAGTGTGCCCTTCTTCGCCATCGCTGCCACGTAGTCGCGGTACTGTTGCAGTACAAAAGCGAAGTCGGCCATGTGTCTCGTACTGTCATCGCGAACCCATGGATTCCATCCCTGTAGCAGTCTCTCGGTCAACCTGGTAATCAGCAATGTTGCCATACGCCGTCTATCACTGCGTCCACCTATGCGGTCCAGCATGTATTTCTTGCGCTTCATTCGGTCACCTGCCGGGTCATAGGCGAAGAAGTCCACATACCACTGCTTCCCTGAATGCAACCTGGGCAGCGTAAATCCCAATATACCACCCAGGCTTTTGTCAGTGCCCAGCGTCACACCTACCGTTGGCTTCGCAGCCATACCACCTTGCGCAGCATCATTTCCTATTACCGCGCCTGAAAAACTTTTTTCAAATGAAGACATTTTTTTTGTTGGGAAAATCCCAATCGGCTTCCCAACACTAATACATATATTTGTCCCCGGAGTGTCCGTCTGATGTCCGACTTCCTTCGGGTATAAAACGCAGGAACGCCCCTGGATAGAGACGTTTCCTGCTTCTTTAGTTGCGGAGATCGGACTCGAACCAATGACCTCCAGGTTATGAGCCTGGCGAGCTACCAACTGCTCCACTCCGCGATGTATTTCTCTTTTGCGAGTGCAAAGGTAGGTAGAAAAATCGGTACGACCAAACATTTCGGTAAGAAAATGGACTTTTCAACACTTATTAACGATTTTTACTTGTCCGATTGCACACTTTTGCCTAACTTTGACCTTCGATTTAGGGCATTTGCATCAGGAAAGAACAAAATAAAAATATGTTTTCATTTATCGTGACATACCCTTAATCAGCAATTGAACCATTTCTACAACTATGGGTAGAATCAAAACCAAAGACAAAATCATAGATGTTGCACGACAACTCTTCGCCAAGCAAGGAGTTGACGACACAACAATGAACGACATCGCCCAGGCTTCCGGCAAAGGTCGCCGTACGTTGTACACCTACTTTAAGAATAAGGAAGAAGTTTTCTATGCCGTCGTAGAGCAGGAGATGGAACGTATGAGCGAACGCCTTCGTCAGGTACTTGACAAGAACATGGACCCTGAAGACAAGTTGGTGCATTTGGTCTATGCCCACCTGAGCCTCATTAAAGATGCCGTCATACGCAACGGCAGTCTACGTGCCGCCTTTTTCCGCAACATTTGGCTTGTAGAGAAGGTGCGTAAGAGTTTTGACCAAGCCGAAGTAGAAATCATTCAGCAGGTTATCATGCAGGGCATTCGACAGGGCAAACTGGATGTGGCCAACATTCGGATGTCGGTCAATATCATCCACTATTGCATCAAAGGACTTGAGGTGCCCTACATCTATGGTCGATTGGGAATGGACATTTCCACCAGTCGTCCATTGGTTAAACAAGTCATACATCGCGCTATGGCTAAGTTGGACCGACCAGATGAGACTAAATAATAAATAAGGAATATACAAATAATAAATAACATGAAATTATTAGAAGGAAAGACCGCTCTCATTACCGGAGCGGCTCGTGGAATAGGAAAAGCCATTGCGCTGAAGTTTGCCCAGGAGGGTGCCAACATTGCATTCACAGATTTGGAGGTGAATCAAGAGACGGAGCAGGAAATTGCTGCCTTGGGCGTAAAGGCTAAGAGCTATGCTTCCAATGCTGCCGATTTTCAGCAGACCGAGGAAGTAGTCAACAAGGTTAAGGAAGAATTTGGAACCATAGATATTCTGGTAAACAACGCCGGCATCACCAAGGATGGTCTGATGCTGCGCATGAGCGAGCAGCAGTGGGACGCCGTCATCGCCGTCAACCTGAAGTCCGCTTTCAACTTCATTCATGCATGTGTACCCATTATGATGCGCCAACGTGGTGGAAGCATCATCAACATGGCTTCAGTGGTTGGCGTACACGGAAATGCAGGACAGGCCAACTACGCTGCTTCCAAGGCAGGACTGATTGCCCTTGCCAAGAGTATCGCACAGGAAATGGGTCCTCGCGGCATCCGCGCCAATGCCATTGCACCAGGTTTCATTGAGACCGCAATGACAGCAGCTCTGCCTGACAACATACGTGAGGAATGGACGAAAAAGATTCCCCTCCGTCGTGGAGGTCAGGTTGAGGACATTGCCAACACCGCCCTTTATCTTGCTAGCGACCTCAGCTCGTATGTCTCTGGCCAGGTCATTCAGGTTGATGGTGGCATGAACACATAAATGGGGTGAAGGGTGAAAGATGAAGGGTGAAAGATGAAGGGTGAAAGATGAAGGGTGAAAGATGAAGGACGAAGGGTGATGAGTGAAAAAAAGACAGATATAAATCAAATGACATACGACTTTGCGAAGCGTATGGTTCATTTGTATCGTTATTTCACTGAAAAAGCCCCCGTCCGAGAATTCAATCTTTGTAACCAACTGGAACGCTCTGCGACAAGTATCGGTGCGAATGTACGTGAAGCAAAATATGCCCAAAGCAAGGCTGATTTTCTAACGAAAATGACAATTGCGCTCAAAGAAGCGAATGAAAGCATTTATTGGTTGAAATTATTGAATGATGGTGCATATCTCGACGAAAACCAAGCGCAACCGATAATCGAAGAGGCAAACTCTATTGTGCGTGTATTAATCAGTATTGTTAAAACAACCCGTGAGTCACTTGACAAACAATAATCCTTCACCATTCACCTTTCACCTTTCACCCCTTTACGAGGACAATCACGTCATCATCGTCAATAAGCGTGTGGGTGACATTGTGCAAGGCGACAAGTCTGGCGACACTCCACTCTCAGAGATGGTGAAGGCATACATCAAAGAAAAGTACAACAAACCAGGCGAAGTCTTTCTGGGTGTTGTGCATCGACTGGACCGCCCCGTAAGTGGCGTAGTGCTTTTTGCACGTACCAGCAAAGCTCTGTCACGTCTTGCCGAGATGTTCCGAACTCGTTCTGTACGGAAAACCTATTGGGCCATCATCGGGAATGAGCCTCCCCAGATGGAGGGAACCCTCACCCACTGGCTCACACGCAATCCGAAGAACAACACTGCCCGTGCCTTTGATCGCGAAGTGCCCAACTCAAAGCAGGCCATATTGGACTATCGCGTCATTGGACGTAGTGACCGCTATTGGTTAGTGGAGGTTGAACTGCATACAGGTCGCCACCACCAGATTCGTTGCCAGCTGTCTAAAATAGGTTGCCCCATAAAAGGCGACCTAAAGTACGGAGCACCTCGAAGCAATCCCGACGGAGGCATCTCGCTTCATGCCCGTCGCATTCAGTTCGAGCATCCCGTTTCCCATTTGTCGATTGACGTCACGGCGCCCGTTCCAGAGGATGCCCTTTGGAAAACTATTACAGCGGGTGTGAATGATAACCTATAAAGGAAAAAGGAAGAAAGGTGACTAATCGAGAACAGTCACCTTTTTTATATACACCTCACGCAATGGACGCTCCCGCACATCTGTAGGAGTGTTCACTATTTTTTCCACCACAGGCATACCCTCCAACACGCGACCAAAGATGGTATATTCGCCATCCAAATGCGGACAACCACCCTCGGTGGTGTAGGCTTTCTTCTGCTGTTCATTGAAGCGACGAGGAGGATTGGCGGCAATCTCGTTTTCAGCCACAGTCAGTATGCTATCCTGTAGTTCATAATAAGCATCCTTGTTTGCCTTTTCCAGGTAATCCAAACGCGCTGCATGCTCGTCCTGCAACTTGCGCCAACGCACATTCACGGCTTCCTGGCACAATGTCTGATAAAAGTCCGCCAATGAGGTCGGCGTGTACTTCTCCCCTGTTACGATGTACCATTGTGTTGGTGAGCTCTCCTTCTTTGGATTGATTTCGTCCGGCTGACGGGCAGCAGCCAACATACCACGCCGATGGATATACTTAGGGAAACGAATTTCCTGCGGCACCTTATAATGAAGCGACGCCGTATCAGCTGTCACAGGTTTGTGTCCTGGGCGCAAAGTAGGGTCACCCGTCTGAATCATCAATCCTGGCACAATGCGATGCCACATAATCTCGTCATACACGCCCGCCTTTGCCAACTTAATAAAGTTATCGCGATGCAAAGGAGTATCGTCAAACAAGACCACACGTATATCGCCCACCGAAGTCTCTATAAGCACTTCAGTTCCTTCTCGCTTGTCGCTACACGATGCCACAAGCAGCATCGAAGCAATCAACGATAAAATCGTTTTATTCATTTTCACCATTGTTTCGACAATAAATACTGGACAAGAACCTCCACATCCGCCGTAGTCACACTTCCATCTTTATTGCAATCAGCATTAGCCACCACGAAGTACACCGTCCCGCTTACCTCCGCCGTTGCGGAATACAAGGTTCCCGACTCTGCCGTCAGTTCCAGGCCTGCATTAGTTTGCCAACCGCCAAAGGGAGGATTGCCCACGATGTAATACGATGCCCCTACCCTCAAACTCAAGCATAGGATAAACAATAAGGTTAGAATCTTTTTCATGGTATTTCTTTTTGTTATCTTAGTCTTTCATATGGCGAAGATACAAAATAATTCATAATTTATAATGCATAAGGCAAAATTATTTCGTTTCCCATTTCATTTATTCTGCGCCAACAATATCAGAGACGATAAGTACAGCATCGTTTTAGTGCATCATACCCGTCAGTTTTGGCCATCAGGGGTGCCGTTCAAGGACAAAGACCCCCGCAAACGTGATGT
>JAEEGL014754955.1_pt1 | contig 14162 bp, 9 predicted proteins | sample 9134231 | NCBI WGS metagenome assembly JAEEGL01 (sample SAMN16246548, study PRJNA631951) | gut metagenome | biome: gut microbiome; feature: rumen; material: fiber-attached | host: Bos | place: Iran: Karaj | collected 2018-10 | reverse complement strand
GGAAGAGGCGGCGAAGGCGATCAAGGCGGCGGTCGGCGTGGTCGAGCAGTACAAGCGCATTGCCGCCCAGCCCGCGAAGCACAAGAAGGAAGACCCGGAGCCCGCGCCCGAGGCGTAAAACGGGAGGGACGCGCTCCGTCGCGTCCATAAAGCGGGAGGGACGCGCTCCGTCGCGTCCCCTCCCGTCAAACAAACTTCAACTAACCAAACATCCGCCCGCAAGGGCAACAAAAGGAAACCCTAAAATGAACATGAGGAAACTAACTGGGAAAGCCGCCATCTTGTCGGCGGCAATCGCGGCAGGCGCAATCATTCCTATGGCGGCGAACGCTGACGGCGAGAAGCGTCCGATGGCGCTCATGGTGATGTTCGACGGACTTCGCGCCGACGGCATCGAATCAGGCTCGATGCCGAACCTGACCGCGCTCCGCAACGGCACGTGGCAGGCGGGCTACAACGGTGCGTGGTCGGTGACGGGGTTGATCACTCCTGGCACAGATTCGGTGAGTGCGCCGAACCATGTCTCGATTGCAACGGGATTCACGCCATCCAAGCACGGTGTGGATGCGAATGGCAAGACAGCGAGCGGCAACTACGCGACGTATCCGACGTGGCTCAAGCGCGTCGTCGACGTGAAGAGCGGCACGTCCGCGCTTTTTGTCTATTCGTGGAGCGAGGATGGTTCGCTTGGCCCTGCCGACGGTGTCACATTCCTCGGCAACTCCGACGCGCAGAACGCAACCGATCTTGCCGCGCTCCTTGCCTCCGCCGACGCGCCGGACGCCACGATGTACTTTATCGACGCCGTGGATTCCGCAGGACATGCCGGGTACTACTATCCTTTCAGTTCCGGCTATACGAACGCACTAGCGGTCACGGACGGTTACCTTGGCGCGTGCCTCTCCGCCATCGCGAACCGCCCGACATTCGCGGACGAGGACTGGCTCATTCTTGTCACCTCTGATCATGGCGGCTACCAGAAATCCCACGGTAACTCAGCTTCCGGGACGCACGGCGTGACCGTGCCGATCGTCATCGCCGGACGTTCCGTCACCTCGGGTCGCATTCCCGGATGTCCTTATAACTTCGACGTGACGGCCTCGGCCCTTGCCCATTTCGGCGTGACCGTTGAGGGACTTGAGGCGACCCGGCGCGACACTTCGACTATTGTCGATGCAGAGCGTCCGCTTTCCGCCGGGCTTGCCGCGTACCTTCCGTTTGACGAGGACTACGACAACAAGATCAACGACGGCATAACATCGCAGACGAACGGTGCGCCCGCGCTCACGGCGGGCGGTCAGGTCGGCGGCTATTGCGACATCCCCTCCGGCAGCTACCTTCGGTTGCAGGGATCGCAGTCGTTGACTTACGAAGGCGACAACAAGAGTTATACGGTGATAGTCTGGGTGAAGATGAACCAGGTGGCGAGCGGCGACCCCGTGATATTGGCGAACAAGCCATGGTCGGGAGGGGGACCGGCCGTCGGTACGCTCCTTTGCGCGGGCAAGCTGCTTTACAACTATCGCGGCGTGACGCTCAATTCGGGTTCGGGAAACGAGCGTCTCGACATCGGCCCCTACCACGTAGAGGGCAATACGAAATGGACGTTCTACGCGATTTCCCGCCGGGATGACGGAACCCACATTATCTACCAAGGGCGCAGTGACGGGACGTTGAACTGGAATGCGCTGACGTTCGATGCGTTCGTGCTGAAGTCTGCCTATCCGTTCTGCATCGGACAGGACGGAACCGGGAATTATGGCTCGAAGTTCGTCGGCGGCGTTGACGATGTCGCGCTCTGGACGCGCGCGCTGCGGCATGAGGACATCTGCCGCATCTACGAGAGTGGCCTCGACGGCATCGCACTTGGCGACCTCATTGCCGCCTCGCCTGCAACTGCAACGTGGACCGGTGCGGGAACGAACCCTGCCGACCTGAACGATCCTGCCAACTGGTCCTGTACCGATGCCGAAAGCAATCCAGTCGCCAACGCGGTTCCTTCGTGGACGACCGACGTCATCGTGAGCGGTGCAACGACGTTTGACCTCACGGGCGGCAAGTCCATCGCCTGCAAGTCCATTCTTTTCAACGACGTGACATTTTCTGCGGACAAGGACTGGCGTGGATTGGATGTCTCGAAAATAGTGAACGGCTCTCGCATCGACCTTCGTGGGAACAAGCTCACGCTCCTTGGTTTCTCTGGCGCGAACAATGCGGCGCAAGTCTGTACAATCACCGATTCGACAACCGACACCGACAATCCCGGCATCCTCGAGATTGAAACGGCATCAGGCGTCACCTTCGAGAACCAGGCGATTGCAATGTCCGAGAATCTTCGCCTTGTGAAGAGCGGTGCTGGAACGATGACTGTTGCGGTGCCAACACAGGCATACACAGGTGGAACGCTTATCTCTGCGGGCACGCTGAAGCTGGGTTCCGCCGGAACTTCCGACAGCGATACAAAGAGACCGCTCGGTTCTCCCGTTTCCCGCATTGAAGTCGCGCAGGGCGCGGTATTTGATGCGTTCGGCAATAATTTCAACACCTATCATCTTGTCCTTGCCGGCGGGAAACTGCACAACACGCCGAACTCGCAGACGTCCTCAAATACCGTCAAAATGCGAGACCTTACGCTCAAGGCGAATTCCGAAATCGTATTCTACAATCAGACCGGGAACAGGTCGCACGACTATTTCATTGATGACAACGTCGTATGGGACCTTGGCGGATACACGCTCACCGTCACCTATCAAGGCAAGGACCCTGACTTTGAATTCTACAGGCAGAACAACAGAGACAGAGCGTATGCGGACGGGCATCTTACGCTCAAGAATGGAACTGTGAAAACTACGGTTAGTAACACAGGCTGGTGGCATGATCACAACACGGATGGAACGGAGGGCGGCAGCTACGATATAGGTTTGCCGCTGCGGCACTACGGGCAATCCACCGTGAGCAATCTTACATTCCGCACCACGGGCGGTAAGACTATTGTGGGCGGAAACCCCACCAAAGCACTCTATCATGTTTACGGTACGTTTACGCCGATGTCGTCGTATTTCCATAACGTTGAAATGCTGAACGCTTCGACGATAGACCTTTCGATGAAAACCGGTGCATGGTCAACGAAATGCACTTATAATGGTGCTGATTACCTTGTCACTTTCGCGACGAACGCGGCCGTGACAGTGAACCTCACCGGGCGCGAGACGGAAATGGAGTCGCTTGCGAAGGGCGAGGTCGAGGGTAACGAGCGTGGTTATGTGATCACGTGGACGACGAAGCCGACGAACGTCAAGTTTGTGCCGAAGATGGCGAACGCGGAAAAGTACAAGCTAACCGCTACCGACACTGGCTTGAGGATTTGTAAACGCACAGGTATGATTATTGTCGTAAAGTAACTCTCGTGATGATGGGACTGCCCCAACAAGGTAATGGGAAATGGCGCTTGAGAGTACGATAGCCGGGACGTGGTATCCTGGGACGGCGCAGGGGATTCGCGCCGCCGCAGAGAAGTGGGAGTCGGCGTGCGTTGTGGACGAAGCGCCGCCGCCGGAAGGGGCGAATGTCCTCGTCCTGCCGCACGCCGGATGGGCGTATTCTGGCGAGACGGCGTGGCGGGCGGTCCGCGCCGTGCGCGGCGCGAAATTCCGCCGCGTCGTCGTCCTTGCGCCGAGTCACCGCGCGCGGATTGAGAACCGCCTTGTCGCGCCGGAGGCGGACGCCGTCTCGACGCCGCTTGGCGAAATCCGGATTGACCGCGATTGGCTCGACCGTCTCGCGCTCCTTGCGCCTGTTGCGCGCAACGACCGCGTCCACGCCGCAGAACATTCCGCGCAGATTGAGTATCCGCTCCTTCAGCTTGCATTGCCGCAGGGTTTTACCGTCGTACCGCTCGTGATGGGGATGTTCGGACGCGACCAGATGGGAATGTGTGCCCGCGCGCTCGCGCGGCTGATGGACGCGGAAACGCTGCTCGTCGTGTCGTCCGACTTCACGCACTACGGTGACGACTTCGCCTACACGCCATTCGGCAGGGATGGCGGCAAGAAAGTGCGTGAGCGCGTTGCGGCGTCGGACGCCGAGGCGTTCTCGTTCATGGCGAAGTGCGACGCGGACGGTTTTGCCGCGTTCATTGCCCGTACGGGCGCGACGATCTGCGGACATGTCCCGATCGAGATGGCGCTTCGCGCCTTTCCGAGCGGCATGGCGCCGCTCGTCCGCCAACGCTACGCGACGTCAAGCGACGCGGGCGGAGACTATTCGCGTTTTGTGTGCTATGTCGCTGCGACTGGACGCGCCGTGTGGAAGGGCGACGGTGACGCCGTCCTTGACGCCGAATCACGTGCGTATCTGCTGCGTCTGGCCCGCGCGTCGATGGAACACGCCGTACGCTCGTTTGGTTCCCCGAAATCCGTTGCTCGATCCCCATTCGCCATTCCCAAGGATCCGCCGAAGGCGACGCTTGCGAAGATGGGGGCGTTCGTGACACTGAACGACAGGACGACTGGTGCGCTGCGCGGTTGCATCGGGGAGATCATGCCGATGCGCCCGCTCGTCGAGGCCGTCGCTGAACGCGCCGTGGATTCCGCGCGTCGCGATCCGCGATTCATGCCGGTCACGGAAAGCGAGCTTGTGAATCTGCGCGTGGAGGTCTCCGTCCTGACGCCGCCGAAGCGCGTTGCGTCGTGGCGCGACATCGTCCTGGGGCGCGACGGAATGACGCTGGAGAAGGACGGTGCGTTCGCCGTGTTTCTTCCGCAAGTCGCGCCAGAGCAGGGGTGGGACTTGCCGACGACGCTTTCCTATCTTTCGCGGAAGGCGGGACTTCCCGCCGACGCATGGCGCGAAGGCGCGAAGTTCGAGACGTTCCAGGCCGAGGTGTTCCATGAGTGATGCGGCGGGCGTTGCGGTCTGCGGAACGTGTCCGCGACGCTGTCGCATCAAGGAGGGCGCTTTCGGATTCTGCCGTGCGCGGCGGGCGGAGGGCGGACGCGTCATCGCGGCGAACTACGGGCACGTTACGTCCGTCGCCCTCGATCCGATAGAGAAGAAGCCGATTGCATTCTTTCATCCGGGAAGTTATGTCCTATCAATCGGCTCCTACGGATGCAATCTACGTTGTCCGTTCTGCCAGAACGACGGCATATCCCAGCATGGCGGGGACGAGGTGGCGTACCAGACGGCGACGCCTGTGGAGTTGGCAGATCTTGCGGCGCGGCTTCGCGACGAACGGGGCAACATTGGCCTCGCCTACACGTACAACGAGCCGCTTGTCGGTTGGGAGTTCGTACGCGACTGTGCGCGGGAGATCCGCGCAAGAGGGATGTTGAATGTCCTTGTTTCGAATGGATGCGCCACCGAAGAGGTCGTTACTGAGCTTGCACCGCTTATCGACGCCGCGAACATCGACCTCAAGGGACCGTCGCAGGAGTATTACGACTGGGTCGGCGGAGATTTCGCGTCCGTATGCCGGACGATCACGACGCTTCACGATGCCGGCTGCCACGTCGAGGTGACGACGCTCGTCGTGCCGGGGAGAAACGATGCGGACGCCGACATGGACGCGATTGCCGCGTTTGTTGCGTCCGTCTCGCCGGACATCCCCCTGCACGTCACGCGCTTCTTCCCGCGCTGGCGCATGGTGGACGCGTCCCCGACTCCCATCTCAACCATTCATAGGCTTGCAGACATTGCCCGTTGTCGCCTTCGCCGCGTTCTCGTCGGAAACTGTTGATTGCGGGTGTTGCCTTTTGCGGAGATAATATGGTATAATGCCAGCAGAAAATGCGGAGATAACGAGAATCTACGATGAAATACATCTGGGAATACAAGACGCCGGAAGGGTTTGACGACCTCGTGATGAGCGGGGATGGCGAGGCGTTGACCGGACTCTGGTTCGCGGGCTCGCGCGACGCCGTGCGGCGCGGGGAATCCGTAGAACTGCGCGAGACGCCAGTGTTCCGCGAGACATGCCGCTGGCTGGACGAGTATTTCGCAGGGCGTGACCCTGGCTTTACGCCCAATTATCGCATAGAAGACCTGACCGAGTTTCGCTCTGCAGTGATTGACGAACTCAAGCGGATTCCATTCGGCGCCACGGTGTCGTATGGCGATATAGCCAAGGCAATCTCGAAGAAGCACGGCGGGGCAAAGGTTTCGGCGCGCGCGGTCGGCGGCGCGGTTGGGTGGAATCCGATTGGAATAATAATCCCGTGCCACCGCGTGATAGGCGCAGACAACGGCCTCACAGGCTATGGCGGCGGACTCGGCAACAAGATATCGCTTCTCGCCCACGAAGGGTCGGACCTTTTCGACGTACGCCTTTCCGCGCCCAAGGACAGGAAAGACGAAATCGACGGAGTGTTCGTTCGACGGTGCATTCAGGCCGTGAACAGAGCCGCTGCGCAGCATGGACTTGGACGGGCGAGGTGCGAAGAAAAGGGTGGCACGACGATATGGCTTGACGCACTTACTGATGGACGGGGAGAGTTTGCTGCGCCTTTCATCTTCGACGAGTGCAGCGACGACGACGCAAAGTTGCTGCTTGAGAGTTTTATTGACTTCCGATCTCTTTACCAATACGATCTCGCGTTTCAGCTTTCGCGTCTGTTGGCAAGGCGAGGTTCGCTCGTCAGGGCGCGAATGGGTCGCATTCTTGCAAAGACCGACTGGAGTTCGTATGGCTCTAACGGGTTGTTGCTGTCGTATCTCGCGTCGAGGAAGGGGAGCGATCCGCTTATTTGCCGACTTTTGGATACGGTATGCGAAGACAATCGGGACGGACTCTTCCTCGCCTGTTGGCATTCATCGGGTAAGAAGGTTCAGAAGTACCTCAAGCGCAAGTTCGAGGAATGGATTACGAGTGATGCGTCATGGGGCAACGGCACAGGCGAGGAGTGGTGGCTCGGAGCGTTCCTTTCGAAATGGACTGCAGAGCGAACTTTCCCGTATGAACAACTCCAGGCGCTTACGCAATGGCATCTTGAACGCCAGTTGCCGACGCTGTAGTTTATGTTCACACGTCGCGCTTAGCGGTTCTGGGGATTTTACTTTTGGGTATTGACTTTTGCGGAGATTATGTGGTATAATGTCCGCAGAATATGCGGAGAAAAGGCAGATGAAGTACATTTATCAACGTAATGATTGGCCAAATTGGCGTTGGAATGCTGAAGAAGTGGCGAATGAACTTGCCGAGGTTTCGATGGAACTAGGCAAGTTCCTGGGGCGACTTTCGTCCATTGGCTTTGCTGTGCAGAAAGAAGCAGTGCATGAAATGCTTTCCACGGAAATCCTCGAGTCGGCTGCGATAGAGGGCGAAAAGTTGAACCGGGACGATGTGCGCTCAAGCGTGGCGCGGCGGATGGAACTCGTATTGTCGTCCGCGTCGGTGCCAACGTCGCATGAAACCGAAGCGAGGGCGGACTTGGCTTTTGACGCGACCCGCAACTGGGAGACGCCTATGACTTTGCCGCGACTCTTTTCGTGGCATGCCGCGCTTTTTCCGACTGGCTATTCGGGACTTGCGAAAATCGCAGTCGGGTGTCTGCGGGACGACACCGATGGTCCGATGCGCGTCGTTTCGCGGCGGGGAATGCTGGAGCGGGTACATTTCGCTGCGCCACCCGCCGCAATGCTCGCGGACGAAATTGCCAAGTTCCTTGATTGGGTAAACGACGAAGATCCTGATGCGCCTTGGCTGGTCAGGGCTGCAATTGCGCACCTTTGGTTTCTTACTTTGCATCCGTTCGACGATGGCAACGGGAGACTTGCGCGTGCGCTTACGGAATACCTGCTTGCGAAGGGCGAGAGATCGGCGATGCGGTTCTATTCGCTGTCGTCGCAGATACAGAAGGAGAAGTCGGATTATTACGGCGAACTGGAGCGGGCACAGCGCGGCACGATGGATGCGACGCGGTGGGTGAAGTGGTTCTTGGGGTGTCATTTGCGGGCCGTGAAGTCGGCAGAGGGGTATCTTGCGGGGATCCTTGCCAAGGCGGAGTTCTGGCGTGTCCATGCGGAGGAGCCGCTAACCGAGAACCAGCGCAAGATGCTAAACATGCTGTTCGACGGATTCGAGGGCAATCTAACGTCGTCAAAGTGGGCGAAGATCTGCAAGGTGTCGCAAGATACTGCCTCGCGCGAAATCAACCACTTGGTCGCCAAGGGCATTCTGCGGCAGGAAGGTCGTGGCCGCTCCACGCATTATGTGATTGCATGAATGCGCGAAAGGCATTTGCGCTGGCCATCGCGGGAATGGCGATGGCGATTTGTTTGTAGGGGTGTGTGCCAAATCCGCTGCGAAATGGAGACGGCGCCACGACATAAGGTTTAAATGCCAAAATACTTCACATGGAACGCCTGCCATAATTATGAGCAAATATGATATACTATTGGCCATGAACAACAAGGCATACGTGTGATTCATGAAACGTACAGCGAGAGTAAGACCAGAAATCGGATCCGGCGGTGATGGGCACACGTTCCCTGGCGCGACGTATCCGTTCGGACTGGTACAACCGTCCCCCGATACGGGACGCGAGGGCTACCGCTACTGTTCGGGCTACCGCTACGAGGACGACCGCATCCTCGGCTTCTCGCAGACGCACCTGAGCGGAACGGGATGCGGCGACCTCGGCGACTTGCGTCTCATGCCGTTCACGGGCGAGGCGTCGCCCGATGTGTCTTCCGCCTTCCGCAAGGAGACGCAGTTCTGCGAACCGGGCTACTACGCCGTCACGCTCGACGATTGCGGCGTTCGCGCGGAGGCGACCGCCGCGCCGCACTGCGCCGTCTATCGCTTTGCGTATACGGGCGCGGGCGAGGCGTCGTTGCTGCTTGTGGACTGCCAGTGGGGAATCGGCGGGAAGGAACTTGAAAAGACAATCCTCTCGTGCGACGCGCGCGTCGAGGGCGATCGCGTGATCGGCACGACGGTGCGCACGCGCTGGGTCACGCGCCAGTATTCCTATGTCGTCGAGTTCGACCATCCAATTGTTTCGTGGGATAAGCTGCCCGCGAAGTCCGACGGCGAGAAGGCGCCGCGCTTCGCGCTCTGCTTCGATCTCTCCGACGGCGCGCCGCTCGTTGCCAAGGTCGGTTATTCGCTCGTGGGCGTAGATGGCGCGGAGAAGAATCTCGCCGCCGAAGTGCCGGACTTCGATTTCGACCGTGTTCGCGCGGCAGCTTCCGACGCATGGGAGAAGACGCTTTCGCGCATGGATGCCGAGGGAACGGACACGGAGTTGACATCGTTCTACTCCGCGCTCTACAGGCTATTCATCCAGCCGAACAACATTGCGGACGTCGATGGTCGCTACCGTGGCGCGGATGGCGAGGTCCACAATGCGGCGGGAGGCGTCTATTACTCCACGCTTTCGCTCTGGGACACGTTCCGCGCCTACCATCCGCTCAGTACGCTCATTGCGACGGACAAGGAGGACGGATTCGTCGAGACGATGCTGGAGCACTGGCGTGCAGCGGGATTCCTGCCGATTTGGACGCTCATGGGCAAGGACAACCAGTGCATGATCGGCACGCATTCGGTGCCCGTGATGGTCGATTGGTTCCTGAAGACAGAGGCTCTTTCGCGCGATGCCGCGCCCGGCGGTGCGGACAAGGCGTCCGTACACGCGCGCGACCGCAAGTTCTGGGAAGAGGTGTTCGCGGCGATCAAGGATTCACTCACGTGTCTCCACAAAGGCCGCATCCTCGAAGACTGGCCGGAACTTGACAAGTACGGCTACTTCCCCAACGACATCGTGAAAAGCGAGTCGGTTTCGCGTCTTCTCGAGTGCTGCTACGATGACTGGTGCGCGGCGCAGATGGCCGCGCGCCTCGGACACGACGAGGACGCCGCGTTCTTCGCGAAGCGTTCGCGTAACTGGCGCAACGTGGTCGATCCTGATACGGGTTTCGTGCGCGGACGCGATACGAAGGGGAACTGGACGACGCCGTTCAATCCGCTTGCGCTCGGCCGGAACGCCGGAACGGGGAGCGACTACACCGAGGGCAACGCCTGGCAGTGGACGTGGCATGTCCTTCACGAGCCGGAGGCGCTCGTGGAGGCGGTTGGTGGACGCGAACGGGCGGGCGAGCGCATCGTCAATCTCTTCACGCTTGAGGCCGACGAGTCCGAGACTGGGACGTGCGAGGACGTGACGGGCCTGATGGGGCAGTACTGCCACGGCAACGAGCCGAGCCACCACGTCATCTACCTTCTCCCCTACGTCGGGCGCACGGCGCGTCAGGCGGAGCTTGTGCGGGCGGTGTTCGACGAGTTCTACATTGCGAAGCCGGACGGCCTATGCGGCAACGACGACTGTGGGCAGATGAGTGCGTGGTACCTTTTCTCTGCGATGGGGTTCTATCCGCTCAATCCGACGAGTGGGGAGTACGTGCTCGGCGCGCCGCAGCTGCCGAAGGTCGTCATGCATCTTGCGGACGGTAAGACGTTCACCGTCGTTGCGAAGGGGATTTCGCGCGAATGCAAGTACGTGAAGTCGGTTGCGCTGAACGGCGTGCCGCTGGAAGGGTTCAAGATCCGCCACGAGGACATCCTGAATGGCGGCGAACTGGTGTTCGAAATGAAGTAAGCACGAAAGGCATTTGCGCGGGTCGTCGCGGAAAAAGCTATAATATCGAAGGAAACAAAACAAGAAAGGAAATAGAAAGATGGCTACGAAACTGTTCTCAAAGTCGTTGGTCGGCCTTGCCATTGCCGCAGCAGAAATACGCCTTGACGAAGGATGGCAAGCGGCGAATCGAAAGGGTCGCGCCGCTATGACAAGGAAAACCTACTGTGGCAATCTACTGTGGTAATCAAGTCTGACCCTGTTGTTTCGGGGTGTTGCGGGAGAAGTGGAACTGTGGCATGTTTTGGACGGGTGAACTTGCCAGAAAATAAAATATTGGCAGGCGCCACTTGCCAAATGCGGGTGTGTATGGTATAATATCCGCCAAACGAACGAGAAGGAGAAATTGCGATGAGAGAAGAGCTGATGTCCGTCATGCGCGAGTTCTATCACGATGGGATCCCTGATGGGGTAGTGTCGCGCGATGTGGAATATGCCGAGAAACTACGGGCTGCGACGGTTGTCAAGGGCATGCGCCGTACCGGCAAGACATTCCTGACTTACGGACGCATGAAGTGCCTTGTGGACGATGGGATTCCGCTGGGGCGCATCGTGCATGTCAATTTCGAGGATGAGCGGCTATCGGGGCTGAAGGTGGACGATCTGCGTCTGATAGGGGAAGTCCATGCCGAGCTGTATCCAGAATTTGCGGATGGAAAGACATGGTATTTTCTTGACGAACTCCAGAACGTCAAGGGATGGGAGTCCTACGCACGGCGTCTTGTAGATTCGCCGAACGTCCAGTTGTGCCTTACGGGCTCTTCCTCAAAACTGCTTTCGGAGGAGATCGCCACGCAGATGCGCGGCCGTTCGCTTCCAATTGAAGTGTTTCCGCTTTCCTTTCCGGAGTATCTGCGTTTCAACGGGGTGTTCAAGAATATCCCTCGTTCGGGGTTCACGGCGCGGGAAAAGGGACTGCTTCGTAGGGCAATGTCGGACTACATGGAACGTGGGGGTTTCCCCGACGTGCAGGACGTACCTGACGGGATGCGGGCGTCAATGCTTCAGGGGTATGTCGATGCCGTTCTCTACAGGGACATCATCGAGCGTCATGCCGTGCCAAGCGTTCAGGCGCTGAAGTATACGCTGGAGTATCTGTTCCACAACTATGCCCGCAAGGCGTCCACACGAAGCATCTCCGGCGTTCTTAAGAACCTTGCCCTGCCCGCGAACCGCGAGAGTGTCGCCGACTACCTCGACTGGTTCAAGGATGCATATCTCGCCTACCCAGTATCCGTTCTTTCAGATTCGCTTGCGGTAAAGCGCGTGAACCCGGACAAATACTATCTGGTTGATCCCGGCCTAATTCGCGCGATGTGCGTAAAGAACGACGCCGAGCGGGGATGGATGCTGGAAAACGTGGTTTTCATGGCGTTGCGGCGCAAGGTCGGGAAAATCTCCTATCTCGTCAATGGTGACGGAACCGAGGTTGATTTCCATGTTCATGACAAAATGTCGCACAAGGAGAGCCTGGTTCAGGTTTCATACGCGATGTCTGATGCGGAGACATTTGACCGTGAGATGAATGCGTTGAAGCTCGCACGTGACAAGACGGGAATACGTGACAGCACGATTGTGACATGGGATGATGAAGGGGAGTCAGATGGAATTCGCATAGTTCCGGCGTGGAAATGGTTGCTTGCATAACACACATGGATGCTTTAGGTTGAAAAGCGAAAGAAGAATGGCAATGAATACGGTGCCTACAGGGTCAGACAAAGGAGAATAACGGGCATGGATACGACGAGAAGAGGTTTCATTGCGTCCATAGTCGCCGGGAGCGCCATGATGGGTGTTCAGGCGAAGGTCGGTCGGGATGAAAAAACGCTTGAAGTGCCTGCGGGGAAGATTCCTGTCGCAGGCGAATACGATCTCGTCGTCGCAGGCGGCTCCACGACAGGCGTCGCGGCGGCGGTCACCGCCGCCCGCGCGGGGCTTGCCGTGGCGATCGTGGAATCCAACGCGTTCTTCGGTGGCACAGCGACGGCAGGGCTTGTTCCCGTGTGGCATTCCCTTTATTCCACCGATGGTCGCGAGCAGATCATCGGCGGCATCACCGATGAAATCGAACGCAGTCTCTTGGAGCGCGGCGAGGCGAAACTCCTCGACAAGACAAATCCGAGCGTCGGATGCTACCTCAATGTCGCCGCGCTTGAGTTGAAGCTTGACGAGATGGTTCGTGACGCGAAGACGATAACTCCGTTCCTCAAAACGCAGGTGGTGGATGCCGTTCTGGACCGCCCTGGACACCTTACGCATGTCGTGATAGAAGACAGGGACGGGAGACGCGCACTCGCGGCGAAGCAGTTTGTGGACGCGACGGGCGACGCGACTCTCGCCGTCCGCGCGGGGTTCGAGACGTGGACCCCGTCTCGGAGCGACATACAGGCGCATACGCTTTGCGCAATCGTTTCGGGAGCAGATGCCGTCAAGAAGGTCCATCCGTCGTTCTCATTCAACAAGCTGATGGGGCCGTCTGGCGGAGCGGAGTTGAAGCATTCGTTCCTCTGGACGGCACCTGTCATTGGCTCGCCGGGTTTGACGTTCCTCGCGGCGACACGCGTTTCGGGATGCGATCCGTCGGACGCGCGCGATTTGACGGACGGGCTTATCGAGTCGCGCGCGCAGCTGAAGCGCATAATCGACGCCGCCAACAGGAAGTTCCCGACAAAGGACGGCCGGCGGATTTCCCTCGTCTCGGTGGCGTCCGATCTCGGCATACGCGAGTCGCGCCACATCAAGGCTCAGTACAAGGTCACGACTGAGGACGTCCTCTACGGCCGCCATTTCGACGACTGCATTGCAAAGGGCTCCTACCGCGTTGACATCCACGAAGGCACCGGCATAACGTTCAGGTATCTGAACGGCGACGAACATGCGATGGTGACGACGGCGGGCGGCAAGGTTCGCTGGCGGCGCGGCAAGTGGCGGAAGGACAAAGGGCCTTTCCCGACATGGTACGAAATACCTCTGAGGTCGCTCATTCCCGTCGGCGCCCAGAACCTTTGCTGCGCGGGGCGGATGATCGATTGCGAGCGCGACGCATACGGCGCATTGCGCGTGATGGTGAATTGCAACCAGATGGGCGAAGCCGCAGGCCGCCTCGCGGTGCAGGCGGTGAAGGGCGCGTGACGCCATAAGATTGATAATTGTGACCGTCCTTCTTACTGCTTCGCTAACGAGCAGCGCCGAACGTGTTGTTGCGGTTCTGCCGTTGTGTGCGAAAATGATTCCACGAAGAGGCGATAATGAGGTTCGAGAGGTAAAGTCTTTGCTGTTGAACGATGCAGATGCGATAGACTGGAAGTTTACAAAATGGGATGTCGAGATGGTCGCATCTGCGAATGCTTTCGTATCCATAGGCTTGCCAGGAGAACGACATTTGGTAGATGCGGTGAAGAACATTAAGTCCGGTATTATGATAGTTGATGCCGGAATGGGGCTGAAGAAGATTGATGGGAATCCATACGAGGCAATTGCAAAACCTTTCTGGCGCGAGGTTCTGTGATCAAGGAGTGTGGGCGAAGT
>JAEEGL014455552.1_pt1 | contig 14162 bp, 8 predicted proteins | sample 9134231 | NCBI WGS metagenome assembly JAEEGL01 (sample SAMN16246548, study PRJNA631951) | gut metagenome | biome: gut microbiome; feature: rumen; material: fiber-attached | host: Bos | place: Iran: Karaj | collected 2018-10 | reverse complement strand
CACGGCGCAACGCTTCACTTCTTCCCGCCATCCGATTTCCACGAGACCGTGGAACTGGTTTCCACCCCCAACGACTGGAACCTGCTCGGGGAACCCGTCGCGCCCGAATGGGTGGAGACGCCCGACGGTCCCTGCGCCTTCTGGCGCAATGTCACCGGCCCCGTTTTCATAGCCTGGTAGGGGGCGGATGTGCGCGGAGACGGTACTTCCCGTTGACTTTCCTTGTCGATTTATGTTATACTTATTTACATCTTGCATCTAAAAACCAAGGAGGAAAAGAGCAATGAGATCCATTACCAAGTTCGACATCCAGTACGCCCACCGTTTCTACGGCTTCCAGGGCGAGGCGCGCTACCTGCACGGCCACACGGGCGGTCTGACCATCGAAGTCGAGGATTCCGTGAATCCCGGCGTCAACATGGTCTTCCCGTGCAACGAGATCCAGAAGACGGCGTGGAGCGTCATCAAGAACTTCGACCACGCGCTCATCCTGCGCGAGGATGACCCCCTCCTTCCGGCGATTCTCGCCGTCTACGAGAAGGAAGGCATTAAGGACGGCACTAAGACGAACACCATGAAGGGTTGCGCCTTTGAGAACAAGCTCTGCAAGGCCTATCCGGATGCGCGTCTTGTCGTCACAAAGGAGACGATGACCGTCGAAGGCATGATCAAGATGGTGTACGAGCTGCTCAAGGACAAGCTCAACATCGTCAAGATCACCTTCACAAGCGGTGTCAACGCCGCTTCGGCCGAGTTCAAGCCGGGTAAGACGAAGGACCGCTGCCCGCTCTGCGGCATCGCGCTTGTCAATGGCGTCTGCCCGAAGTGCGGCTACAGGAAGCCCGCCAAGAAGGCTAAGAAGTAAGTCTACGGATTGTCAAGCGGCACCATCCATTGCGGCGAAGACCTCGACAAGTTTGCCGTAGGTCAGCGGCTTGAGGAGGATGCCGGTGAAGAGATGGCTTCGCGCCTCTTCGGAAAATTCCGCATCAGCCGTCACGGCATAGACCGGAAGACGGCTGAAGCGGGAATCGGCGCGGAGTTTCTCGATGAACTCGAGGCCGTTCATATTCGGCATCCAGTAATCGGTAAGGACGAGATCGTGCGGATGGCCCGCCTTGTGGGCTGAATCAAGTTTCGCGAGTGCCTCCCCGCCATCGCCCGCCTGCTCTATTGAGACAACGCCCGCCTTCTTTAGAATGGCGGCCAGAATTGCACGGTTGAATGGGGAGTCATCGACGACGAGCACATGTTTCGGCAACTTCTTCAATGCGATCGGCGGTTGCGGCGCGGCTTGCGGTTTCGCCTTTTCCCCGCTGGTCGCAACCCTCGGAATGCGGATCCTGAACGTCGAACCCTTTCCAATTTCGCTCTCGACGACGAGTTCGCCGCCCATCACCTCGACTAGGCGTTTGCAGATGGAGAGCCCCAGCCCCGTTCCTCCGGCCCGGTCGGCGGAATGGCTTGGATCCTGAACCTGGACGAACGGATCCAGGATGCGCGCCAGCATGTCTGGCGGAATGCCGCAACCGGTATCGGAGACGGAGACTTCGAGATTCGCATCGTCGTATGATGCGGCCACTGTCACGGATCCCCGCGCGGTGAACTTGACCGCGTTTCCAATCAGGTTGAAGAGAATCTGGCGAAAGCGATGTCCATCCAGCAGAACCGTCGGCACGCCGTCCGTTCGGTTGACGAGTTCGATTTGCTTCCCGGCCGCAACCATGCGGAAGGATGCGAACACCTCGTCAGTCAATTGCCGCAACAGCACGGGTTCTGGCTGGAGCATTATCTTGCCCGAATCGATCTTCGCGAGGTCCAGGACGTCGTTCACAAGCTGCAGAAGCATGGTGCCGCATGCGCTGATGGAGTTGAGCGCCTCCTCCTTCTCGGCCTCGGTCGTGACCCCATACTGAAGAAGTTCGGAATAGCCGAGGATCGCGTTGAGTGGCGTGCGGATGTCATGGCTCACGATGCTGAAGAACATGCTCCGCGCCTTTTCGGCCATGCGGACGCGCTCAAGCGTCTTTTCAAGTTCGGCCATGTGCTTCGCCGTTTGTTCGCGCTCGATGACGGCCCGCTGCAGTTCGTCGCGCTCGTCCTCGATGACGAAGACATGGAGGAAGCAGCTGCCGACAAGACACCCGAGCGCGTAGAACGGCCAGAGCGGCCAGGCAACCTGAGCGACAATGGCCACTGCCATCGTGAGGCAGAACACGAAGACCATCATGTTTCGTCTGCGCACGGGGCCCCTGCTGCCGAGGGCCTTCACGAACACGACAATCGCCATCAGCGCATTCAAGACGACCAGAAGATAGAAGAGCGGGAGGCGAATGGGGCCAACGACATACTGGCCCTGCCCATCGAAATGGAAGAGGCAATGGTTGAAGACATTTGCCGCCAGCAGCACGACGTATAAGGCCAGAAGCGCATATCCGAACCAGGAGAACAACCGCGCCGTCCATCTGCCCATGCTCAGATAGGCGATGACGAACTGGCACCACATGAGGACCGAGACGGCAAGGGTGATGAAGTAGAGCACCGTGTCGAGATACAGGACGCCCGTCCAGCCGAGTCCAGCAAAGACACCCCAGCCGGCATCCGCGATGTAATAGGCAAAAAGGCCCGTTAAAAAGCCGCGATACTCGCGCGCACCGCGCTCGTTCAACGTCGTTCGGCCAATGTGCAGACTGGAGTTGATGATCAAATGAATCGTCATCGCAAGGAAGGCGATAACGGAATAGATGTAGTCCTGCATAAAGGCACCTGAGCAAATTTGCGTCGACGTGACATTTTGAATTGTAAATGCAACAATTCGCTTTGTCAAGCGATTAATTTTGTACTTTTCCCTGCGGAAGAACTTCCGCAGGGAGTTTTTTGCATTGTTGTGGTAGAATGTACTTTAACAACTGCACCGTAATCCTGAGGAGAAAATAGAACCATGACCATCTTCAAGCGCCCATTCTGCATTCTGCATTCTGCATTCTGCATTGCGCTGGTCTCCGCGGCTTTCGCTGCGGACACCAACTCCTTCTGGCACGTCTCCCAGGATACGAACGGCGTCTGGTGGATTGTCGCGCCGGACGGGCGGGATGTCTTCCTCCGCGGCATCGACCACGCCAACTGGAACGGGCACTACTGCGAGGCGCTGAAGACGCACCCCTACCGCGACGAGATGACGAAGAAATTCAACGGCGACCGTAAGGCATGGGAGACCGAGACGCTCTCGCGCCTCAAGAAATGGGGCTTCAACGCGCTTGGTGCGGGCTGTTCGAAGGAACTTCGTGGACGCGGCCTCGTGCACATTGAGTTCCTGGCGATGGGACAGGCCTTTTGCGCCAAGGGTGGCGACTACGAGATTAGCAAGTTCGAGGGCGTCCCGGGGTCAGCCTTCCCCAACGTGTTCCACCCCGACTTCGCCACATTCTGCGACGAGCGCGCGCGGAAAATGTGCGCGCCACAGAAGGACGACCTCTCGATTCTCGGCTACTTCTTCGACAATGAGCTCGCGTGGGGGGCGAAGGGCGCGTCCTCCACCGGGATGTACGACGCCGTCGCGAAGATGCCGCAGTCGCATCCTGCAAGGCAGGCCCTCGACGCCTTTCTGGCGGAGCGCAACTTAAGTGGCGAAGCCACACTTAGGCCGCAAAGCGGCCACTTAAGCGGCGAAGCCGCACTTAATGGCGGAGAAATTCCACATGAAATCAAAGTGGAATTTCTCCGCCTTGCCGCCAAACGCTACTTCGAGATCATCGCCACCGCCATCCGCTGCCATGATCCGAACCACCTTCTGCTCGGCGCCCGCTTTGCCGGTCTCGGCTCCGCGCACCAGGTCGTCTGGGAGGAGGCCGGGAAGCTCTGCGACATCCTCACCTTCAACAACTATCCGTGGGCGGACCTCGACGAAAACTGCGTTTACTACTCGCGCCGTGACGGCATCAAGGCGACCGATGCCTACGCCCTCCGCTATTCCTGGGCCAAGAAGCCGATGATCATCACCGAGTGGAGCTTCCCCGCGCTCGACGCGGGACTTCCCTCCTCCTGCGGCGCGGGGCAGCGGTTCCGCACGCAGGCCGAACGGACGCAGGCGACGGAACTCTTCGCCCGCACCCTTCTCGCCCTGCCCTTCATGGTCGGCTACGACTACTTCATGTGGGTCGACGAACCCGCCCTCGGCATCAGCTTCAAGTTCCCCGAAGACTCGAACTACGGCTTGGTGGACGAACGCGGCGAACCCTACAGGGAAATCACGGAAATGTTCACACGCATCAACCGAGAGGCAGAAACCCTCCACGCACGCGGCAAAATGCCCGCGACGCGTCCGGTTGACAGGGAGGCCCAAAAGCGCGCGACGAAGTTCCCCGATTTGGGAGGGCCGGGCGCTGTCCCGGCCGCAAATGACGCGGGAGGGCCCGGCATCGTCCGGGCCGCAAACGTCCAGGGAGGACCGGGCGCTGTCCCGGCCGCAAACGCCCCCGCCTTCGTCCGTGAGGGCGACGCCTACACGCTCACGACTGGCACGGGACTCGTCCTGAAGGGCCGCGTCGGCGGACACAACGCCTTCGACTCCATCGTAGCGAACGGCATCGACTACGGCCGGTTCACGCTCATGCTCTTCCACGGAAGCTACCAGGACATCGATCGCGTGGAATCCGCCAAATGGCTGCCGGACCGCGGCGTCCTGCGCATCGCCGGCACGGGCGTGAGCGGACGCAAGTCCTTCCGGATCGTCAGCGACATCGTACCCTTTTCCACGAGGCCCTGGTTCGCCGCGAACGCCGTCAGCGTCGAAAACACGGGCGAAGAGGAGTTCTCGGACATCAAGGTCTTCTTCCGGCAATACGCGCCCTGGGCGACGGACTGGGTGAAAGGCGGCTTCAGGGCGCCGCAGAATGTCTGGAAGGCGCCAGCCTCCGCCGCTTGGATCCGCTCCGCCGATGGGGCCTGGTGCGGTGCGGCAACGTACGCCCAGACGGTCAGGAATTTCGTCTACTGGATTTCCGGCGACGGCGCCGCCCATCCCGACGCGATGTTCTCGCCGGTCGGCTCGACGCGCCTAGCCGCTGGCGCACGCTGGGAGCCGCAGGGAGAGGTCTGGATGGTCGCCGCCATCGGCACAGGCGGCCCCGACGGCTGGCGCCGCTTTCTCAACGATTTCATCGCTACCCAGTCCGGCGGACTCGACTTCGGCCTGCAACGGTGAAATGCCGTGAACTCACACCTTGTCTGGCGCGACAATTACAGCGAATAATAACGACGCAAGGCCAAAAGGTAATCGTCAGGATTACCAGCAGGGTTGCCGAGCGAGGCAAGAATTGCCGGCCAATCGGCATTTGAGGAATCTAACAATTCCAAGAAACGCCGCATCCGCTCTGCGATTTCCTGTGGGATTTCGGCACGCTCAGTTGGCGCAGCGTCACCTATGAGCAAAAATACATCGCGGCGATGCTTTTTCGCATCGTGGCGTCGCATTGGATCTCCAGTTTCGGCAAACTCATCCATGAGATTCAAATAGGCCAAGGCCTTGAAGACGATTAAGCCATCTCTGCCAAGGCATGGGATTCCGTCAACGGACACATGATGCTCGCGGGCGAACCGATAATACGCCGGATTGAGGACGATGGCGCTCATGCTTCTGTCCGGCTCGTCCGGTAAAGCCATGTAGCGGACTCCCTCGGGCGGTGGCAATTCTGGCGCGGACAGTAGTTCTATTTTCACTGGGAATGCTTCGTCGCTTGGGTCCAAGAATCGATAGAACCTGGGGTGCGGCCCCCCTTTGTCATCCTTGGCGATGTAGCAGGAATATCCGCCGTCTTTCAAAAAGGAGTGAAATGCGGCGGTGAACTCGTGCGACAATGCTTCTACGAGAATCAGCATGTCAATGTCCTGCGTGACGCGCGGATGGACTGTTGTATTCGGTTCAATCAGTTGCATGGCTGTTCCGCCAATGACTATGAAAGAATCGGCATGGGCGGTGAAGTACTCTTTGAATTTCTCGAAGCCTTTTAACATAGCGTTTTTCCCAAAAGTGATTCAAGTGCCGATTGTACGCGCGGGTCGACATTGCCGCCCATCGATAGACAAAGCGAAAGCGGATCGACAATCTTGCCATCTGAAGACAAAAGGCGAGGGTTGTATCTCCAGACCTCAACCAGATTGCCGTCGTAGTGCCTAACCTGAGTTTCTTTGACGGTCTTTGCCTCTGAAGAGACTACGGCTACTGTGGCAAAATCGTCTGGCGTCAAGTCGGAATAACGTGATAAAGCGGACATTCCTGAAAACACCGGGGCTTTGGGGAACTCCAACATGCGGAAGGTACGGCGGACTGGCGATGCGAAGATGGATTTCAGCCCATCCCAAATCCGCCACTTCGCGACTCCAAACTCAAGTTCGCCTTCCTTTGACGAATGAAGAATGCGAAGTGCCCCGCGTCGTTCAAGTTCTCGGGCTGAGCGGGAGAGATAGACTGGTTTTATCCCAAGGCGTTCGCGTAGAACGGCAAAGCGGACAATTCCCGGCAGCCTTTCATGCAAAAGGCAATCCAGTAGAACGACTTGAGCCCAAGGTGAAAGATGTGCGCCAAGTCTTTCTTCCTCTTCCGCATAGGCGCGGTCAGATTCGACAACAATACTCGGCGGCACAAAGGCAAAACGCGATGGCACAATGAAGCTTACAGATGCCGACATAAGGCAGTTCGCCATTTCTTTGTCGATCCGGCTGAGCGCAAAGAGCGGACGAGCCTTAAGCGCATCTGCGACTCCACGGTTATGCACTATAACTTCCCCTGGCGTCATTCCCTCCCGAACGGGGAACAGGACAATGCATGGCTCATTTCTGATTTCGCAGAGAACGGCATGGTATGCGCTAGCCATGGAAAGCGGCAAAAGGTCGCGCAAATCAACGGTCTTGGCGTTGATTACCCCAATGCCGAGCCTGCCCAGATAGTTTTCAACTTGTCTTATAGTCGCTGCCATAGTTTCAATAAAACTGAAAACGATATAAGTTTACATATTTTTCGTAATGGTGTCAAGGCCATTTTTGCGGTTTTGACAGTTGCAGCAATTCGCAGAGACCTCTGACACGATAATTTCCCAAGCGCAGGGAGCTTGTTGCCGTAAGATTCGGGCGGCAATGCGGGAATAATAGAATGAAGGGCCTTCCGTTTCGGCAGGCCGAAAGTGCCGCTGGGCGCGCAATCTGCAACTTGTGGTATAATAATAATGTATCGAATTGCAAGATTTAACTACTTGAAGGCGCGTTTTTCTTTCCCTGCGCGCCTCCGTAACAACGGGGAAGGACAAGAATGACATGAGTCGCGCTTGTAAAAGTCTGGATGCGGTTGTCTTCGACATTCTGAAGATTGTCGAGGATGACAGGGTTACATCGCATAGCAAGGAAGATGGCGCGGAGTATTTTTTTCGAGGCGAGAAATGCAACTACTTCCATCGCGGCAGCCCCATGCTTGAAACGCGGTTTGACTCGTATCTTGACCGCGATGAAGCGGATTGGAAGCACGAGAACGAACTTTATCAGGAAGCAATGCGCCTCATCGTGGCGTCGTTTACGGAAGGCAGGACGATGTGCGAGCGTATCACACGAATGCAACACGTCTAACACCAGAACGAAGTTGAAAGGTATGCAATGATGGATCAGACAATTGAGTTGATTGACAAATTGCGTGTTTTGCTTGGAATATTGGAGGAATGCGCGCCCGAACCATCGCCAGATAGGAGTGTGCGCTCCTCGTTCAAGTCCCTGTATCAACCGCGTGAAATACCACTCGAAGAAGACACTATGTATAAAAAGATTTGCAAATTGGGCAACGAATGGCGCGATTATATTCTGTCAAATAAGACTTTTAAACCTGTATCTGCCTATTTTGCCATGGACGGCTTCTATCCGTTTTATACGCATCAGAAATGCCGAATCTTGTTTGTTGGACGAGAGGCGTGTTGGCTTAAAGGCGGAAATTACATCGAGACTGTCTGTAAGTCAATTCAATCAGATGATTTTAATGGTTGGAAGGTCAATCAATACCCTTTTCACAAGCGACAATTTTACATAGCATATGGAATTATTAAGTTTGTCGAAACGGGATATTTCCCAAAATGGCAAGATGTCCCATGGGCAAGCGACATGGCCAAAATGATTTTTGCGAAGGAGACGCAGTCACCCTCGGAAAACATAGGGGGACTTTCTTCCATTAGTTGGGCGTTTATCAATCTGTCGAAGATAAGCAATAACACTGGGGACTGGCGAGTAGGTGAAGCGTACCACACATTCATAAATGACCAACAGAATCAGAGGTTCATAAGGGAACAGATAGAAGTGCTGGCCCCACGAATCATCATTGGTGCCAATGTGCCAGAACTTGTGCAGATACTGAACTATTCATTCTCTGACAAAGATAACGAGGACTGCCATTACTATGGCCCGAATGGCAAATTCCCCCACTTTATGAACTGCTGGCACTTTTCCGCCATCAAGTCAGATAAGAATGTATTTTACGATCCCATTGTGGATGTTGTGCAGAAACATTGTGGCGACCTGAGGCATTCAGATTGACAATGTGGAGAATCTTGCAGGGCAATTAGGGAGAACATCATGCATAACAAATCGTTGCTTGTACGTTTCAATGCTTGCTTATTGCTTGTATGTTTGAAGGGGTTTTGCGCTCAAACCGTCACGATCAATGGCAAGGATGTGTCCTATGTTACCTCATGGGATTCGAAAAGGTGGGAAACTGTCGCGGAAATCGGCTTGGGGCAAAGACCATGGAATGCTGTTGCGACAACAGCAACAGGAAGTCTTTCGATACCAAGGATAATTACCCAAGACGGCAATCGCCCAATCGTAACGAGCATAGGATACCTTGCGTTTAGTGGATGTTCAGGATTGACATCAATCACGATTCCAGACAGTGTGACGAGCATCGGAATCTGTGCTTTTTCTGGATGCTCAGGATTAAGTTCTATAACGATTCCAGATAGCGTGATCAGTATTGGGGAAGCGGCATTCTCAAGTTGTTCAGGCTTAACATCTATTTCAATTGGAAGCGGTGTTGAGACTATTCCTGAAAGAGCGTTTTCGTTTTGTAGCGGATTAACTGCAGTTCCCTTTGGAAATAGTGTTAAAGTGATAGGCGAAGGAGCTTTTGAATTTTGCGATGGCTTCTCTTCTATTTCAGTGCCGTTTGGTGTGGAGCGTTTAGAGAATCAAGCATTTAGGTGGTGTTCAAATTTGAACTCGATATCGTTGCCAAATAGCATCATTACAATAGGCAGCGGACTGTTTTTTCGGTGTGATAGCCTTAAGTCCATTGTTATTCCAAATAGCGTAGAGAATATAGAGGGATCGCTAGGGACCTCTTCCCTCAAAACAATTGTCGTAGATCCAGATAATATGCATTACGATTCAAGGCTCAATTGCAATGCTATTATCGACACCTCCAATGGCGTTTTAGTTCAAGGATGTGCTTCTACTGTAATCCCACATGGAGTGACAAGCATCGGGAATGATGCGTTCTTGCGCTATGGTATCACTTCCATGGCAATCCCAAACAGCGTGACGAACATCGGCAATTGCGCTTTTCAAAAATGTCGCAGTCTGATGTCGATCTCGATCCCTGACAGCGTGAAGAGTATAGGAGAGGGTGCATTCTCCGAGTGTAGTGGCATCACATCGGTGATAATACCAAGTGGCGTGGCAAGCATTGGGGGGGGGCGTTCTCCGGGTGCACTAGCCTCGCTTCAGCGACGATTCCAGATAGTGTGGTAAACATTGAAAATGAAACATTCGCCAGGTGTATCAATTTGGCATCGATTACTATCCCAGACAGTATCTGCTCAATTGGTGAATCTGCATTTAACAGTTGTCACGACCTTGTGCAAATCACAATTCCCAATAGTGTAACAAACATAGCTCGTCGAGCTTTTTGGGGCTGTGGGCTAACAACTATCTCAATTCCAGACAGTGTCATCAAAATCGGCGAAGAGGTTTTTTATGGTTGTGATCAATTGGAGACCATAGTAATTCCCGAACACATGATTGACTATGTTGATGTACTATCATATCGGAATTCTGCAAAAGTGGTCATACGATCAAAATCAGGTGAATTATTCTTGGTGAGCAATATGACCGACACATCTCTTCCCGATGGTCAAATCGGAAAAGCATATCGAGTGAAAGTATATACCGGAAGTACGGAATCATTATCAAAGCGCCTTAGGGTCACAACAAAACTCCCATGTGGACTCTCGCTTTCCGAAGATGGTCAATTGACGGGGATTCCCAGAGAAACCGTTGACAATTTTCCAGTAATAATCACTACGGATGACGGACAAAGCCACACGTTCAAACTCACGATTCATCCTTTAGGCTATGATTGGCTTTCCAGCGGCATCTGGAAATACGAGGTCGAGAACGCCGAGGCAATTATTCGGTATTGTACGCAACAATCCGGAAGCGTCACGGTGCCGGAAACGATAGGCGGTTATCCTGTCCGGAGCATCGAGGCCGTTCATGTCGCCGACTATGACGCGGACGGGGTGATGACGAACATGTTCATACCACAAGTGGTGTTCTTTTCGGGCATTTCGTCAATCAGTTTGCCGTCCAACCTCAGAAATCTAGGAGTTGGCGCCGTTGCCGGCAGTTCGATTTCCTCCCTTTCCGTTCCGTCAGGTGTAACGAACATCGGCCACTATGCGGCGGCGAGCTGCACGGGATTGCGCTCAATAACTCTTCGCAACGGATTGAAGAGCATACGAGATGCAGCATTCAAGGACTGCATTTCCCTTCAAAACGCCCAAATACCAAATTCTGTGGAGGAGATGGGCGTCCATGTTTTCAACAATTGCGCGACGCTAATATCTGCATGCTTGGGTAACGGACTTGGAACTGTTCCCGCAGGGACATTCGCCAATTGTCAATCGCTTGTTGATGTTGTCATTCCTAGTTTCGCGACACACATAGGAAAGGATGCTTTTTCGCTATGCACAAGTCTTAGGGAAATTGATGTTCCTGATTCTGTCAGGGATGTTGGAATTGGAGCATTTGCGGCCTGCACCTCTCTTGGCGAATTCCACTGTCCATCCGCGCTTGAAGGCGTCGGTGACATGTGTTTCCTGGGATGTTTTTCGCTGACAAACTTCGTTGCATCTCCATTGATCGAAGGTTTTCCTCTTGGAACATTCTCAGAATGCGAATCGCTCGGCGAAATTGTCCTGCCGCCGATTTGTCGTCTGCTAGGCAAGGGCTGCTTTAGCGGATGCGCTTCTCTCACGAATATCGTCTGGAACGACAGGATGGAGGTCATCGACGAGTGGGCGTTCGAGAACTGCTCGGCGCTGGAATCGATGCGCATTCCCGATTCGGTTTACATCGTGATGCCCGGTGCTCTTCGCGGTTGCACGAATCTCGTATCCCTGTCCCTCCCGTTTGTCGGTATCACGACGAACTATATGGTGGAGACGGAGTTTTCGGGGTTCGGTGCCATTTTCGGAAGTGATACTTACGAAGGCGGGGTTGAAACGACGCAGGTTTTCGGAAATACCGGAGACTTGGCGGCGACCTGGTTCATTCCGGCATCGTTGAAAACCATCGAAGTCCGTGGCGGAATGCTGGCACCTGGGGCGTTCAGCGACTGCCGGACATTGAAGGAGATACGGCTTGCCGGAAGTCCGACGGAGATTGCCAACTATGCGTTTTTCGAGTGCGAGGGACTTGAGGAAATCTCAATTCCCGATTCCGTTTCCGCAATCGGTTACGCCGCTTTCGGCAATTGCGGAAGTCTCGGTTCCGTCAGCATGCCGGCGAATGTCGAAACGGTAGATTCCTTCCCATTCTACCAATGCACCAATCTCGTGGAAGTGACTTGGGGCGAGACCAGGCATCTCCGAATGGAGAATCCCGAAGCCGGTTGGTTTGGCCTTGAGAACGTTTACATTGAGGGCGGAGTGTCCGGATTGATATGGTCTGTATCAACAGAGAACCCACGAGACTGGATTGAATGGCTTGTTGAAGAAACGGGCGAATTGCGGACAACTGATCGGTACGCCATTATCAGAAATGGTGAAACGCGCTCGTTTGTGGTCCGCGTCACGGATATGTCGATGACAGCGGTGGACACGGCACTCATACATTTTACGGATGGTGCAAGAGCATCGTGGGTTGTCGCGAAGGACGATTCCGCAACAGGCGGCTTCTGCCTCCGCAGCGGGGAGATTCCGGCCAGCACGAACTCCGTCATCAAGGCGACAATCTCCGGCAGGAGGGGAACGCTTTCGTTCAAGTGGAGGATTTCGGCGGGGCGCGGCGATTTTTGCAAGTTCTATCTCGACGGCGTGGAGCAAGCCGATATCACCCGCTCGACGGAGTGGGCGACAGTTTCGCTCGACATCCCTGCTGGCGAACACGTAGTTCGATGGAGTTTTGAGCGTGGTTCCGGCAGCGCCACGGGCGAAGACGCGGCGTTTCTCGACAACGTGGATTGGCGGCCGGAGGTCGCACTCTCGGTTACGAGTGCGTTCGGTACGGCGTCGCCTGCGACGGGATCGCACATCTTCGTGTATGGCGACGCGGTGACAGCGAATGTAGTCGCCCCGGAGGTCGCAAACGGGATACGCCGCGTCTGCACAGGTTGGACAGGAACGGGAAGCGTCCCGGAGAACGGGTCGGGAACGTCCGTGACGTTTTCCATAACGAACGATTCCTCCATCGTGTGGAACTGGCGGACGGACTACCAGACGCAAGTTTCGGTTTCCGGCGGGTCGGGCGACTTCCGCCCGCAATGGATCGCGGCTGGAAGCGCCGTTTCCGTTGCCCTTTCCCCGGCAACACACCTCTACGAAATTTCGCTCTCCGGCGATACAACTGGTGTGACGCTCGACGGCACAACGCTTCGCTTCGTCGCGGACAGGCCGCGCCAGATCGAAGTAACAATATCTGAGGTCAAGCTTTCGCTCGGCATCGAGTCGGCGCAAGGCATCCCATCTCCAACGAACGGCGTTCATGCACTTTCGTGGGGTACAGAGGTTGCGGCGAGCATCGCCGAGCCGGAACCGGCAGAGGGCATCCAGTATCTCTGCACTGGTTGGAAGGGAAGTGGAAGCATTCCGTCGGACGGGACGAAAACGAATGTGACGTTCGTCATGGAGGCGAATTCCTCGCTGACATGGAACTGGCAGACGAATGTTTGGTTGTCGCTCGCGCTGTCGGGGGAAATCACGGCTGACTTTGCGGAGGACTGGGTGGGGAAAGGCGAAGCGGTGGTCGCCCATCTCTCGCCGTTCGTGCCATTCTACACGCTTGGCCTTTCGGGCGACATCGGCGGGATTGTTCTTGACGAGGAGGCCTTGACTTTGACAATCCCGGCGGATCGGCCACGGACGGTTTCCCTTGCCCTGTCAGAATTCGGCATCGCCAGCGTCATCGGCGGACAGCCCTTGCGGTGGGTCACGGGAGGAGCGGCTGAATGGGTGCCGCAACATGCCGTTTCCCATGATGGAAACGGTGCCGCAAGGAGCGGACAGGTTGTCGGGGACGACTCCAGTATCCTCCAGACGTCATTGTCAGGAAGCGGTACCTTCACGTGGTCATGGAAACTTGATGATGCAGCTGGCGGCAACGCCGGAGTCGATGTGTTCCTCGACGGTACTTGGCTCAACACCTACGCGCCTACCGCCGATTGGGCGCAGGAGACGCTAGAAGTCACTGGCGAGGGCGAACACGTGCTTCGTTTCGAGTTCTGGAATGCGGGAACATCGTCGAACGACTGCGCCTATCTCGACGAAGTCGTTTGGACTGGCGAGACCGGCCCCTGCGCAAGCGAAGATGATGTCGCCCTTGCGCTCGAAAACGAAACGCTGACCTTTTCGACTAACGGAGAGGGGGGCTGGTTCGGGCAGGCATCCCATTCCGCAAATGGCAGCGACGCCATGCAAAGCGGCGCAGTGGACGACGGCGAAATGTCTTGGTTGGAAACGACTGTAGAAGGACCAGGACTCATTTCGTTCCTCTGGGATGCAGAATATTGCGCCGGTACGGACTTCCTGGAGTTTTTGGTTGATGACATCGTAGAGGACGCGATTGGCGGTACTCCGACGAACTGGACGAAACGGTCTTTTATCATTGGGAAGGGCCTCCATTTGCTTCGATGGAAT
>JAEEGL014119827.1_pt1 | contig 14162 bp, 13 predicted proteins | sample 9134231 | NCBI WGS metagenome assembly JAEEGL01 (sample SAMN16246548, study PRJNA631951) | gut metagenome | biome: gut microbiome; feature: rumen; material: fiber-attached | host: Bos | place: Iran: Karaj | collected 2018-10 | reverse complement strand
TTTCGTCTCTGGCAGCCATCCCAGCTCGTTGTGGATCTTTGTCGGGTCAATCGCGTAGCGAAGGTCATGGCCTTTCCGGTCAGTCACGTATGTGATTAAGTCTTCGCTCTTCCCCAGTTCCTTGATAATCAACTTCACTATGTCGATGTTCGCCATCTCGTTGTGACCGCCCACATTGTACACTTCGCCGATGCGGCCCTTGCGAACGATCAGGTCGATGGCCTTGCAGTGATCCTCCACATAGAGCCAGTCCCGGATGTTCTTCCCCTCGCCGTATACCGGCAGGGGTTTGTCGTTCAGGCAGTTGGCGATCATCAGCGGGATCAGCTTCTCGGGAAAGTGATAGGGCCCGTAGTTATTGGAGCAGCGGGAGATTGTCACCGGCAGGCCGTAGGTACGATAGTAGGCCTGCACCAGCAAATCGGCTCCTGCTTTGGAGGAGCTATAGGGCGAGCTTGTATGGATAGGTGTCTCCTCGGTAAAGAACAGGTCGGGTCGATCCAGTGGCAGGTCGCCGTAGACCTCGTCGGTGCTGACCTGATGGTAGCGCACATTTCCGAACTTGCGGCAGGCGTCCATCATGACGCCAGTGCCTAAGATGTTTGTCTGCAGGAAGATTCCCGGGTCCTCAATGGAACGATCGACATGGGACTCGGCAGCGAAGTTTATGACCGCGTCCGGCTTCTCTTCCTCGAAAATACCGTAGACCGCGTCCCGATCACAGATATCGGTCTTGCAGAAGCGGAAATCCGGCTTGTCCATCACGGGTGCAAGCGTAGAAAGATTTCCCGCATAAGTCAGCTTGTCGACACAGACCACCCGATCCTCTGGGTGGTTTTGTATGTAGTAGTGGATAAAGTTGCCGCCGATAAACCCGGCTCCGCCGGTGATAATGATGGTCATAGTAATCGATTCCTTTTTTGTTCTATTATCCTATCGTACTTCTGAATAATGAGGTCAAAGATCTTTCATATTATCCGAGATAACACAATAAACTATATGAAAAACGAACAAGAAAACCGACTGCTTTTGTGTATCACGGTCGTTTTACGATGTATTTCTCGGTTATCTCACGAAGACCTACTGCATAGCTGTAAAGAGGTGTGTATGCCGGAAGCGGATTGCCCAGTGCAGTCTCACACCACCACATTGCATCATTAAAGCCCAACATAGAACGAAAATGAGTAGTACCAGACAGCCTCGGGTTTACTTCAAAGACATATGGTTCTCCATTCTTCATCCGCATCTGTAGATTGATGCTACCGCGAAGATCCCATCGTTCTGCAACTATGTGACCCAACTCCTCCATCCGTTTGTTTTTTACCAATTCGACAAAAGATGAATATCCGTGGGTCAACTTTCGCCGGAATTCAATGCACCGTGTAGTCTTGCCATCGGAGAAAACTCCCATGGTATACTCGCCCTCATCTTCCGGGAGAAACTCTTGGGCAACCAGCGGCTGGCCAAATGCTTTCTCTTCACGCTGAGCTTCTTCCGCGCTACTGACTCGTTTCAAAAACTTCGATCCACAGCCGAAACAGGGTTTCAGAATATAGTCCCCCTCACCGATAGGCAACTCGTTCGGTCTCGCAGAACTAGGAACTGGCACTCCAATGGCAGACAGTTTCTTTGCGCAAGTATACTTGTCTAAACAACTCTCTAAAATGAATGAGCTGTTCATGATAAGTGTGATTCCAGCTTTTTCAAAAAGATCTCGTTGCCCGTCAAGAACGAGAAGTTCGGCTTCATTTGCAGGAATCACCGCCCGAATGCCTCTTTGTTGGCATGCTTCGAGCAGAGCGGAAACATACGTGCTATCCGAAGCATATGGTACCCGAAACCAATCAAACACCAAATCCATACCTACCGGGTATTCTCCCACATCGCACCCGAACAGACGATAGTCATATTCCCCCAGACTACGTAGAATGCCAGTAGCCACATTCCCACTGATAGCCGTCACCAGAATATCCGTCATTCTTTCATCACCTTTTTAATAATCTCTTTGCTATCTGCATTTAAAAACACGCTCCGTGGAGGAACGAGTACGGTTCCCTCTGCTAAATCCGCTGCGGCATACGCACCAGCACCAATCAAACAGTCATTCGCAATCTTGAGTCCATTCTTCACGGAACAGTTTAAACCGAAAAAGCAGCAATTCCCTACCGTGATATCTCCGGCTAAAGCTACACGTGGCGCGAAGAAATTAAAGTCTCCAATTACGCAATCATGGGCAACAAACACAGAGGGATATAGTATATTTCCATCTCCAATTTCTACGTAAGCATCCAGTACCACGCCCGGAAATAGAAGATTTCCAATTCCCATAGCTGAACTAGCATTTAGGACACTCGGATGAACATAGTTGGGTGTTTTATAACCCATGCTTCGCATTCGAGTAATCGCATTTTTGCGTCCTGTATTCATATTCCCATACCCAATTGCTACGTATACATTGTATTCCTCTGGCGGGAGAAGATCTTGTGCTCTGCTGAACGGAACCACTTGTAGACCACAGAAAACACTTTCTCGAAAATAAGCATCGTCAACCACGAACGCTTCTGGTTCGCGCCCCTCCTGTCGCAAATAGTAAAGCAACACCTTTGCAAGGGAACCCGCGCCAAAGAGGAATGCTTTATTCGCCATCACAACTGTTCCTTTCTCGTTCCAAAATCTCACGAAGTTTATCCAATCCCGGATCTCTCTCCTTGATCTCCTGGAATAATGGAGCCTTATCATAATGGATATCTAAGTACTCATATGCCCTTGATTCTGAATCGAATAGTAGTGCGCCACTTGGATTGCCGTCCCTAGGTTGACCTAGAGAACCTGCATTCAGCCAAATTCTCCCTTCTCCCTCTCGGACCATACGGAAGTGTGTGTGACCACAGATAACTACATCATATCCACCACATAACTCAGGCACCCAAGAATCCTTTGGGTACAGTCTTCCCGCTTCCGGATCCTCCGGGGTTCCATGACAGAACAGAATGCGACAGTTGTCTAGCTCTAACGTAAAGGAGAAATCTTTCGACATCAAGAATTTCTCAGCCCAAAGACATTTGGATAGTGCATCATTATAGGTATTACCGTAGTTTGTAATTAATGTACTTATATCGCGTATTCCGTGAATCAACTCCAGGAAATATTGGTCATGGTTCCCCCGTATCCAGATCAACTCCCTCATTTTTGAAAGTTCTACCAATAGCTCATTCTGTCCATAGTAGTATCCAAATATATCGCCCAAAAAGACCAAGCAATCATAGGCGCAGGTCCGAATCTTTTCTGCAAAAGCCCGCCAAGCATATTGATTGCCATGCAAATCACTAAAAATCAGAAAACGCATCGCAATTCATTCGCCAAATCCTCCACAGAACGGCGTATAGTATATTGGGGAATAAACCCGAAAGCAATCCGTGCCTTCTCTGTATTCACCCGCCACCGTTCACCATCAGCAGGATCTGGCTCTCCAGTCCTCACGATTTCGCACTCTCCACCTACTATTTCTGAGCAGAGTTCCACTATATTTAAGTTTGAGATTGCTTCGCCTCCTAGGAGATACAATCCTTCCTCCGGTCCAGTCCGTACCACAGAAACCAACGCCATTGCGATATCCCGTGCATCCAAATAATTCTGAACACGGCTCCCCGACCCATAAATAGTCAGTTTCTCTCCCATCAAAGCCCGTTCTAGCATGATTCGTAGGAAGCTACGGGGCATTCCTGGACCGATTGGAGACGGTATTCGAATATTATATCTCCGCATTCCAGCAAACCCAGGTAACATCACGAGTTGTTCAGATGTATGCTTGGACACATGATAAGCGGTACGCGGAGAAATGGGGCTACTTTCATCAATCTCACCATCCATCGGTGGTAAACCGATAACCGGGATACTTGACAAATGGATAAAACTCAAACAATGCTTTGCGCATGCAAGACGAAGTATATGGTATGCGGCAAGTATGTTGATATGCAATGTTGCAGGAGAGTCCATTGCAAGGACGGCTGCCAGATGAATGACATGATCAAATTCCAAATCCCGCAAGGCATCCTGTAGATTCGATTCGTCGGTTAGGTCACAAGTACGGTATTCAATCTGACTATCGAAACAATTTGGTTGCAAATCTACCCCGCGTACTTTAAAGCCCGCTTTTTGAAAAGCAAGAGCTGTATGCCTTCCAATAAAGCCATTCACGCCGGTAATTAGCACACTACTCATCCTACGTTTTATTCTCCCTTAACTTCCCAGGCAAAAAACTCATGAATAGCAGATAGGATATAGTCTATATCCTGCTTAGTTAACCCATAATACATTGGCAATCTAACGAGACAATCGCTCTCATTTGTTGTATACTCATCCAATCCATGAAAACGCCCATATTTCATGCCAGCAGGGGCACTATGAAGAGGGATGTAGTGAAAGACACAGCCCACCCCGCGGACTTTCATAAAGGCAATGAATTCCGTCCGTTCTTCCAAATCATGTAGCTTGATATAAAACATATGCGCGTTGTGGCTACAAACCTCCGGAACCGTGGGGAGTCCTACTTTCCCAGCGTTTGCCAGTTGCTTAAGCCCGTCATAATATCGTTGCCAGCTTGCAAGCCTATCTTCATTGATTTCATCCGCTTTTTCTAACTGCGCCCAAAGATACGCTGCATTCAGTTCACTTGGAAGATAGCTGTCGCCATAGTCTACCCATGTGTACTTGTCCACCTGCCCTCTCCAAAACTTGGAACGATCTGTTCCTTTTTCACGAAGGATTTCTGCCTTCTCAATGTAACATTCATCATTGATTACAATCGCTCCACCTTCGCCCATAGAGTAGTTTTTCGTTTCGTGGAAGCTAAAACAGCCGAAATCCCCGATCGTACCAAGCGCTTTACCTTTATAGGTGCTCATCACGCCTTGTGCTGCGTCTTCTACGACCTTCAAATTATACTTTCTCGCAATCTCCATAATGGCGTCCATTTCACAGGAAACACCAGCATAATGAACGGCACAGATGACCTTTGTCTTCTCAGTAATTGCTGATTCAATCTTTGTTTCGTCGATGTTCATTGTATCCGGACGTATATCGACGAAAACCAACTTCGCCCCGGTTAGAACAAAAGAGTTTGCAGTAGATGAGAATGTAAAGGACGGAAGGATCACTTCGTCGCCCGGTTTCAAATCGCACAAAAGTGCAGCCATATCCAAGGCAGTTGAGCCGCTGGTTGTAAGCATTACCCGTTTTGCACTGAAACGCTTTTCCATCCACTCGCTGCATTTCTTCGTAAACTGTCCATCGCCGCAGATTTTGTGGGACATGATCGCTTCGTGGATGTATTGTTCTTCTGTTCCAACAGAGGGGGGAACATTAAACGGTATCATGATTTCAGCCTCCTAATAGCTCTTTTAATAAACAACAACGGGAAATCCTTTACAAGTGCGATATTGCTTTTTGTTGCAATAGCTGGGACTAATACATCCTCAGCATTCTTGATCCTCCGCAGATACTCCGCTCTGAATTCACTCGTGTCAAGGTACTCAATATGATCGAAAGAAAACTCTGTCTGTCCTTCTTCTATCAGCATCCTAAGATTGCGAGCAAAATCTTCCTCTGAAATGCAAGCTCCTGAAAGCATTTCCTCTTTTCGCTTTCTGTACTGCTCATCTGTCAGCAATCGATTGGCTTCTTCAATTACCTCTTCATAAGTATCAAATTCGATTCCTCTTTTTTCTTGCTCCAACAAGATTCCCTCATGATCCGTACCATGTTTCAAGGTAACAGGCACCTTTCCAAATAATGCGGCATATCGCATCATCAAACCGCCAAACATTGGGTATGTGTTCAGATAGAACACGCAATGCCGATACAATTGAATGAAGTCTTTTCTTTCATGTAGGTAATACACCCGGTTTGGGTACTTCTCGATAAGTTTTACGACTTCATTCGTGTCTCCTTCGCCTATATAGATAAACTTGGTATCTGTGTTCTGCGCCAAGATCGAATCAACGATCTGATAATAAAGTTTCTGTTTGTCGCCCAGAGTTTTATACAGCGCTCCGCCACTGAAAAAAAACTTTTCTCCTATAATATTAAACGGAAATGGAATCTGTTCATCATCCCTTAAAACATAGGGGCAGAAATCAATCCGTCTGATTTTTGAGGTTTCTACACCTCTATTATAAACCATATTACTAGCGCCAAGCATTCGGGCATCGAGTGTGATATCGAACGCTTTTACACCGAGCCAGAAAGCATGATCCGTCAGGTCAATCTGAACGCGGTTCACTTTATCTGCATACGCATCAAAGACTGTCGTGCCGACCACATCGCTTGGCGTTGTATAGAAAAACGCAGTGCGAGGCGCATTGTCAACAAACAGCTTGTTTAGCTGCTGGATTCTATCAAGAAAACTTCCATGTGTTTTGATATATTCAATCTTCCCAGTGCCTTTTTTCAATTCCATTTCCAAATGAGGAATCTTTCCCCGTGATCGAAGTGGCTCAACAAGCACTAAATTATATCCGAGGCCCGAGAGTGCCTTCACAAGTGTTGCTGCCCATCCCCTCAGATCCAATCCAAATCCATCATAGAAAAGCACAGTATTTTTATCCGATTTATACTCTGCTGGTATTTTAACAATTCTTTCACTTATTGATAAAACTAGGTCTTCTGCTTTCTGATCTGTATATACCTGATTAATACTGTATTGGATCTTACAATAGGCAGAAAGGGCCGAAAAAACGCCATTGTATCTGCCTTTTTTCACTTCTTTTTCAGCAATTATCATTAGCTTATGCAAGCACCTATTAATATCGCCGAGTTTTTCATCAACAGGTGTAACAAATGAACTCATCTTACTTCTTCCTCAACAATGATACTTTTTACCAACTACATAGGTTTTTATCATTTTCTGTTCTTTCACTGCTTCCTCTCATAACTGCTTATTAAAGAATCATCTCCAATAATCGGTGATGTATTTATTGTTTTAAGTAACACATTGCATTCATAAACGTCATCAACCTGGATGGTTCTAATTCCAATCTCTTTAATATTTGCTTCAGCGCCAACCTCTGTCTCATTTCCAACAAATATTATATCCTCTTTTCTTAGCCCATGTCTCTTCATGATCTCCTGAATCATGGTTTTTTTATCATACTCTTTTCGCATAATGTCAATTGATGTATGCCCTGAAATACGCGCTTCATAGTCACCGCCAAAAACCGACAGCACATCAATTGCTTTTCTTATGAGCATCTCTCTATTGACAAGCGGCTTAATGGTCACTACGCAGCCTTCTCCGCGTGTTTTAATCTTCCCCGCAAACGCGGGTACTTTTTCCAGTTCATCTACGACTGCCGGGTCTATAACATAACTTTCATTAATCACATCCGTTGTGTAATCGCCAGAGGTGAAATGAACATTTCCAAAATCGGAATAGATATCCGTCACCGCGTCCTGATGATACAAATACTTAAACACATCCCTAACATGCTCATAAGAATTTCCCGAATGGATGATTCCATTGAACAAATTCATATTCTCGGCCCCAACCGCTTTCCCTCTGTTGTTTACTCGCTCATCCCATAGAGTCCCATCTAGATCGTAAATATAGGTTCCTTTGAATCCACTAATGCCGAAATAATCCTCCATCAGAAGTGCAACCAACTTCACTGGATTATGTTTTGATTTTTCTCCGCTAATATGGCCGTTTATGCTGCGGATTTTCGTTACATTATTCATGCCCGGAGCCGCATCTATATTTACAACCGCTGTAATATCGTCAATCGGTATATTCTGCCCAAGTATGTCCACAAGTTCATCTGCAGAAACACCATACATATCATGATCTTCTATATTATTTATGACAACGTATTTTTTAGCATTAGAAGTAGCCAGCATCTTGCGAAGGCCAGAATGCATATAGGAAGGTATAAGGCTTGACCACTGAGTTCCCGAACTAAAAACGATAATATCCGCTTCCTCGATAATACTCTTGCAACTACGAACCTTTGTGAGGTCAGTTTCTTCATCAACCGAGGGAATGTATTCTTCTCCATCCCGCAAAAGAATAACCGACACAATCTTGTCATCTGAGTTATTCCATTCCACTATTTCACCTTCATCTTCGATTACTCGGCCAGATTCCGTCCTAGCCTTCAAGTAAAGATTCACATCTGAAATAAGATGGACATTATCTTTTATGCCAAGAATTGTAGCCATTTCTTTTCCTGCCAAACGGAGAGAATTTCCATTCGCGGCAGCAGCAGCGGAGTAAAAAACATTAGCAATGGAGAAGTCTTTGAAAACTACGCACTCCAGTGTTTTTCTCCATGTATTGCTATTTTTATTTTCAAAGAAAAAGTAGTCTAGAAGGCGCTTCAACTCATCAGTATCCTTGTCTCCTATGGCGGCTCTGTACTCATCGAGAAGGTTGCATGTTTTTTCATAGTACTCTTCTTTGGATTTAGCGTCCATGCGGTAATTGAACAACTTATTCAGTGCATATTCTCTGCTGGAAAAATCCTTCAAAGCGGCAGCTTTTTGAATCCCAAATTGTGTCATATGATTCTTTCGCAAATCACTTGGGCCTAATATCTTATCATTAAATACTTTTCTACATGCTCCTGTAGATTTTCCGTTATCATATGCATTGATAATAATATCAAGGTTGTAATTGTCATTACCAAAAATCGCAGAAATGCCTTCTTGGAGCGCAATACTTCCTGTGCCTCCGCTAAAGATTACCACATTATACATACTCAATCCCTCGATTATCTGATAGTTGCACTTTTGCTTATTATTTCTCTAATCATTCTCAATTCTTCTTCCGTATTAAAAGAATAGCTTTTCCCGGACTCCACCAATGTGTATTTCATCGGAACCAATTTGCTTTCATAGAAAAATGTGAAAGAATCCAAAAGTTTCATTTCTTTGGATACGTCTTTATTGATATAGTCTTCCTCATCCTTTAATCCCAGTTTTTTCATATATTGTTCGAGCTGAGAAGAGATAATCGGAAGATTAAAAACAAATACAGATTGATCATGAATCCCCGTTTCTTTTGTCCCCTCCTTCACTCTAAAATGAGATGATTTAATTATATCACCATCAGTCTCATACCAAGCATATGGTTTCGGATCAATAGAAGCTAGCGACACACCTACTTCTTCTTCACCAATATCTACATCTGCCGCTCTTTTAAAAACTGTATTATCTAGATAAACTGTATCCCCCCAGCAGAGCGTAACCCTGTCCGCTCCGCAGTCCTCCTTTATAAGCCTCGCTGCCCGGAGAAAAGAATGAGAATCACCTTGTCCAGTACCAATAGAGACTGTTCGACATCCATTAATCGCAGATCTATACTCAGAGAAAACCTCCTTATTGATCACTAGATACGTCTCGTCAAAAAACGGAGATCCCAAGTCGACAGTCCTCTGCGCGACATAAGAATTATCAATTTTACAAAATGCTTTTGGAAAACCACCAAAACGTGATGACTTCCCAGATGCTAAAATCAATAGTACTTTTTTATTTATTCCCATTTATTGCCAAGGCCTTCTTCACTGCTTTTTTTATCGTTTCTAACTCAATTCTTCGTTTATCATGCATAGTGACGTTCTCGTCTTGCAGGCCATACAGAGCGCTTCTAAGCTTTAGATAATTTGCAACCATTTTTCCATATGTAATCTTCTCTGGTTCATGTCCGTAATGTTGACATACTTGTGGATTCAACATTGTCTTTTTCAGCCCAGTAGTGACGTAATAAACCGTACTCCGATATATTCTCCCGAGAGCATCCATTTTTACCTGTTTTTCCAATGCCAGTTCAAACAGGCATTTCGTATAGGTCTGAAACTCTTGAAGTCGATTATCTGGAAAATAGTAGATATTTCCACCTGCTTTTTTAAATGTCAATGTTCCTGTGTCTTTCGCAGTTGGGTTGTTCAGTTCAGAAAAAACCAGCGGAGAGTCGTACAATAACATTTTGCCAATAGAAGCACAATATGCAAGATAAATATCAAAAGGAAATGGATCCTTCTCCAGCTCTACTTCTTTATCTTTGATATATTTCCGCAATAAGTCTATTCGGAAAAAATCTCCTGACGGATGTTTGCTTAAGTAGCCAAACTCTCCCACAGCGTTTCTGCCACTAATAGTGTATTTATCATTCTCTGAATTAAGCTGACAATAGCCACCAGCGATGTCGCTATCCGAACGAAGAACTCCAATAAACTTTTCGAGATAATCCCCACTAATTGTGTCCTTATCCAAAAGAAGCAACGCAAACTGAGATTCCGCGAATGTGATTGCATCTCCAACATTTTTCACCCCATAAACAGACTTTTCCCGCTTTACAATTCTCACTCGTTCATCCTTTATTATATATTCATTGATATCTCTAGGAGAACAGTTATCAATGAGCACGATTTCATAATCATCAGAATCACACTCTAGAATCTTGTTTACTGTATCACATAGCTTTTCAAAGCGATTATATGAAGGGATGCAAATCGAAAGAGTTTTCATGTTTCTCTCTCCAGTTTTCTAATCTCTTTTATTGTTGTATACACATAGCAAGGAGTAGTGATCATAAGGCTGACTATTGAACCCAGAATTACCCCATCAATTCTCATATCACATGTTTTTGCAAAGAAGATTGAACAGGGAATATTCAAAACAGCGCCGATAAGGCAGGCTACAGTAGTCAATTGTACTTTGCTTATCCCATGAACAAACGCTGAAAAGCAATGAGAGAATATTAGAATCGAATAATATAAGGCGATTAAAAGAATTAGCCCGTTTTGGTACTCCAGTTCCCTATGCAAATAGACTCTCATAAACGGACGAAAAACAAAAAAGGCAATTACTATCCCTGCAAATGTAACAGAATAGAACATCAGCGCTCTTTTTAATGTCTTTTTTATATACTTTACGTCCTTCATGGTATATGCTGTCGTATACGCCGTCCATAATGATCCAGTTGCCGCCACAAAAAAAGCATTGATTATTGAAAAGTACTTATGACCAAGACTATACGGGGTCACATCAGCAGCTGAAAAAAAACGCATAATAATCACATTGTCTGTCGCGTTCAACACCAAAGCGCTAATCTGCATGATAAAGATTTGCAATCCAAAACTCATAATCCCATTCGAGTAACGCATTTCTGGTTTCTCGAATGACAGGCTTAAGGCAGGATACTTTACTTTAATGTAGAGCAATGCAATAGCGTTCTTTATCAATTCAGAAGCACCTTCAAACAGCACAATAACAAGCATTGAGATGCTTCCCGTCTTTGAGTAGATCCAAAGCGCTGCCAACCAAAGCAGCTTAGAAACAATTGCCAATCCATCGACCAAGGCTGTCTTTTGCATAGCCCACAGCAAGTTTTTTGAAATAGATAAAATGAAATTGACACATGCAATGAAAACTGCAATTAATAGAATGGTGTTCAGGTTTTCATCTTTCAAGCCAGCATTTAGCACATGGTCAAAGTCAAAGAGAAATGAAAGAATGAATACTACAACGAATGCGATAAAAGATACCATTGTAATAATGGCATACGCAAAACTAACACTTTCATGAGCTGTTTTATAATCTTCTTTAATTACCGATTCTGTCACCTTGTTTCTTAAGCCGCTCCCAATGCCAAAGTCAAAATAGTAAATCCATGAAATTAAAGATAACGCAGTCGTATATACTCCATACTTTGTGTCTCCAAGGCAATATAGCAAGAGCGGTGTCGTAAAGAAAGACAAAACATAAGATATCCCCTTAAAACCAACCGAAAAGAGCGAATTTTTGATAATTATTCTGTTTTGCTTTTTCTCATCAACCATTGTAAATAACCTTTATGATAGTCTTTCTTCTATCACATTCTTCCATTCATTTCCATGACAAAAAACGACGCAACGGGCTTGTGATTCACAAATCTTTCTTCGCCACCCAGGAAAACATCGCTTTAATCTCTTCCAACTCCATCCCGTCAATTTCCCTATATAGCTCATCAACATGCTCTCGGATCATTGTCACATCAAGCGCGCTGAAATCCAGCGTCAGGAGGAACTCAATTATCTCCGGGGAAAAGCGATACCGGATGACTTTGGCAGGCACACCGCCAACAATTGCATAGGGCGGGACATCCTTACTCACCACCGCCCCAGCTGCAACCACCGCTCCCTGCCCAATATGAACGCCAGATAGGATCGTCACACCATATCCGATCCAAACGTCATCGTCAAGCCGAATGGTACCTTTTACAGTCGATTCATTCTCTGCAAATCCATTATACACCTTATACGGATAAGTCGAAACGTGGTTTGTCGGATGTCCTCCTCCTAGGATGAAAACGCAATTTGGACCGATGGAGCAATAACTGCCGATATTGAGGGACTCCGCCGGGTTTCCGAAATGCCGGACATCCAAGGTCCCGTAGGTTCCCCGCCCGACCTTCACGCTTGGGAGATGGAAACAACTCCCTGCTTCCGTATAATTCTGCGGGTTGCTCTTTCTCCATTTTTTTTTGAACAGAGACAGTTTTAATGAAGTCAGGAATGGTGATACCTTGATTGTCTTGTTGATCAACTGTCTGTCAATCGCCATATTACTCGCCTTTTTTCCTATAATACTGGACATCAAATGCCAGTTCCAGCTTTCGAATCAGTGGATTCCTATATCCGAAGGGAAAGGGTTTTTAGCCTTAGTAAAGTTGTGGTGATTATGAGTTCTCCATTTTTTCCTGAAATAGAGAGTCTTAATTAACGTTAGTGAATAGGTTCTCTTAATCAAGCTATTAAGGCGCTGTTTGTTCATTGATCATTTCTCCAATGCATATTTCATGTCCGTAAATAGCCGCCTTTTCTGCAAATAAAACATTCTGTACTGTATTAGCTGTGGGAACGCTCGGAATGATGATTCTTCTACAGCTAGAATTCTGCTTCTATTCCATTCCATTGCCTGATTAATAATCTTTCTATCCGCTTGACCCATTTGGATATTACCCGAAAACTCATTTATCGATTGTAACATTCTTTTGTCTAGCTCTATTTCCTTTATTCTGTTATTCTTATTCCTTTCAGCAGGTCTTGATGCACTTCCAACATGCTGTCGCCATTCGATTACCTCATAATCAAATGTGTAGTATCTGCCCAATAGTAATGGAAAATACTCCATAAGTGCATCGTGTGGCATATCTTCAAACCACACCTGCTTTACCATGTCAAATACTTCCCTTCTGAATGCAAGTACGCATCCAGGCGCTCTTTTCATAAAGTCATAACTCATCGCTTTTTTTTGAACTAGTTTTGTATTGTGACACGCTTCCTTTTTATCACTTAGCTTGTCAAGAAGAACACCTACAGACACGCGAACACTACTACTTCGTGCTTTTATGTAATCCACTGCTATTCTATCCTCGCAATAACACTTGTGAGGTCTACCTTCAAGCACTCCAATTTCAGCATTGCTTTCGATAATAGCCATCATGCTTGAAATCTTATCTGGGTGCCAAATGTCATCTTGATCGCAAGGAAAAACCACATCACCGCTGGCCATTACAAAACCATCGTAAAAATTCCGTTTCCATCCTCTGTTTGTAGGATTTATAGTGAGTTTCCAGTTCCTCAGATCATTCTCTTGAATTATCCGTCTGATAATACTCACTGTACTGTCTGATGAGCAATCGTCAATAATAAGTACTTCATCTGCACGTCGTTTCTGGGAAATGAGGGAATATAGTTGTTCTTCTAGATACATTTCACCATTATATGTTGACAAAACAATAGAAGTTTTCACAACAAGTACTCTCCACGGATGATAGTTGAGGTCAATTCTGCCCTATGCTTAATCTGCCTTTTTAGGCTTAAAATACATTAGAAATACCAAATATAGCACAAAAAAGCAACCGGACATCGACATAAAGAGGACATGACCGGCGAAAAACGCGATGCCCATCAACACGACAAATGAAACAACCCTGATTTTTCCCATGTCATGTTTCGTGTTTTTCAGAGTTTTTCTAAAGACCCAAAGAAGCATGAACGCTATTCCAAGAACACCGGTAATGCCCAGATAGAAAAAGACATCAAGGAAGTCCATCTCAATCAGCACATCAGAACAAAAGCCATTTCCAAATAAGAAATGGACGATTGAGTGGTGGCTCAACGCAT
>JAEEGL012860370.1_pt1 | contig 14162 bp, 10 predicted proteins | sample 9134231 | NCBI WGS metagenome assembly JAEEGL01 (sample SAMN16246548, study PRJNA631951) | gut metagenome | biome: gut microbiome; feature: rumen; material: fiber-attached | host: Bos | place: Iran: Karaj | collected 2018-10 | reverse complement strand
TGAAATCATTGGATGAACATGAGATAATGGAGCGAATCTGAGATGAAACGGAGCGGGAGTCTTATGCTGAACCAGTTTTCCAGGACGCAGCTGCTGCTGGGGCCCGAGGCCATGGCGCACCTGGCGGAATGCCGCGTGGCGGTATTCGGGGTCGGCGGCGTGGGCGGTTACACAGTGGAAGCGCTGGCCCGGTCCGGCATCGGCGCCCTGGATCTGATCGACGATGACAAGGTCTGCCTGACCAACCTGAACCGGCAGCTGCACGCGACCAGAAGCACGGTGGGAAAGTATAAAGTGGAAGTGGCGGCGGAACGGATCCGTGATATCAATCCGGACTGCCGGGTCACGGTATACAAGACGTTTTTCCTGCCGGAAACCCAGGATGAGTTCGACTTTACCCAGTATGACTATGTGGTGGACGCCATTGACACGGTGAAAGGGAAGCTGGCGCTGGTGGAAAAGGCGAACGCTTCCGGCACACCCATTATCTGCGCCATGGGCGCCGGGAACAAACTGGACCCCACTGCCTTCCGGGTGGCGGATATTTACCAGACGTCCGTATGCCCGCTGGCCCGGGTGATGCGTACCGAATGCCGGAAAAGAAGAATCAAACACCTGAAGGTGGTCTACTCAAAGGAGGTTCCTGTCCGGCCGCTGGAAGATCCGTCCATCAGCTGCAGGAAACACTGCATCTGTCCGCCGGATACCCGGAAGTGTACCGTAAGGCGTGATATTCCAGGCTCCACGGCGTTTGTCCCGGCCGTTGCCGGACTGATTATCGCCGGTGAAGTTGTGAAAGACCTGAGCAGGGAATACATGTCCCAAACCGAAAAATGACAAAATAAAAAAATATTTTACAAAATTGTTAAAAAAGTGTTGACAAACGAAATAAGTTGTGTAATAATGTGGCCAGAAAGAAAAAGATAAAGAGACGATGAAGATAAACAGGAGGTGAAAGGAGAAGGAAAAGACCCCGAAAAGGTGACAGGAAACCCGTACGCGGCTGCGCGGTGACAGCCGGAGGCGCTCATGGCAGCATAGGTTGATCCGGAGCGGCAAAGGAGGTACCGGACGCGGCAGTTCTTCCGGAGCGGAAGCGACAAGCGATTTGATCATACAGACATTCACCCTTGCCCGGTTTGCCGGCAAGGGTTCTTTTTCGGAGAAGAATTCTACTAAACGTAGAAAAATAATTTGACAAATTATACTAATTAGGTGTTCAATGTTTACCGGGGATCGGGTATGCTGTTCATGGATCAAGCGATACGGCCTTTGCGAGGACCGAAGAGGAGGAGCGACCATGAAACAGTGCACCATCCCGATGAATGAAACCAAAGTGACCGGCGCGGCAAACGGAGGATATAAATGGGGAGCAATCTGGCAGAAAATATCCGCAGCTATCGGAAAGGCATGGACCTTACACAGGAACAGCTTGCGGAGCGGCTCGGCCTCACGCTGGGAACGGTATCCAAGTGGGAACGTGGAACTTCTGAGCCGGCGCTTCCGTACCTCATGGGACTCGCAGAACTGTTTCGGGTCTCCGTGGATTCGCTGATCGGTTTCTCCATGGGCGGCGGGGACGCGGAAACGGAAGCCGACCGGATTGAGGCAATGGACATGGAAACCGCTGCCGGGGAAGTCGCGAAGGAATATGACAGGGCGCTGATGAAGTTCCCCAATCATTTCCGGATTGTGTACGGCGCCGCCCAATGCTATATGCGGATCGGTGTCGTATACCGGAAGGACGCGGAACTGAAACGGGCAGTTGACCTGTTCCGCCACGCGATCGGCCTGATTTCACAGAACAGAGATCCGAAAATCAATGAGGTCATGCTGCGCAACGATATCGCGCAGTGTTACTCCACGCTGAAAGCCTATAAAAAAGCAATTGAGGAATACAAAAAGAACAACCTGTGCGGCATTAATGACGCTGAAATCGGCCTGATCCTGATCGAATATGAGAAAAAACCGGAGGAAGGTGTCTGCTATACGGAGCAGGCATTTATTAACCAGATCAGCGGCCTGGTTACCGCGATGAGCGGATTCCTGAGTTATTACAAGAGAACGGGAAACGCAGGCATGGCAATCAGGGCAGCTGAATGGACACTGGACTGGCTGAAAAGCCTCAAGGTGGACCCAAAAGCGAAATCTTACCTGGATAAGATGATCAGCCTGCATTACCTGGCGCTGGCGATCGGCCAGGACAGGGCAGGGCGGGAGAAGGAATCAGAAGAGAACCTGCGGGAGGCTGTACGGATCGCGAAGGCGTTTGACGCTGATCCGGTATACAGCCTGGAGAATATCCTTTTTACGGAGCATGTGAAAACCGCTTCTGTTTACGACAACGCCGGAGCGACCGCGCTGGAAGGACTGGCTTCGACAGTCCGGGAACTGGACGGGCCTTTGTCGGAACAGTTCCGGAAAAATTTTGAAAAAGAAATGAACGCCTGACGGACAATGGTCCGCCGGGCGTTCGGCGTTTCAGGGTCATCCGGGAATTACCGTCCGGACAGCATATTGAAATACGCGCCGACAAAGACGGCGGGGGAGTTCCAGTAAACGGCGATCTCATTGGTGTCCGCGGAAGGAGTCTCATCCAGGAAATATTTGGCCGGAGGGACATTCTCTCCCAGCTTTTCCCGGGTCTGGGGGAAACAGATCTTGTTGTTGGGACCGCCGGAGATCAGTCCGGGAACAGGCGCATCAATTCCATCAGCATCAGAGGGACGGTGATGGGGATGCAGGACAGGGTTTTCCCCGAATCCCGTGACAAAACAGAGATCCAGGGCGTTCAGCCCCAGCGCGTAATGCCACTGGAGGAGGGCGGCGCTCCGCATATCCTGCCGTCCGGTCAGGAGTGTGTTCATGATCATCGCCATCGCGCCGCCCATCACCGGCAGGATGCTTCCCCAGGTGTAGCCGTCCGGTGGCAGGGCTGTGCCGTAACCGGAAGCGCGGGACAGGGAAAGCAGCTCTTCGCTCTGGCGGAGGAATTCCTCCCGGAGCCGCGGCCCGAGCACGTCACCGGCATTTTCCTTCAGGTCAAACAGACAGCAGAGCGCTCCCAGTCCTGCCACATCATCCCAGCCGAACTGCGTCAGCTGCTGGCCGGAGAGTAACAGTTTTTCTGCAGCGGCTTTATATTGTTCCTCCCCGGTGGCGGCAAACAGCTCACAGGCGGCCCAGAACCGGTCATCGGTATCACCGCGGCCCCTGTACCAGCCGGTGCGGATCCCTTCCGGATTCATGAAGGGCACAAAATCCGGATGGGCCTGAAGCCAGTCCCAGGCCCGACAGGCGGAAAACAGCATCCGGCCGGCGAAAGCTTCATCAAAGGAGCGGTACACCCGCGCGGCCAGCGCCAGGCAGGCGCAGGCATCCGCGGTGCCGCAGAAAGAGAGGGGTGACAGGTATTCCGGTTCCAGGTCATCCTGGGGCATGATGAAAGGCGCGAAAAACGCTGTTGTCAGTTTATGGTGGAAAGCCCCGTCGGAACGCTGCATCTGCAGGATCCATTCCAGTTCATAACGGGCTTCATTCAGGATATCCGGCAGCCCGTTCCCTGATTCGGGAATATTCAGTTCACCAGAACAGCCCTGCGGAAACAGCTCCCACGCGTACAGCAGATGCGCGACAGCCACGGCACCGGGGCCGACATATTTCCCGTAGTCTCCCGCGTCATGCCAGCCGCCGGTTATCCTGCGCCGGATACTCCGGTCTTCCCAGTCCAGGGCCGGGGCAGTGTGGCAGGCAGGATGGCTGTAAGGCCCCGCATGGACAGGACTGAGCTCACAGCCGCAGCGCTGGTAATACAGGCCTTTGATCAGCGCGTGGGTTACGTCGTTCCAGGCGCCGGGACGCACGGCAAACCGGCGGACCCCGGATTCATTCCCAAGCTGATAGCTGCCTGCTTCCAGAACACCCAGGTCCAGGAGCGCGACCTGATCCCCGGAAGCGGGATCTGCCTGCGGCGGATCAAAAGAGACGGTGCGGAGGATTTCACCGGCATCGTTTTTCAGGATGACGGGTCCGCCTGCCAGGACAGCCGCAGAAACAGGAAGGCCGGTGGCATAGCCTTCCTGATTGAGACGGATTGCAGAGAGGCCTTTATTCATTGGCATACAGGTTCCTTTCAATCATTCAGGGTCAGCTGCTGATGCAGGTCCTTCTCCAGCGTGAAACCGGCGCTTCCGGCATCTGTCCGGACCGTATAACCGCCCTTAAAGCCGGTGAAGGATACATACCCGCTGCTGTCAGCCGTGAGGGTTTCATGGGTTTCCCAGTCCCCGTGGATCAGTTGGTTCAGCGCATGGTAAGAAGGTTTCTCACTGTTGTCCTGATGCACAAAGCCTGAAGGCGCCTTCAGCCAGCAGCCGTCGTTGAAGTCCCAGGTAGTAATGGCCTCCACCTGCGGATGGCTGAAAAGGACACTGTACATCTCGCTGATTTCCCTGGCCTGGCGATCTTCTCCTTCAGGTGTGCTCGGCCACTCTTCCACCTGCCAGTCGTTCAGGTCAACAATATGGGCGGGCATGATATCCCCGGAGATCAGGGTGTTTTCCGTAAAATGGATGGGCAGGCCGAAACGGGAGAAGCGTTCCAGGACATTATACAGCTTTTCCAGCCCCCAGTAACCCTGATGCTGATGGCTCTGGATGCCGATGGCGCTGATGGGAACTTCCGCCTCAAGCAGGTCCTCAATCAGGTGTTCATAGGCTTTGCTGGTGTTGAAGTCGTTGATGAGCAGCACGGCATCCGGATCGGTTTCCTTCGCTGCGGCGAACACTGCCTTCACCAGCGGAACGCGTCCCAGTTCCCTGCAGATCCGGGTGATGGCGTTGTCATACTTGTCAAAAACCGGCATAATCACCACTTCATTGATGACGTCCCACAGGCCGATTACATCCTTAAAAGCGCTGACGTCCCGGTGGATCCGTTCCAGCTGGCGGCGGAGAATCTCGTCATTGGAGTACTGCATAAGCCAAGGCGCACAGGCGGTATGCCAGCACAGCGGATGCCCCTTAACCTGCACACCTCTTTCCCGCAGCCACCGGGCGGCTGCCATGGTCTCGGGATAAACCGTTTTTCCTTCCTCCGGTTCATACCGTCCCCAGTAGAAAGGCAGGGTGCCGTAGTTGAAGAGTTTCAGCCATTTTTCCATGCGCTCCTGCAGGAAAGTACGCTTCCGGTCATCCTGTGTCCTCATCAGTTCCACGGCGTCAAAGGCGCCGCAGCCGAAAAGGAACTGATGGGAAACCTGGTCGATGCTTACAGTCCGGCCGGCGGCCGGAGAACCGTCCGGATTCAGGACCTGAATCCTTGCGTTTGCCTGGCGGTGGTTCAGTTGGTTCATGATGACGCCTCCCATAATATATAATTTATTATCATAATTTATAAATGAAACAAAAATCAGACGGACGGAACAGTCCGGAAGGTTTTCCGCCTCCAGGCAAGGTAACGGAGGACACAGGAAAGCCCCGCGAGCATCCAGGTGATTCCGGCGGTATACCAGATAGCCCAGACGCCGACACCGGGAATCGCGGACAGCAGAACGGGCAGCCCGATACGCCCCGCAATTTCCACAAAGCCGTTGATGAAGGCAAAGAGCGCGTCCCCGATTCCGTTGAGGACACCGCGGGTGGCGTAGATCGTCCCCAGGAACAGATAGAAGAAACTGGTGATTTTCAGGGCCCTGCCGCCCAGGGCGATGACGTCCGCCTCATTGACGAACATACCGATCAGGTTGTCTCCCCAGACCTGCATCAGCAGGAACATCAGGGCAGACAGAACAGCGGTAGCCAGCAGGTTATCCCGGAAACCTGTCCGGATCCGGTCTTTCCGGTTTGCGCCGTAGTTCTGGCTGGAGTAGGTTGACAGCGCCATGCTCAGGGAGCCGAAGGGCTGTTGTACCAGTTGTTCCAGCCGGTTGGTGGCGGTAAACGCGGCAACGGCATTGGCGCCGAAGGTGTTGGTGAAGGTCTGCAGGGCTGTGGTGGAAATGGCAATCAGGCTCCACTGCAGCGCAAGCGGCAGGCCCATGCGGATGGCGCCTTTGGCGATCTTCCGGTCGAAGGGAAGATCAGTTTTGTTCAGCCGGAAGAAAGGATTTGTGCGAACGGCATAAAGCAGGGAACCGACGCCGGCCAGCAGCTGGGACAGCATGGTGGCCAGCGCCGCGCCGAATACGCCGAGACCGAAGGAACCGACGAACAGCAGGTCCAGCCCAACGTTGAGGAAACAGGAAAAAATCAGGAAATACAGGGGCGTACGGGAATCACCCAGCGCGCGCTGCATGGAGGAAGCGTAATTGTAGACGGCAATCAGGGGAACGGAAGCTGAGGTCATCCGCATATATGTGATGGCATCGGGCAGGATTTCTTCCGGCGTGCCCATCCATCCGAGGACTGTCGGAACCATCAGGAAAGCCGTCACGCCGGTGACCAGCGATGTGGACAGCATGATATAGGCGGAGTTTACGATGGCCTGTTTTACCCGGTCATAATCCTTCGCGCCGTAGTACTGGGCAGTGACGATACCGCCGCCGCTGCTGATACCGTTGCAGACGGAGAAGAAAAGGAACGATATGGAGCCGGTGGCACCGACGGCGGCCAGCGAGTTTGCCCCCAGCAGTTTTCCGACGATCATGGAATCCGCCAGGTTATAAGCCTGCTGGAACAGGTTGCCGATTAAAAGCGGAAGCGCAAATACAAAGAGGAGCCTCATAGGCCGCCCTTCGGTCATGTTCATCAGATTGCTCTTCCTCATGGGATCATCTCTTTTCCGGAATCAGTAAGGCGCGGGGAATTCCCTCTCCGCCAGGGCAACGGCGTCCTCCAGGCTCATGCCGGTGAACCGCTGGGCACCGAAGCAGCGGCCGGAACGGCCATCGTCTGCAAATACACCCACGACAATTCCGGGGATGGCGCTTTCCGGCGCGTTCGGCGCATACCGGCCGCCCAGATCGGTCCGGCACCATCCGGGATCCGTCAGGTTGATCATTACATCTGTACCGTTGACCTTTGATCCGAGGTCAACGGTGATCTTGTCCAGCGCGGCCTTGCTGGCGGAATAGCCGGCCTGGCAGACATCCAGCGCGATGCCGCTGGTGGTGTTCAGGATCCGGCCGGATCCCCGGGCAATCATCCCGGGAAGGAAATGATAACAGATCATGGCCGGCGCGATGGTATTGACCCGGAAACTGATTTCATAATCCTCCGCAGGCGTGGCGAGGTAATCGTTCCGGTAGGCGACCTGCAGGCCCGCGTTGTTCAGTACGATATCCACCTGCACTCCGAGGGAGTCGATCTCCTCCAGCATCCGTTCCACTGCCGCGGGATCATTCAGATCCGCCGCGACGGCATGAGCGGAAACGTCCCTGGCACGGACTTCCGCCAGGATTTTTTCCGTATGCTCCAGACTGCGGCTGTGCAGGATCAGGTTACAACCCTGTTCCGCCATGAAACCCGCAGTCAGATATCCGATTCCGCGGGCGGCGCCGGTAATGAGCGCCCATTTTCCTCTGACCTGATACATTTTTTCATCTCCCTGGGAATGACGCGTTTTATGCAACATCCTGCTGTACCTGGGCGGTATACAGCTGGTAATACAGGCCTTTCTTTGCCATCAGTTCCTCATGGCTGCCCATTTCAGCAATTCCTTTGTTGCTGATATACAGAATACGGTCGCAGTTTTTGATGGTACTCAGGCGGTGCGCGACGATGATACTTGTACGGCCTCTGAGCATCTCCTGAATTCCTTCCTGCAGCAGCTTTTCCGTCTGGGTATCAATGGAAGAGGTGGCTTCATCCAGGATCAGGATGGCCGGATCGGAAAGCAGCGTGCGGGCAAAGGCGACCAGCTGTTTTTCGCCCTGGCTGAGATTGCCGCCCCGTTCCCTGATTTCCGTCTGGTATCCCTGGGGCATTTTGCGGATCAGTTCATCGGCGCGGACCCGCTTAGCGGCTTCCATCACCTCCGCATCGGTGGCATCCAGGCGGCCGTAGCGGATGTTATCCATCAGGGTGCCGGAGAAAATGAAGCTGTCCTGGAGCATGATTCCGAGCTGGCTGCGCAGGGAATGCAGGGTGACCCGGCTGATATCGTGTTCCCTGCCGTCAGAGCCCTGCAGCAGGATCCGCCCGCTGTTCAGGTTGTAGAAACGGCACAGGAGATTGATGATGGTACTTTTCCCCGCACCGGTGGGACCGACCAGGGCGATGCTTTCCCCTTTGCGGACATGCAGGTCCATGTGTTCCAGCACATTCAGGTTTTCCTCATAAGCGAAGGTGACGTCCTCAAAATCCACTTCCCCGGTGATGGACGGCAGGTCTTCCGCGCCAGGCACGTCATCCACAACCACCGGCTCATCCATGGTTTCAAAGATCCGCTCCAGATAGGCAATGTTGTTAACAAAGGAATTATAGATATTCGCCAGGTTGGTGATGGGCTGCCAGAACCGGCTGACATACTGTCCCATAGCCAGGATGACACCAAAGGAAACCATTTTGCCGCCGCCCATCCAGTAAACGCCGGCGATATAGAGGAAGGTCAGCACCAGCTGGGTCATGGTTTCGCTTGAGAGCCAGACAGTATTGCTGATCCTGATGGCCCGCATCCAGGCCTGCCGGCAGGCTTCGGCCAGCCGTTCCATAATGGAGATGTTGACTTCCTGCCGGTCGAACAGCTGGCTGACCCGGACGCCGTCAATGGATTCAGCCAGATAGGCGTTGTAATTGCTGTTCTTGTTGCTCTGGTTCTGCCAGGCACGGCGCTGCCGGGGTTTGATCAGGATGATGATGCCGATGAAGACCGGAAGCCCGGCGATAATCACTGTTGCCAGGGTGGCATTGGTGGAGAACATGAATACGATGATGAAAACCAGGTTGATGATTTCCAGGATCATATTGATGATGCCGTTGGAAAGGATATCCGAGACAGAATTGACGTAATTGATGACCCGGACCAGGATTTTTCCGGCAGGACGGCTGTCATAGTAGCTGAAGGGCAGTTTTTGCAGGTGCGCAAAAAGATCGCTGCGGATATCATAGATGATCCGCTGACTGACATGGGCCATCATACGGGAACGAATGGTGGTGAACACGATGCTTAACGCAATGATGCCGATAAACATCCCGGCCATCCGGCCGATCATGGCGGTGTCCTGATTCGGCACAGCCTCGTCCAGTACCCACTGGGTAATCTTGGGAATAAACAGGGACGCGACACTGGCCAGCGCGCTCAGAAGCAGCGCGGCAATCATTTTGTATTTATGCCGGGCGATATATTTCCCTGCCCGTTTCAGGTGTTTCCATCGGAAGGGCGATTCAAGACGCTCATCCACGTCAAATTTATTCCGCGCCATGCTGCACCTCCGTTCCGGGAATGCCGGCGGAAGACAAAAGAACCGTCCCCTTGTCCTCCTCCTTTTCTTCCATGGGGAGACCGTACTGCAGGCAGTAGGTCTGCCAGTAGTATCCCCGCTTATCCAGCAGCTCCCTGTGTGTTCCCTGCTCAGTGATTCTTCCGTCCTGAAGGACCAGGATCAGATCCGCGTCGCGCATGGAAGAGATCCGCTGCGCAATGATGAATTTCGTACAGCGGAAGGGAAGATTCCGAAGCTGGTTCTGGATATACTGTTCTGTTTCACTGTCCACGGCGGAGGTGGTGTCATCCATCACCAGGATGCCGGGACGAACCGCCAGGGCGCGGGCCAGCGCGATCCGCTGGCGCTGGCCGCCGGAGAGCCCGACGCCGCGTTCGCCGATAATCGTGTCATAACCTTCCGGCAGCCTGTCCGCAAATTCCGCCGCATCCGCCCGGCGGGCAAAATCCTTTACCTCATCCAGCGTCAGATCCTGATCCCCGAAGGCAATATTGCCCTCCACAGTGTCTGAAAACAGGAAGACGTCCTGGGTGGCAGTGCCGATTCCGCCGCGGAGCTGGCTGAGTTTCCACTGCTTCACGCCGCAGCCGTCCACCCGGATTTCACCGTCCGTGACGTCATAGAACCGGGCCAGGAGATTGATCAGTGTGGTTTTGCCGCTGCCTGTCGGTCCCATGACGGCGACCGTCTGCCCCGGCTGTACGGAGAAGGAAACATCCGTCAGGATGGGTTTGGTGTCAAAACGGAAGGAAACATGGTCAAACTCGATTTTTCCCTCCACCCGGTCATGGGATACCGCATCCGGTGCGTCCATTATCCGGGGTTTGCCGTAATACAGTTCCATGACCTTGGCGGCGGAGGTGGAGAAACGCTGCAGGTCATTGATCAGGTTGCCGAGCTCCCGCATGGGATTGGAAACAGCCCAGCTCAGGCCGGTGAAGATTGCCAGTTCACCGGGAGTCAGTTCTCCCCGGATAATGAACAGGCCGCCGACAAAAACCGTAACCAGCTGAATGGCGTTCACCAGCAGTTCAATGACGGGAAAGAAGGACAGCCACAGCTTGTTGATACGCAGGTGGCTGTTCATAAAAGCTTTGTTTTTCTGCTCAAAGCGTTCTTTTTCGTATTCTTCCCGGGCAAAAGCCTTTACGACCCGGTTGCCCGCAATATTCTCCTGGGCTGCCGTGTTCATATCCGCCAGCCGTTCCCGCATGAACACAAACCGGGGCCGGATATGCCTGGACAGAAGCCGGCTGATTACCAGCAGGACCGGTGTAATGACGATCAGCAGGAGCGTCAGTTTCCAGTTGACAAATATCAGGTATACGGTCGCAAAAGCAAAGGTGCATACCGCGTCAATGATCCTGTAATCGATATAGCTGAGGAAGTGGCGGCACCAGTCCAGGTCAGCGCTCATGCGGGTCATCAGGTCACCGGTACGGTGGACATCGAAAAACTGCATGTCGTTATACTGCATCTTTGTGAACAGGCTGCGGCGCAGGTTGAAAACGACATTCTGGGAATCCTTTTCCAGAAAGATGACCATCATATACCGCAGGCCTTCCCGCCCCAGCTTGACGATCAGCATTACAGCCAGAATCGACAGCAGGGGATCAGGATTTCCAGCTACAATCACATCGTCAATGAGACGGCGGGAAAGGGCCGGGTTCACCAGCAGCAAGAGGCAGGTGAAAGCGCAGACGCACAGGGCGATGACATGGCGGCGGCGGTAAGGAACATCCATATTCTTCCACAGCCATTCGATCTGCTTGCGCAACATCGTGATAACTTCCTTTTATGAAATATCAGGGAGGAGGGAAGCGCATCAGAGCATCAGCCGGTAGATGTTCGCGCAGTCTTCCTCGTTGAGGGTAACGAAACCGGAGATACTGCCCTGGCGGCCGTCACCCCGGCAAAGGCTGTTCACCAGCACCGGGATATCCTCCTCACGGGCGCCCAGCTCGGCAAAGTTCTGGGGCATGCCGATGGAGATAAAGAACTGGCGGAGCTTTTCGATTCCTTCCCGGGCAGTCACTTCCGGATGGGCAAAATCCATCTGGCAGCCCCATACCCGGACAGCTGCCTGGGCAAAACGCATGACATCGTGATTCATCACATAGGTGAATACCGCGGGCAGCGTGACTGCCAGGCCGGCACCGTGGGCACAGTCGTACAGGGCGGACAATTCATGCTCAATGTTATGGCTGTTCCAGTCCTGGCTGCGTCCGACACCGCAGGAATTGTTGTGGGCCATCATTCCGGCCCACATGATATTGGCCCGGGCTTCATAGTTGTCAGGGTTCTCAATCACACGGGGACCTTCGTGGATCATGGTGAGGAGAAGCGCCTCAATGAGCCGGTCGGTCACTTCCACTTCAGGCGTGTTGGTCAGGTAGCGCTCATACAGGTGGGCCATGATGTCCGTGATCCCCGCGGCGGTCTGGTATGCCGGCAGGGTCTGGGTCAGGGCGGGATTCAGGATGGAAAACTTCGGCCGGATGGCGTCCCCGCTGGCGCCGCGTTTGAACATGCCGTCTTCCAGCGTGATCACGCTGTCCGGGCTTCCTTCACTGCCGGCGGCGGCAATGGTGAGCACCGTGCCGACGGGAAGCGCCTCCGTGATGGGCTTTCCGCTGTAGAAGTCCCAGAAATCACCGTCGTAGACGGTTCCGGCCGCAATGGCCTTGGCAGAGTCGATGGAACTGCCGCCGCCCACAGCAAGGATAAAGTCGATCTTTTCCTTCCGGCACAGGTCGATTCCTTCATAGACCAGGCCGCTGCGGGGGTTGGGCCTGACGCCGCCGAGCAGGAAACAGGGAATACCCGCCGCTTCCAGGGAGGCCCTGACCCGGTCAATCAGGCCGGAACGGACAGCGCTGCCGCCGCCGTAATGGATCAGCACCCGGCTTCCGCCGAAACGTTTAACCATCTCACCGGCGCGGTTTTCCTCGTCTTTGCCGAATACAAAACAAGTGGGTGAATAGAAAGTAAAGTTATTCATAATCTTCCGTCCTTTCCTGAACCGCATTTCCGGGGCGATTGACACATTCGTGGATCTCATGTAAAATGATGATAATCCTTAAAGTTAACTCTAAGTCAATAGTTTAACAAAAAATTGTACGAACAATCTGCAGAATGAGAACAGGGGGACGAAACAGATGGAAAAAGTGAAGTGGGGTGTCCTGGGGACGGCGGATATCGCCCGGGGGCAGACGATTCCCGGCATGCAGATGGCGGAGCATGCTGAACTGTACGCTATTGCCGGCAGAAAGATTGAAAAAGCCAGGGCTTACCAGCAGGAATTCGGGTTCCGGAAGGCTTACGGAAGCTATGATGAACTGCTGAACGATCCGGAAGTCCAGGCGGTTTATATTCCGCTGCCCAACGATCTTCACTGTGAGTGGACAATCCGGGCGCTGAAGGCAAAGAAGCATGTGCTGTGCGAGAAACCCCTGGCGGTTTCGGAGTCCCAGGTAAAGGAAATGTTCCGGGCTGCGGAGGAAAACGGCGTATTCCTGATGGAAGCGTTTGCCTATCTTCACAGTCCATTTGTGCAGGCGGTGAAGGCGGAACTGGACGCCGGTGTGATCGGGGATGTCCGCTATTTTGAATCTGCCTTCATCACCGGACGGCGGCCGGACACAGACATCCGGCTGCGGAAGGAAACATACGGCGGGGCACTGTATGACCTGGGATGCTATGCCATCAGCATGGCCATGTGGATGCTGGGGAAGGAACCGGATACAGTGCGTGCTGCAGCGCAGTTTTCCGAGAAGCAGATCGACCTGTTCACCTCGGCACTGCTGCTGTACGATAACGGCGCGGTGGCCAACCTGGACTGCGGGATGCTGCTGCCGGAAGGCCGGCTGGACCGTTTCCGCATTCACGGAACGCTGGGGGAGATTGTCTCACCGGTGGAATTCAACCAGTGCGGGGAAATTCCATATACCATTATCCGGAACGGCGCCAGGGAAACAAAGACCGTAAACGTGCCGAACAACTATATGCTGGAGGCGGAGCAGCTGAGCCGCTGCGTCCTGTACGGGGAAAAACCCCATGTATCCAGGGAATTCAGCCTGCTTACCGCCCGGGTGACGGACCGGATCCTGGAAGCGATCGGATACTGAACGGCGCCGGCAGGATGCCGGTGTGATGATCGGAGGAATTGTCCATGAAGATGCTGTGGCGGCTGAGCAGGGAGGCGATCCGCTATAAATCGCTGTATATCATCGCCATCCTGGCCACGCTTGGGCTGACGGCGGTGAATCTCGCTGCGCCGAAAGCCCTTTCCGCTATGACGGGTATAGTGGAACGGGGTGTGGATGAAGCGGGCCTGCGGCAGATCGGTATCCTGACAGCGGCGCTGGTGGGACTGTACCTGCTCAGGATCCTGTTCCGCTTCCTGAGCAACTACCTGGCGCATAAGGCAGCCTGGTACCTGGTGGGCGATCTGCGGACCAGAACCTATGACAAGCTGGAACGGATGCACCTGGGCTATTTCCACGACAAACAGACCGGTGACCTGATGAGCCGGGTGGTGAACGACACCCGGGATTTTGAACTGCTTTATGCCCACATGATTCCGGAGACCATTACCAACCTGGTTACTTTTCTCGGAGTCCTGGCGGTGCTGCTGACCATCAACCTGAAGCTTGCGCTGATCACCTGCGCGCCGATTCCCCTGATCCTGGCCCCCGGTATTGTCTTTTCCCGGAAGGTCCGCCCCTTTTTCCGGATTTCCCAGAGGAAGATGGGCGAACTGAGCGGTAAACTGCAGGAC
>JAEEGL010292503.1_pt1 | contig 14162 bp, 20 predicted proteins | sample 9134231 | NCBI WGS metagenome assembly JAEEGL01 (sample SAMN16246548, study PRJNA631951) | gut metagenome | biome: gut microbiome; feature: rumen; material: fiber-attached | host: Bos | place: Iran: Karaj | collected 2018-10 | reverse complement strand
TCTTGCTTTTATTTTCTTAATCCTAATTTTTTAATTAACTCACGATATCTTTGAACATCTTCTTTTTTAAGATATTCTAAAAGATTTTTTCTTTTACCAACTAATTGTAATAAACCACGATTAGTATGGAAATCATGAGCATGTTTTTGCATATGTTCAGTTAAATTATTAATTCTTTCAGTTAATAAAGCAACTTGAACTTCAACACTACCTGTATCACCTTTGCTTCTAGCAAATTCAGATACGATAGCATTTTTCTTTTCTTTACTTAATGCCATAAATAAATTTCCTCCTTCTAATAAATCCGTTTAATCTGAGTAATAATACGAGGAATATCAAAACCCGGAAAAAACTTCTATTTAATATTACTATAAAATAACCTAAAAATCAAGTTATTTTTTCTTTTTACTTGTAGTTATTAAATTATATATTAGTCCTAATCCATAAACTAGTACTAATAGTTTTACTAATCCACCAAAAATTGGAATCAAACTAACTAATCTAACTAGTATTACACCAATAACTGAAGATACAAATAATCCATTCTTTTTAAATAATACATTATTTATTCTAGAACCAATTACATATGCTCCAAATAATCTAGATACATATAATCCTATTCCATATAATACAAGTATTATTATAGTGATTGGTGTCAATAATCCAGTGAATATTGTGAATATTGATAATACAGGAATTACTATTAATACACCTAATCCAATTAAACATGTTACAGCAACATCATTAAAATTAACTTTAACTTTATCTAGTTTATCTTTTAATGATGGAATAAATCCAAGTATAACAAGTAATGTAATAATAGCTGCTACTAAAAATATTATAAATGCTCCAAGAGAAACACCTTTAAATATCTTTTCTGCAGCTTCAGTATCAGTAACTTCTACTTCTTGTACTTCAACTGATCCAATACTAGCTTTATCAATATTTACTACAGTAGCAGTAGATGGATAATATAACTTTCCTGTTATAACTGTCTTTTCACTAAGATTTATTCTTTCTGCTTCAAGATAAGCATCTCCAGAAATTGTAATATCTCCTAATACTATACTAGAAGCACCTACTCTTAAATCTCTTGCAATATCAGAACTAATACTAACAGTATTACCTGCTATAAACACATCTCTTCCTAGTTCTGATTCTTTACTAATAATAATACTATTTCCTGCAACAAATAAATCTTTTTCAATTTTTTCACCTACTGTTACAACATTACCAGCATAAAATCCATAACTAGAATTTCCATAAGCATTAACAACATTACCAGCCCCAAAAGATAAACCATCAATTTTAGCTTTATTAGTAACATTGTTACCTGCTATTAGTCTAGTTGAATCATATTCACCATCTTGAATAACTGTTTCATTTGCAGCTGCAACATCAGTAGCATTAATACTTCCTAAAAATAAGAATGTTACTAAGAATGCAGTTAAAACTTTAAAAATATTTTTCTTCATAACTTACCTCCATAAATATTATACAACATTATTTATTTAAATAATAATGATTAATTGGTTTTAATTCATCATCTAGTTCATATACTAATGGAGATCCTGTTGGTATTTCTAAAGAAACAATATCTTCATCAGATATATTATCTAAGTATTTAATAAGTCCTCTTAAACTATTACCATGAGCTACTATTATTACTCTTTTACCTTCTAAAAGGGCTGGTTTAATATCACTTTCCCAATAAGGTATTACTCTTTCAATAGTATCTTTTAAACATTCTGTATGAGGTAAATATTCATCATATTGATCTAACATTTCTAAGTATCTTAAATCATTTTCTTCAAGTGCTGGTGGTTGAACATCATAACTTCTTCTCCAAATATGTACTTGTTCTTCTCCATATTTATCAGCAGTCTCTTTTTTATTTAATCCTTGTAAAGCACCATAATGTCTCTCATTTAATCTCCAACTCTTATGAACTGGAATATCATCTTGACCTAATACTTTTAATATATAATCTAATGTATCATTAGCTCTTTTTAAAACTGATGTATAAGCAACATCAAATATAAATGCTTTATCACTTAATACTTGACCAGCAGCTATTGCTTCTTTAACTCCTTGTTCTGATAAACCTACATCTGTCCATCCAGTAAATTTATTTTCTAAATTCCATTCACTTTGTCCATGTCTTACTAAAACTAATTTAATCATTTTATTCACCTATTTTCTTAATCTTCTTATTCTAACCTTTCCTAAATTTTTACTTTCTAAATCAAATGAAAAATCTTCACATAATTGTTCTAAGTATTTAAAACTTGTTTTATTATAAAAATGTCTATAATCTCTAATAGATTCCATATAATATAATGGTTCTACAAATGTAGATGAATTTTCATCAAGTGGAGCTAATGGAGATTTATCTACAATGTTTTTATCAAAATCAAAATGACTTTGTTCAACATATATCTTAGGTAATTCTATTTTAGATAACTCTTCTCTTAATCCAATATTAACAGTAAAGAAATAATCATGATCATATAATATTCTATAATATTCATCTCTTAATTCATTATATCTTTTAATATCAGGATCACTGTTATATGGTTTTAGCTTTTCATCTAATTCTTTTAGTTTAGCTAAATGTTTATCTCTATTTACTCCATCTGTTTCTAATAATCCTATTAAGTAATGTATTTCATCTAAATAAAAAGCATATAAACCAACTTTTCTATCAAATGTCATTCTAGACATTTCGCATTTAACTTTAAATAATCTTTCTTTATTAAATTCTAATTGCTTTTTCTTATTTGGAATATCTAAAGAATATACTATATCTTTAATATCACTATTCATACTCATCACCAATTTAATTATATAATAAAAAAGTAGTTATTTAAACTACTTATTTTATCCATTCAATATAATCATTATCAGATTCTTTACCTTTAAATCTTTTAGCATCAACAAAATTTAAATTAGGATATTTCTCTTTTAAATCTTTAAAACTCTTAGCATGACTAGAAGAACCTGATGTTACAAAAACATATATTTTTTTATTAGATAAATCATTCTCTTCAATAAATGTATTTATTATAGTTGGTGCTGTATACCACCATACTGGAAATCCTATAACTATTGTTTCATAATTATCTAGATTTTCTATTTTATTTACTATCTCTGGTCTAGAAGATTTATCTTTCATTTCTAAACTAGATCTACTTTTCAAATTTAACCAGTTTAAATCTGCTTTAGTATATTTTTGAACTGGTTCTATTTCAAATAAATCTCCATTTATAGCATTAGCTATATTACTAGCCACATTCTTAGTAGTACCTGTTGCTGAAAAATAACATACTAATTTTTTATTCATTTACTTCGCCTCCTAAATAATCTAATTGTACTATATTATTTGATTTATCAAAATAATATTTAAAGTTATATGACATGTTACTTTCATCTGTAATAGTAAATTCATATATTTCTTTTTTTCTACCAAATAGTCTAACTATATGAGTAGTATCATCTACATTATTTATTGTTACTTCACCTTTGCCTGTTGCTGTAAATGATGATACAAGAACTGTTCCATTTAATTCAATATCAAATTCTTCTAAAGTTCTATATGATTCATATTCACCATTATTAATACCGCCAGCCATGATTAAACAAACTATTAAACTAACAATAACTACTCCAAATGTTGCTAATCTTAGTTTTAAATCATCTAACATACAAAGAACTATTATAATAATCATTCCAAAACAAGATATACAAGATAATAAATGATGAGGGAAATTATCTACTGCAGAACTAAAATATCCCAATCCTAAATAAGCTAAAAATACTAACATAGGTAATAATATTAAAGCACTTAACCAATTTCTTTTATTAATATAGTACCCAATAAATCCCATTGGAAAAGTAAATAATGTTACAATAAACCAATATCTGTAGTATCCAAATAATCCCCAACCCATACTACTAAATGGTACTTGTACTAGATATACAAGGGGTTGGCTTATTAAGAAGAATACAAAACATTTTAATGCTGAATCCAAAGGAGATTTACTATTAGATATAATTATTATTCCCATTAGTATCCACCATTCAAGCATAATAGCAATATCTCTAAATGATGTATCATATGTAATTGGTAATAATGCCATAATAGCTGTATAAACTCCTGCTATTACTGCAAAAATAATTAGTCTTTTCCATGTTAAGTTAATACCACCAAACATCATTTTAAAATAATTCTTTTTTTCTTTCACTTCTTTAACTTCTTTTTCTTTTTTCTTCATAACTTTTCACCCAAAAATAGAATAACATAATAATTCATATTTTTCACTATTTTTATATTTGTCAAATATAGTTTTCAATAAAAAAACTTATAGTTAAAACTATAAGTTAATTATTTTTTACATAAGAATATGTATAATTAAATAATCCTAATAAACTAATTAGTAGCATTGTAATATATATCATAATGCTATCGCCTGTTTGTGGATTATCAGTTGGTGGTTCATCTCCACCTGTACCAAAATAAGTGTTTGTAATATAGAATATTTCATCCATATTTTCATCTTCTATTGTTGTAAAATACCCAGGAACTTCTTCTTCATTAACTGTATATTTAATTTCAGATCCTTCTTTATAACAAGGTAACTTTTCCCAAGTATATGTCCAACCATTATCATTATTTAATTCAACAGTATCGATTATTTCTTCTCCTGCATATAATTCAACTTTAACACTCATTGGTCTTTGTTTATTATAATCTTCTTTATCATCCCAGATTTTTTCAACAGTTATATCTCTTGTTTTTGTACTATAACTATTAGAAACTACAACTTCTTGTTCTTGTTGTTCAACATCTTCAAAATAACCTGTTATACCAAGTAAACTTTGATATCTATTATCATAATTATTACCTGCTGGATCTGATGGTACAGAATCAGATGAATAAATATATAAATTCATATCAGTTGGATGTGGATTTTCTTCACCAATTAAGAATAAATATAATCTATAATATCTTGCAACTGTATCACGTTCAGCTTGTTTATTTTTAGCATTATGTGCTTGAGTTGTAACATTTGCATCTGGATGTAAATGTGTTTCATTTGTATCGCTATAATAATTCCAGTGAGCTGCTACCATTTGTCCAAATGAATTACCTTTTCCATAATCCATTTTATAAATGTTTTGTCCAAGAGGAACATCTGGTGTATAAACAAAATCTCTATAATTATGTTTTATATAATAAACATAACTTGTTCCATAAAAGCCATATGTTACTCCTGCAGCATCTAACTGATCAATTAAAGCTTGTGTTTTTCTTGTGCCTTGAAGTTCAGCAAGGCCTGGATTTGTATAGTTTTTAAGAGCTACCTCTGTAACAAATCTTAATTCTTCAGTAGTATAACTATCTTCTAACATTTGTAAAGCAATGTTTCTATGATAAATAATATCTAGTATCTTGTTATACAACTCTTCATCATTTAATGATTGATCAGATACATCTATTGGTCCATCTGAGAACACTGCTTTTCTAGCATCTGTATCAGATATACCAACAACTGTTGTTTGTTTAGTATAGTTTCTAATACTATCAGAATCTAAGATTGTACCATTGTATGTAGAATTTTCATCAGGTGTATCCCAGTTTTGGTTAATACAATAAACTTCATGTTCTTTGCCAGCTATCTTAACATAATACATTTGAGTTCCAGTATAGTGTGGACATGGTGTTGCACTTGGATTTGATCCAGCATCTAATTCAACTATTTTAACTTCAACAGTAAATGTTTTGTCTTCAGCTATATCAAATCCTTCAGGAGCTTCTAATTCTCTTACAGTATATGTACCATTTGGAAGTTGAATTTCATAAGCTTCAGTTCCACTAGTCCAACTAGCAATCTCTGTACCATTGCAGTCCAATAATTGAAGTTTAGCCCCAGGCAATGTTTCATTAGTAGCTTCATTAATCTTTAATATTTTAACTATTACTTTTTGAATATCATAAATTACTCCACCATGAACATCTTCTGTTGTAGCATTTCCCTCAGCAACTGCATCTTCAGTTTTTGGTTCTTCAGATTTTGGTTCTTCAGATGTTGGCTCTTCAGATTCTACATCAGTTTTTTCTTCATTTTCATTTAGTACTTCTGCTACTTCAGGTTCTTTATTTTCTTCAATTGGTTCTTGCTCTTCATCTTGTTCTTCTTGAGGAACTTCTCTTTTAGGTTCTTCAATTAATTCTTCTTGTTCTTCTTGTTCTTCTAGTTCATCAGATTCTAATACAATCTGATTATTAACATTAGAATTATCAATTGTTTCTACTTCATCTTTTTTAACTTCTTCAATTAAATCAGATGGTTCAAACTCTTCAGCATAAACATAACTAATGTTAAAAATAAATAAAGCTGCAATAGTAAGAAATACTATTTTAAAGACTTTTCCCATTTCTACCCCCCTAACGATTAAAATTTTCAAGTCAATATGATAGCATTTAAAAATGGGGGTGTCAATGAATTTTTCCCTTAAAATAAAGAAAAAATTAGTTTTTTAAACTAATTTTATACTTATTATTTATTTTTCCAATACATTTTATTATTTTTAAATTCAAAAGTAATTTTCTCTTTATCATATAAATAAGATAAATAAGATCTAATAGTACTTCCCACTAAAACATACTGATTAGGATTCATTACTAAATTATATTCATCAAACATAGCTTGTAAGATATCTTCAAAAGTCATTTCTTTACTACATAATGAATATATTTTATTTGAAACTTCTTCTATCTTTTTTCTATTTATATCTATTAGTTTAGATATATCATTAGTGGCCTTGCAATGAGATGGTATAAATAGCTTCCCTTCTAATGTAGATAAATAATCTAATGTATTTAAATATTCTTGTATATCATATATAAAGAATAAATGATACTTGGTTATTGTTTCTTCACTAAATAATGAATCTGCTAGAAAGTAAACATCATCACTTGTTTTAATACCAATCATATCAAAAAAGTGGCCTTTTAAATTAAAATATTCTAAACCATTAGGCAAATTATTATTTATATTTGTTACTTCTGATTCTTTAGCTAATAAGAATTTATTTCTTAAATCTTTAAATGGAAACCCTCCATATAAGAAAGATGTTTCAAGAATTGGATATTCACTAAAACATTTTTCAATTCCAAGTGCATATATAGGGCAATTTGTTCTATCTTGAATAATTTTATTACCACCAATATGATCTGCATTAGAATGTGTAGTTATAATTCCTTTGATATTCCATCCTTGTTCTTCAACAATCTTTAGTATTTTTCTTCCAGCATCCTTATCATTACCAGAATCAATAATATATACATTATTATCATCTGTTTTATATATTCCAATATTAGTAGGATTCTTTAAATAATATGTTTTTTCACCGACTTGTTCTAATTCCATATTATCACTCCTCTACTTTTATTATAACATACTATTTATTATCACTAATCATTCTTTTTTTAAATACAATAACTGATAATACTAATACAATCATAGTATAAATAATAAATGTAATTATATTTCTTGTAGATATTAGTTCTATATTTCCATTTAATACTCCCCTTACAATATTTAAACAACTCTCAAATGGTAATATATCACAAATAAATGCAAATCCTTTACCAACCATTTCTTTTGAAAAATACATTCCACTTGTAAAACATACTAATTGTACTATTACACTTCCAAGTCCACCTGTTGCTTTTTCACTAACTAAACTTCCTATTAAAATACCAAGTGCTATAAATAACATTGATATAACAATAGAAACTAATATTGTATAAATAATATTAATACTAAAACTTAATCCAAGTAAAATAGCTGTTATAAAAAATAATATATCTTGCATAATAATAATTGGTAATATTGATAACATATATCCTAATATATAATCACTTGATTTCATAGGAGAAGTTCCAAGTCTAATTAGTAGTGATGAAGTTCTATCTTTAGAAATAAGTGTTGAAGTAAACAATGTTATAAATGAAAAACCAAATAATATAATCCCTGGAGTAAAGTTTTCTATTCTATAGATGTTATCAGGTAAATTAAATTGTTGAAATATGAATAATAAGAATATAGGTAAAACTATTTCAAATACTAAACTTAGTGGATCTCTTATTAATTCTTTAAAGTTTCTTTTGGCAAAATTTAACATTCTCATTATAATTCACCTCCAGTAGCAATAGATACAAATGCATCTTCAAAATTCTTTGTTTTTGTTTTCTTAATTAGTTCTTTTGAAGTACCTATATCTACTAATTTACCTTTTACCATAATGCCTATTCTATCTGATAAACTTTCAGCTTCTTCCATATAATGAGTTGTTAATATAATAGTTATTTTTCCTTTTAAAGTATTTATAACTTTCCATAATTCTTTCCTTGCTATTACATCTAATCCCAAAGTTGGTTCATCTAAAAACAATATTTTTGGGTCATTAATTAAACTAATAGCAATAGATACTTTTCTTTGCCATCCACCAGATAAAGCTTTAGTTTTTTTATTTAATACTTCATCCAATTTAAACATTTTTATTAACTCTTCTATTTTTTTAGATTTATTCTTTATTTGGTATACTCCAGCCATAAATTCTAAATTTTCTTTAACAGTTAAATTTGGAGCAATAGCAGTTTCTTGTGGAGATACATTTAATATTTCTTTTATTTTAAAAATATCTTTTTTCATATTCATGTTCTCTATAATAATATCACCTTTAGTTGGTATTATTAGTCCGGAAAGCATTTTAATAGTTGTACTTTTTCCTGCTCCATTAGTTCCAAGTAAAGCAAATAGTTCACCTTTTTTAATATTTAAACTAATATCATCAACAGCAGTAATATCTTTAAATTTTTTAGTAAGATTTTTAATTTCTATTGAATTCATATTATTTATCCTTAGGCATTACTTTTTCAAAAGTTTCATCAAATACTTCTGTTTTGACTATAGCCATACCTTTCTCTTTATCACATAATACTGCTACTGTATCACCGGTCTTTATATCAAACATATCCCTAGCTTCTTTAGGAATAACTATTTGTCCTTTTTCACCTACTTTAGCTACTCCTACATATTTATCTTTCATATACACCTCCAGTATAACAAGTTATACTTTTCATACTAATTATAAATCTATAAAAGAATTAATTCAATAAAAAAAGGATTAAATCCTTTTATTTAAAAACTATTTTATCCATAACTATATTTATATAATTATTCATATCTTCATTAGATATAAATGATATTAAATATACTCCATTATTATATAGGTATGCATAATAATATGTTTCTTCACTAGTAGAATTATCTCCTTCATAGTATTTCCATTCAATATTACCAATCTTTTTAGTATTACCATTTTGAGCATTCTTTTCATTCATAACATCTTCTATTGTTTGATTATCATAATAATTAACAGCAAATCTAAATACAAACATGTTATCTTTTGAATGATCTATTATAAAATATCTATCATCCGTTGTTTTATTACCTGAAGATGAATAAATAAAACTCATATCTTTTAATTTAGCTTCACTATCTAATTTAATATCCAATTCTCCTACTTTAGTTTCATATACTTTAACTTCATCTTTTTTGCATCCAACTAATGCAAATAATATAACTAACACTAATAATATTTTTTTCATATCATCACTCCTATAGTAAATTATATCATTAATATATATAAATAAAAACTCTGATATTATCAGAGTTATTTATTACCATTCAAAACTTTGATTATCTTTATCTACAAATCCAGTAAATGTTTCACAACCAAATTCATCTTTTAATACTTTTTCTAATTCAACCATTGCTTCTCTTACTTTATCATCATTAAATCCTACAAAGCCATCAATTGGAAAGAATACATATTTAGTATTTTCATCAATCTTTCCTTCATTACTTTGTCTCCAAGTCCATCTTCTTGTTCTAACTTGGTTACCAGCTGCATAAACAACTTCTTCAGGTTCAAGTGCTTCTGGTTCTGTTTCTCCCATAGGAGTAAATATATCATCTTCTCTAGAAAATCTCATTTCTACATCTAATGGACTTCTATCTAAATCATGAGTTCCCATTGGTAAAGTATACTTTAAAGATATGGCATTGTTTAAATCTACTAGAGGATTAATACTTGGTAATTGTTTACCTTTAGATATTCTTGTAAACATAGCTTCTACTGAGCATTGGAACTTATTAGGATTAATACCTAATTTTGTAAATGCATCTCTATAAGGAATAATAGTTTCATCTTCCTTAACTTTTTTATCTAGAAATCTAGATTCTGCTAGAGCAATAGAATCTTTTAACATCTTTTCAATATTTGGATACTTTTTAGAGTTATCTACTCCTTTAGCAACAACAACCCCTACACATAAATTATCAATCTTGTCGAATATTTCTTTTTGAATTATAAATTTCATAAATTCATCTCCTTTTTAATATAAAATAAAAACTCCTATGAGGAGTTATTATTATCGTTTAATTATTTTGTATAACAAGTCCAACCTTGAGCAGCAAAAGATGCTTTATTTGCTTTTAAAGATCCTACAGTTGTTTCAAGTAATTTGGTTGCTTTACCTTTTACAATATAATTATCTCCTACCAATTCTTCTTCACAATCAACCATACCTAAAGTGTTTTTCATGGCATCTGTTTCACACATGTTTTTAAAAACAGTTTTTTGTTCAGCATTATAACTAGATAAGTCGTAAGAATATTTAACTACTAATTCTTCTGCTTTATCGTTTTTAAATCGATAGGACATTTCAGTAACAAAGTTTACTGTACTCTCTGTATTTTTGGAACATACTAATGTTTCCTCTGTTTTTTCTGTTTTTCCTTCTACTTTGTTTTCAGATTTTTGCTCATCATTTTTAGATGTAGTAAAACTACATCCAGTTAATAAAAAACATCCAACTAATATAGTTAATAAAAGTTTTTTCATATAAATCTCCCTTTCTAAAAAAATTATAATTAATAATAAATATAATTGTCAATAATTATTTTGGTTTTATAATACACTCTTCATTACCAACATATATTTCATAGTTTTCATATACTAATATTTCAGCATTATTTTCTTTTTTAATAGACCATGCATATTTTTTCCAATCACTTAATGATACTTTTTTATTTTTAAGAGCATCACTAATAGATAAGTTTTCAGCATCAACTGTTCTAAATACTGTTTCTTTTATATTTAACCCTTCAATATAAACCTTACATTCATCAAGATCTCCTAAATATTCTTTTTCTTGATTCTTATCTATTGTTATTACTAAGAAATGACTAATGCCATGTTCATTATATTGACTTGAAAAAGCAGTTATTACTAAATAAACAATTATTAATAATACTATTACTACACCAACTAGTATAAAAATATTATCTTTTTTCATTATGATATCCATCCCCATAAAAGAATTTTATCAAAAAGCCAAAACTCTTCACCTATTAAATAATATACATCACTAGATTCTTGTTTTGAAGTATATTCTCTTGTAATACTATAACCTAATCCCTTACATTTATATTTATTACCAGTATAAGAACACTTATCAACTTTAATTAGTGGATCACCACCATCTTTCTTTAATCTTATACTTTCTTCTGCAATAAATATAATATAAATAAATATTATTGATATTAAAACAATACCTATTATTTTTAAAACCTTTTTCATATTATCATCTACTTTATTATATCATATAAAAAACCCTGAAAAAATATCAGAGTTATTTTAATTCTAATTTTTTAACACCATATAAAACAGAATCTATATTTTCAATAGAAAGTATATTTGTATATACTTTATGATTATTTTCTAATAGTTCTTTTTTCATTTCAGTTACTTTACCAAATCTATCAAATAAAATAGTTCCATTTATTATATGTTCTTTTAGTAAATGTTCTCCCAAACTTCCTGGAGTTGTAAATCCAAAGTAATCATATGAATCAGCAAAATGTAATCTACTAGAACCATATTCATTACAATCAATAGCTACTTCATCTAATCTATCTATTTCATCTAAAGTATCTCTATATTTTTCACCTGTTAATAATATATTATATTCAGGTTCTTCATTAAATATAGCAACTACTTCTATTCTTTCTTTTTTATTTCTATAATCAAAAAATGATATTGCAAAAACACATTCTACGACAGGAATATTAGATGCTTCTTTAAGAAAAGATGCTATCTTTTCTGATTCTGTATCAGTTAATAATAAAGATTTCATAATATCTCCTTTTCTGGCCGTATATTATATCAATTATTAATTAAAGGGTCAAATTCTATGTATCTAATTCATAATAATATAAGATTTTATTATCTTTATCATATATACCAACACTAAAATTATATGAACTTCTATTATTTAAATCTTTATCATTATTTTTATCTTTAGATTCAGAATGTCTATCTAAAAAATAATAGTATCCATTTTCTATATTAGGAATATTATATCTATCATAAACATTCTTACAATCTTTATCATTACATTGTTCTAAGTTCATTACTCTATTTAATTCTTCTGATAAAGGTAATTCTTTCCAGTTAATATTTATATCTTCACTACAAGTTATTTTAGAAAAGTAATCCCCATCTCCCAAAAAACCACTATGAGTGTCTGTCTCACTTTCAATCTTGCAATTATCAAGATTAACATCTAATTTTTTACTTACATAATCTAATTTATTATTAAAAGAGCATCCAGTTAATAATAATATTCCAATTATCAAATATTTTTTCACTATAATCCTCCATTTAATATATTAATAGTATTCTTATCTCTTTTACCATTATAAAATTTATCAATTATTTTACCAAATATTTTTTCTTCAGGAATGGCATATTCAAATAATGTCATAGATGAATTAAGTTTTAAATTATCTGGGTATCCAAATATATTATCAACACTATCATCTAATTTAATTAGTTCATTACATATCTCTATCATATTATGTCTAAGATACTCATTATTCATATATTCTTTTGCTTCTTTTAACCCATCTATTCCATAGTATTCGGATTTAGAACTATGCCCCAAACCTTTTAATTGTGGAAATATATACCACATCCAATGACTTCTTTTATATCCATCTTGTATTTCTCTTAATGCAACTGGGTAATATAACTCATGCATTTCTACAAACCTATCAATATTATTCATAATAATCTCCTAAATAAATTATATCATTAAAAAAGAATTTCAATAAAGAAATTCTTTTATTAACATCCATCTATATCACAATAATCTATAAATAATGAATTAAATTCTTTTTCTTCATCATCTAGCATTTCTTTAGTAAGTTCTTCTCTAGAATCAGTTTGCTTTTCAGATATACCATCTATCATCAAGGAAACTTTTCCTTTTTTAATTCTAAAATAATTAGGAGCAAATATTCTTTTAATACCAAGTTCTATTTTTTTACCATTATCATCTGTTAATGTATAATCATCTAATACATCTTTAAAATATCCAAGTAACTTAGTGTATGCTTCAGTTCCTTCAATTGTCTTAGTAGCTTTTCCATCTACTAATTCATACTTATCTCTAAGTATTTCATTTCCTTCATCATCCCAAATATCAATATAATATATTTTAGATACACTTTTTTTCTTAGCAATTTCAATTGATTTTTCAAGAACACTTCTACACCAAGGACATAATGGGTCTCCTACATATAAATAAAATGATTCATTATTTTCAATCATTTTTACTATTTCTTCTGGGGTTGTCTTAATATATGGATTATCTTTATCAATATTAATTGTTCTATGTTCTTTGCCAGATTTATTAACTACTCCATTTAATGATTCATATTCTTCTTTAAATTCTAAAGCATATTTATTAGTTTTTTTGCAACCTGTTATAACCATAGATATAACAAATATAACAAATATATATTTAATAAATTTTTTCATATTATGCACCTCAAATAACTAGAAATAATTATAACATAAAAAATGTACAATATCTATTGTACATTTTTAATTTTACTTTATTAAAACTAAGTAACATAATATTCTTTTTTCTATTAATGACAAATAAGTTTTCCTGTATTTGCATCTGATCCATAAATAGTACAACTTGTTTCATAATGCATACTTGTATAACCATTTGTTTT
>JAEEGL010068802.1_pt1 | contig 14162 bp, 17 predicted proteins | sample 9134231 | NCBI WGS metagenome assembly JAEEGL01 (sample SAMN16246548, study PRJNA631951) | gut metagenome | biome: gut microbiome; feature: rumen; material: fiber-attached | host: Bos | place: Iran: Karaj | collected 2018-10 | reverse complement strand
GTGTAGTACTCGGTGACCTTGCCGATGGCAACGCCGGCGATCAGACCGGCCAGAATGGCGATGTAAACGCCGAAGTGACCGGGAAGGAGCCACAGCACGGCCAGCAGGCTGAGGACAGCGGTGGCGATGGCGGCGAAGTTGGTGCCCCGGGAGAGGGCGCCCAGCAGGGCCTTCTGGGTGTCGTTCTCCTTGGTCTTTACCAGGAAGGAGCCGATCAGGGAGCAGATGACGCCCACGGCGGCCATGATCAGAGGCAGGGCCACCGCGTTGACGGAGTTCACGCCCTCGATCCCGTTGAAGGCGACGACGCCAAGAGCGCAGGTGGAGAGAATGGAAGCGACGTAGCTTTCGTAGAGGTCAGCGCCCATGCCGGCCGCGGCGCCCACGTTGTCGCCGACGTTGGCGGCGATGGCGGCGGGGTTCCGGGGGTCGTCCTCGGGGATGCCGGCCTCGACCTTGCCCACCAGGTCGGCGCCCACGTCGGCGGCCTTGGTGAAGATGCCGCCGCCCACACGGGCGAAGAGGGCCATGGAGGAAGCGCCCATGCCGAAGGTGATCATGGTGGCGGTGGTGACCTCCAGAGTCTCATGGAAGACCTTGGTCAGCAGCGCGTACCAGATGGAGATGTCCAGCAGACCCAGGCCCACCACGGTGAAGCCCATAACGGTGCCCGCGGAGAAGGCCACCCGCAGGCCCTTGTTCAGGCTCTTCTGGGCGGCGGCGGCGGTCCGGGCATTGGAGTTGGTGGCGATCTTCATGCCGATGAAGCCGCTCAGACCGGAGAAAAGACCACCGGTGAGGAAGGCGAAGGGGACGTACCAGGTCAGGAGACCCAGGGCGGCCATCACGCTGATGATGATGACCATGCACACGAAGAAGATGCCAACAGTCTTGTACTGGCGGCGAAGGAACGCGCCCGCACCCTTGCGCACATTCTGGGAAATGCGCTTCATGAGGTCGGTGCCTTCCTCCTCGGCCAGGACCTTCTTGGCCTGCAGCACGACGAACACCAGCGCGATGATGGCGGCGATCAGACTGACGAGCCAGAGGTTTGCCAGGATAAAGTCCATGCCTTGTTCACTCCTGTTTTTGAATTTTCGCTAAAGCAGCAAACGGGATTATACCATATCTCTCCGGGCAGGACAAGATGAAAGATTCACAAAATCCCCATTTTCATCAAATTCTCTCTTGCTTTTCCCGTGCAAGAATCATACAATAGGTTACAGCAAGGTTACAAACAACGGGGACACCCGCCAGGAGATTAGGAGGAGAAGATCAAATGTCGACCAAGGAACGGATTTTCATTGACGAGACCGAGATCGTCGCAGGCGTCACCTTCGGCAACCAGGCGACCCGCATGAGCTGGAAGGCCGACGAGCTGCAGGAGATCACCATTATGCAGATGGAGGTCAAGAAGCTCTTCAAGAAGGAAATGCAGGAGATGATCACCATCCGCAAGAAGTCCCAGCCCATGGGCACGCCCATCATCAAGACCAAGGCGGATGAGAAGTACTGGGATGGCTACAAGTCCCAGCTGGAGAAGTTCTGCAAGAAGAACCGGGTAAACTTCCACGATTTCATCAAGAACCCCATGCCCATGCCCGGCGCCCCCGGCGCACCCGGGGCTCCGGAAGCCCCCAAGGAATAACCGAAAAGAGAAAAGCCGCAGGTCCGACCCGGGCCTGCGGCTTATTGCGCCGTTCTCAGGAAACGTGCTTTTCCAGCACCTTCACCAGCAGCTTCACGATCTGCCGCATGTGGGGCACGGAGGCGAACTCATACCGGCTGTGGTAGTTGCAGCCCCCGGTGCAGAGGTTGGGGCAGGGGAGACCCATATAGGAGAGCATGGCCCCGTCCGTGCCGCCCCGAATGGGGGTGACCAGGGGGGTGATCCCCAGGTCCTCCATGGCCTCCTTCACCCGGTCCACGATCTCCATGTGGGGGAGGATGATCTCCTTCATATTATAATAGGTATCCCAGACCTTGGTTTCAAACAGGGCTTCCCCGTACTTTTCGTTCAGGTATTTCCCGATGGCGGTGAAGCGGTCCTTCCTGGCCTCGAACTTCTTCCGGTCGTGGTCCCGGATGATGTAGTTCATGACGCACTTCTCCACGTCCCCGCTGATGGTGTCCAGGTGGTAGAAGCCCTCGTAGCCCTCGGTGTACATGGGGGCCTCCGCCTGGGGGAGCATGGACTGGAACTCCATGGCCATGAGCACCGCATTGCGCATGGCGTTCTTGGCGGCCCCCGTGTGGGTGCTGCGGCCGGTGACGGTGACGCTGGCGGAGGCGGCGTTGAAGTTTTCATACTCCATGCCCCCCAGGAAGCCGCCGTCCACGGTGTAGCCGAAGTCCGCCCCGAAGTGCTCCAGGTCGAAGTGCCGGACGCCGCCCCCTACCTCCTCGTCCGGGGTGAAGGCGATGCACACCTCCCCGTGCTCCAGGGTGGGATCCGTGAGCAGGGCTTCCGCCATGGCCATGATCTCCGCCACCCCGGCCTTGTCGTCCGCCCCCAGAAGGGTGCTGCCGTCGGTGACCACCAGCTCCTGGCCCTCATACCGCTTCAGGATGGGGAACTCGGAGGGGCGGAGGACGTATTTCCCGTCCCCGCTCAGGTCGATGTCCCCGCCGGTGTACTCCACCACCCGGGGCTTCACGTTCTCGCCGCTCACGGCTGGGGAGGTGTCCATATGGGCGATGAAGCCGATGGCCGGGGCCGTCTTTCCCCCGGGCAGATTCGCCGGGATGCGGGCATAGACGTAGCAGTGCTCTTCATCCAGCCGCACCTGGGACGCCCCCATGTCCTCCAGCTCCTTCGCCAGCATCCGGGCCAGGGTGAACTGGGTCCGGGTGGTGGGGGACTGTCTGTTTTCCTCGGAGCGGGTGTCGATCCGCACGTAGCGGAGGAACCGGCTCAGTACGTCTTCCATGATGCTTGCCTCCTGTTTTCGTTTTCCCCATTATTTCCCCCGGAAGAGGGCTTGTCAAGCGGGAAGTTGACAAAAGACCCCCGGGACCATACAATGAGGCAAAACGAGGGGAGGCAGAATGATGGGAAAAACCTTGGAAACCCTGCTGAAGGAACTGAAGGCCTTTGAGGAAAAGCGCCAGGCCTACGGCCACGCCATGGGCATCATCAGCTACGACGCGGTCACCGGCGCCCCTGTGGGGGGCGCGGAGCGCAGAGGCCGCACCATGGGGGTGCTGTCGGAGGTGGTCTACCAGCTGGAGACCGGTGAGGAGACCGGAGCACTGCTCCGGGACCTGACGGAACAGGCGGACAAGCTGGATTTCGTTACCCGGCGGCAGGTGAGTGAGCTGCTGCGGGATTATGAAAAGACGAAAAAGATACCCATGGACGAATACGTGGCCTATACCGTCCTGCTGAACAAGGCAGACGCGGTGTGGCACGAGGCCAAGGAGAAGAGCGACTGGGCCATGTTCGAGCCCTGCATGCGGGATATCGTGGCCTACAACCGGAAGTACGCCGCCTGGATCGACCCGGAAAAGCAGCCCTACGACGTGCTCCTGGACGAATTCGAGCGGGGCCTGACCATGGCGGACTGCGACGCATTTTTCGCCGTCCTCCGGGAAAAGCTGGTGCCCCTGATCCACCGGATCACGGAGCAGGGGAAGCAGCCGGACTGCTCCTTCCTCCACCGGGAATACCCTCTGGAGCTGCAGCGGCAGCTCTCGGACCGGGTGATGGCCTTCATGGGCATCGACCGGAAGTATTGCAGCATCCGGGAGACGGAGCATCCCTTCACCGCGGATTTCGGCCCCACGGACGTGCGCATCACCACCCACTACCACCTGAATGACCCGGCCAGCTCCCTGTTCAGCGTCATCCATGAGGGGGGCCATGCCCTGTATGAGCTGCATATCGGGGAGAATATCGCGGATACCTCCCTGGGCACAGGGGTCTCCATGGGCATCCATGAGAGCCAGAGCCGCCTGTTTGAAAACCTCCTGGGCCGCAGCCGGGCCTTCACCGGCGCCCTGCTTCCCATCCTCCGGGACCTGTTCCCCGCCCAGCTCGAGGGGGTGACGGGGGAGGATCTGTACCGGGCGGTGAACGTGGCCCAGCCCTCCCTGATCCGCACGGAGGCGGACGAGCTGACCTACTGCCTGCACATCATGCTCCGGTATGAGCTGGAAAAGCTCCTGATTCAGGGAAACCTGGACCCGGCGGAGCTGCCCCGCCTGTGGCGGGAAAAGGTGCGGGACTACCTGGGCCTGGAGGTGCCGGACGACCGCAGCGGCGCCCTGCAGGACAGCCATTGGTCCGGCGGGGCCATCGGCTACTTCCCCTCCTACGCTCTGGGCTCCGCCTACGGCGCCCACATGCTGAAGGTGATGAAGCGCACGGTGGACGTGGACGCCGCCGTGGCGGCGGGGGATTTCCAGCCCATCCACGCCTGGCTCACGGAGCGCGTCTGGTCTAAGGGCCGCCTGTACGACCCGTCGGAGCTTCTGACCCAAACCCTGGGTGAGCCCTTCGACCCCACGGTGTACACGGATTACCTCACGGAGAAATACTCCGCTCTCTACGGCCTGTAAAAGCAAAAAAAGGACGGCGCTGTGCATCCCGCACAACGCCGTCCTTTTTACTTTCTCAGCTTTTCCGCATCGTCAGGGCCCGGGTGAGCCAGACGAGAAAATCGTCCCCGCCGAAATGGGTCTCCAAAATGGCCTCCGCCTCCCGGCTGGAGGAGAGAAGCAGCGCCTCCGCCGCCTCCCGGCCCAGGACGGCCACCAGGGTGGACTTCCCGTTCCGGTCGTCGGAGCCGATGGGCTTCCCCAGCTCCTCCTCCGTGCTGTCCAGGTCCAGCAGATCATCCCGCAGCTGGAAGCTCAGCCCCAGGGCCGCGCCGTAAGCGGCTGCGGCCTCCAGCCTGTCCTCCGCTCCGGCGGCGCAGCAGCCCAGCGCGCAGGCCGCCTGGAACAGGGCCCCGGTCTTCTTGGCGTACATCTCCCGAATGACCGCCTCCGGCAGGACCCGGCCCTCCCCGGCCAAATCCAGATACTGGCCCCCGCAGATGCCCGAAAGGCCGGCGGCCTCCGCCAGGATGGCGGCAGCCTCCCCCCGGGCCCGGTCACTCAGGCCGGGGCAGCGAAGAATGACCCGGAAGGCCTCCGCCTGGAGGGCGTCCCCGGCAAGTACGGCCTGCCATTCCCCGAATACCTTGTGGTTGGTGGGCTTGCCCCGGCGGAGATCATCGTTGTCCATGCAGGGGAGATCGTCGTGAATGAGGGAATAGGTGTGGAGCATCTCCAGCCCGCAGGCGGCGTCCAGCATCGTCTCCGGGTCCCCGCCGCAGGCCCGGCAGAACTCCAGGGCCAAGAGGGGACGAAGGCGCTTGCCCCCCGCCAGGAGGCTGTACCGCATGGCCTCCGCCAGCCCCCCTTCCTCCGGCAGGATGGTGCGGAGCCGGGTTTCGATCTTCTCCTGGAGGGCCTTCAGCAGGTCCTCATTCCTCTGGGACATACTGAAACTCCGATTCCACGGGTTCGCCGTCCGCGCCCTTTGCGAGCCGGACCACCTTGGCCTCCGCTTTTTCCAGCTGGTCCTTGCAGCTCATGGCCAGGTCGATGCCCTCTTCAAACAGCTTCATGGAGTCCTCCAGAGGGGCGTCCCCCTTTTCCAGCAGGCGGACGATCTGCTCCAGCCGCTGCATGGACTCTTCAAAACTCGGTTTATTGTCCATCCGACTCTTCCTTTCTCAGTACCTTGCAGGCAACGCTTCCCTCCGCCAGGCGGAGGCGCAGCTCTTCACCGATGTCCACCTCCCGGCTGCTGCGCACCAGGGCTCCGTTCTCCCGAATGGTGATGGAGTAGCCCCGGGCCAGGACCTTCAGGGGACTCATGGCGTCCAGCGCCGCGGTGCGGGCTTCGTAGGCGGCCCGTTTCCGCCGGATCACCCCGCTGACGGCGGTCTCCAGCCGCTGGGGGGAGATAAGGGCCGACTTCCGCCGGGAGATGAGGGCCGTGGCGGCAGTTTCCAGCCGCTGTTGGAGATTGTCCAGGGCGAGGGTCCGTTCATCCAGGTATACCCGGGGGTCCTGGAGCACCCGCCGCTCCCGCAGCAGACGGAGGCGGCGGTTTTCCGCCTCCAGCCGGGAGAGGGTCGCGGTGATCATGCGCTTTTCCAGCACCCGGATGGTCTCCAGGGTCTTCACCCTGTCCGGCACCGCGTGCACCGCCGCGTCCGTGGGGGTGGAAGCCCGCAGGTCCGCCACGAAGTCCGCGATGGTGAAGTCCGGCTCGTGGCCCACGGAGGAGATCACGGGGATTTCCGAATTGTAAATGGCCCGGGCGATCCGCTCGTCGTTGAAGGTCCAGAGCTTCTCCATGGGGCCGCCTCCCCGGCCTGTGATGATCAGGTCCGCCAGGTGGTGCCGGTTGGCGTAGCGGATGGCGGAGGCGATCTCCGCCGGGGCCTCCGGCCCCTCCACATGCACGGGGAGGACCATGAACTTCACCAGGGGCCAGCGTTTTGAGGCCACCTTGATGATGTCCCAAACCGCGTGCCCGGCGGCGGAGGTGATGAGGGCGATCTTCTTGGGATAGACGGGGAGGGGCTTCTTGTGGTCGCTGTTGAAATACCCCTGGGCCCGGAGCCGCTCCTTCAGCTGCTGGAAGGCCATGTGCAGGTCCCCCACGCCGTCCGGGGTGATGGTGTCCGCGTAGAGCTGGTAAGCTCCGTCCGCGGGAAAAAGGGAAATGCGCCCCAGGACGATGACCTTCATGCCGGCCTCCGGGGTGAAGCGGAGCTTTTTCCACTCCCGGTTGAACATCACCGCTTTCAACGCAGCGCCCTCGTCCTTCAGAGTGAAATAGAAGTGGCCGGAGGTGACAAGACGGCAGGTGGAGATCTCCCCCCGCACATGGATGGAGCGGAGACGCTGGTCCCTATCCAGCAGCGATTTGATCAGGCTGCTGACCTCCCCCACGGAATAGATCTTATCGCTTGTTTCGTTCATTCTTCGCCCCGTTCCTCCCGGATGAAGGAGGCCAGGATGCCGTTGACGAAGGAGGCGGTGGGCTGGTCCTCGTATAGCTTCGCCAGGTTCACCGCCTCATTGGCCGCGGCCTTGTAGGGGACCTCGGGGAGGTAGAGGATCTCGAAGAGGGCCACCCGCAGGATGGCGGCGCAGACCCGGGAGATCCGCTCGAACTTCCAGTTCTTCGCGTATTTTTCAATGTAGGCGTCCAGCTCCGGCCCATGCTCCGCCACGCCGGCGGCCACCCGGCGGATATACTCCTCCTGCCGGGGGTCCGTCTCTTCGGCGTAGGCCTCGTCCTCCCCGGCCAGGGTGGCGTAGTATTCGGGGTCGAACAGCTGGTCCAGCTGCTCCCGCACCGGCAGGGGGTTCATCACCGATGCGTAGGAAAGGTGCATGGCGATCTCTCTCGCCGTTGTTCTTTTCATCTGCTCACCGTCTCTCAAAACAGGAAAAGGCCGCGCTCACCGGCTCTGCCGGATGAGCGCCGCCTCAGCTTCCTCATGCCTGCCTGGTCTTCTCTTTATCGAAGGCGATGCCGCCCACATGGACGTTCACGGCCTTCACCCGGATGCCGGTCATATCCTCCACGGATTTCCGGATGGCCTCCTGAATGGCCCGGGAGACCGTGGTCACGGAGTAATTGTACTTGATGGAAACGAAAACGTCGATGCAGACGCTTTCCTCCCCGGGCTGTACGCTCACGCCCCGGGCGGCGCTCTTCTTGCCGATGAGCTCCGCCAGGTCCTTGCTCAGGGGATTGGAAACGCTGCCGAAGCCCTCCACCTCCCGCATGGCCTCCAGGGCGATGATGCTGATCACATCCTCGGAGATGTTCACGCTGCCCTCTTCGCTCACCTTGCTGATATACTCTTTGCCGTCCGCCATGTTGACCTCCTGTAGCGATGGGTTTACTTGATTCAAGATAGTATACCTCAGGCGGCGGGAAAAAGGAAGCTATTTCACCCCGATAATTTTGATCTGCTCCGTGTGGAGGTTCGTCTCCTGGAGCACGATGTCCGTGATCCGGCTCACGGCGCTGTCCCCCAGCCCCTCGGCGGGGGCGGGCACCGCCACGATGACGGAGTCGGCGCTGAGGAAAACGATGCAGTCCTGGAAGCCCTTCGCGGTGATGAGGGCTTCGATCTCCGCCTCGGAGACGGTGTAGCCCGCCATGGCGGTGATGGCCTCCAGGGCCTCATCCACCGCCTCCTGGGAGGCGCTCTCCGTCTCCGCCGCCTCCCGCAGGGTGGAGATGGCGCTGTCCCTGGCCTTCTGCCGGTTCAGCCGGGCGGAGGTGAAATAGTCCGTCACCTCCATGCCCGGAGCGGCGGCGGGCGCCTGGACCTGGGCAGGGGCGGGGTCCGCGGCGGGCGCGGAGTACCAGAGTCCCTCCGCCGTGTCCGCCAGGGAGGATACGGATTCCGCCCTGGAGGCGGCGGGGGCGTCCAGCTGCGCCTCCTGCCGGTTGTAGGCCCAGTTCAGGTACACCGCGGCGCAGACGAACAGGATGACCGTGATGATGATGGCGTTTCTTCTGAGAATTTTCATGTCTCCCTCCATCCCGCCCATGGGGCGGCTGCAATTTGTTCCGGCAGGCGGGCTCATCCGCCCCGGATGACGGTGATCCGGTCGGTCCCCAGCCCGGTTAGGGCGGATACCGCCTGCGTTATCTCCAGTTTCAGCGTGCTGCCGTCCCCCTGGACGATCACCAGGGCGCCCCGGTAACGGGGATAGGCGTACTGTACGGTGAGGGCCTCCTCCTGGCTGCGGGCCACCTCGCTTTTGGCCTGACTCCGGCTCTCCCCGCCGCCGGTCACCTGGCGGCTGTCCTCCGTGTTCCGGGCGTACTCCCGGTGCAGCCCCGTGTCCAGGGTGAGGATCACCGTCACCTGGCCCGCCCCGGCGATGCGGCTCAGGGCCTTGGCGATCCGGGCCTCCTCCGCCTCCAGGCTGAAGGGAGGCTCCGTGGCCGCGGGGGTCTCCTTGGCCCCGGAACCGGCCCGGGGCAGGAGCAGGAGCAGGATCCCCAGTCCCAGGGCGGCCAGGAGCAGCCCCTTCTTTCCCGTGATGAGGCCCAGAAAGCCTCCCGAATCAGCCTTCATCCAGGGAATACCCATGCCACACCTGCCGTGTCCGGGGAATACCCAGTTCCCCCTCCAGCACCTCCGCCAGGGCCGGGTCCGCCTCGGCGGGTCCCTCCACCCAGAGCTCCGCGCTCCAGGGGAAGGGGGCCTCCTCCCCGGAGGCCAGGGTCACGCTGGCCTTCACCGCCGGCACCTCCAGCTCAGCCGCCTTATCCAATATATATGCCTCCGTTTTCTCCCGTATGATGCTTCCCAAGAGCCGCAGGGCCTCCGATTCCCCCCGGCCGCTCAGATCCAGGCCCAGGAGCCGCTGGCGGCTCAGCTCCTCCCCGTAGGCGGCGTAGTCCAGCCTGCCCAGGGGGGAGAGGAGCACCCCCAGCAGGAGAAGGGCGCAGATGAGCCGCAGGGTCTTGCCCAGCTTGCCCCCGGGGCCCAGGGTGAGCACCGCCCCGGTGAACAGTCCCGCCGCCGCCAGGGCCCGCACCCAGCTTTCCAGTCCTTCCCTCATCCGGTGAACACCCCCATCATGACGTAAATCGAGAAAAACAGCATGAGCCCGCAGGCTCCCAGACAACCCAGGAGCATGCCCAGGGTGTCCGACCCCCGCTTCGCCAGGGCGGAGAGCCGCCCCGGGGCCAGGTCCGCCGTGAGGGCCGCCGCGGCCCGGTACACGATGAACCCCGCCCCCGCCTTGAGAAAGGGGGGCAGGAGCAGCCCCAGCACGGCCATGAGGCCGTAGACTCCCACGCCGCTGCGGATCACCGCCGCCGCGGCCAGGATGGAGCCCGCCGCGTCCGCCGCAATGCCCCCCACCACGGGAAAGGCGGAGCTCAGCACCGTCTTTGCGGTTTTCACCACCGCCGCATCCGCCGTACCGGAGGCCAGGGCGGTGAGGCTCACATATAAGGTGAAGGCCAGCATCAGGCAGGTGAGCAGGGTGGTCACCAGCCAGCGCAGCAGGTCCACCGCCCCCGTGAGGGCCTTGCTGCCGGAGGCGGCCTCCGTCACCGCCGCGGCGAAGTACAGGCGGATCACCGGCCCCGCCAGCCGCTGCACCCCGTTCATGAGGATGTTCAGGAACAGGGCCGCCGCGGCGTACTTCGCCCCGGCGGAGGCAGCCTGTCCAGCCGCGGCGGCTGAGGCGGTGAGCACCGGCAGGAGCACGTTCCCGAAGTCGATGGCGGCGGTGATGGCGGAAAAGCCCTCCGAGATCAGGCTCTCCTGCCGCCCCATGAGCAGCAGGCCCACGGCGGCGGCCCCCGCCAGATTCAGGGCGCTGAGCTGGGATTCCGTCAGGGAGAAGAGGCTGTCCACCCCGGCACAGCACAGGAGGATGAGCAGCACCCCGGCGGCACCCTTGGCCGCCTCCCGCAGGATGCCGCTCCCAGGGATGCCCTCCAGAAGCCCCTGTAGGGCGGCGGTGGCGTCAAAATCGGAATACGCCCCCAGGTCCCCGGCGGCCTCCTCCACGGACTCCACCTCCAGGGCCTCCTCCAAAGCCTCCTGCGTGCCTTCCCCCCGTACCGGCAGGGCCAAAAGCAGGGCCAGGAGCAGCAGAAGTCCCAGCCGCCTCATGCCCCCGCCCCCAGCATGGAAGTCACCAGCCGCACCAGGGGCAGGGCGGCGTACAGCGCGGCGGCTGCCGCGCAGGTCTCCAATGCCGACGCGGCGGCGGATTGTCCCGCGTCCCGGCACAGGTCCCCAGTGAACCGGCCCACCACCGTGATCCCCAGGCTTTTCAGCACCGGCAGGGTGAGGGCCGCGCTGACCCCCGCCTCCCGGCTCAAATCCCGGAAGGTATCCCGGAGCTCCCGAAAGAAGCCCAGCCCCAGGGTGAGCGCCGCCGCAGCCGCTGCCAGCCCCAGCAGCAGGGTTTGGGCAGGCTCCGTTTTCTGGAGAAGCAGACCCATCAGGGAGGCGATGAGGCAGAGAGCGGCGGCCTTGCATACCAGCTCCACCTCAGAAGCCGAAGAGGGTCTTCACCAGGTCAAAGAGGGCGCTGATCTCCCGCACCAGCAGCAGGAGCACCGTCACCAGCCCGGCGATGGTCACCATCAGCGCCTGTTCGTCCCGCCCGGAGCGGGTGAGCAGCAGGTTCAGCACCGTGACGATGATCCCCACCGCCGCGATTTTGAAAATCAGGTCAATATCCATGCTCCGTCCTCAAAGCAGCAGTATGGCCAGGGTGATCCCCGCCCCCAGGCCCAGCGCGGCGCTGACCCTGTTCCGCCGCGCCCGGTCCTTTTCCTCCAGCTCCCGGAACAGGGTGAGCTGTCCCATAAGGCGGTCCAGCCCGGCACACTGGGTCTCCGCGTCAAAGCGGCCCAGCACCGCCCCCAGGGCGGCCAGGGCCTTTTCCTCCTCCGGCCGCAGACACAGGGCCTCCGTCTCCGCCGCCGCCTTCTCCCAGGCGTCGCAGAAGGGGAGACGCTTCTTGTCCGCGAGCCAGCCCACCTGGGCGAAGAACTCCGCTGCGGGCTGTTCCGCCCGGAGACGCAGGTCCAGCATCAGCTCCGGCAGGGGAACGAGCAGTCCGCTGAGCTCCGCCTTCATCTGCTCCAGGGCGGCCAGCAGACTTCCCAGGGACCGGAGCCGCTGGGCGCTCCGCCCAGCCGTCACCAGTCCCAGCAGGGAGCAGCAGCCCACCACCAGCACCGCCCCCAGGATCCTCACCATGGCAGACCCACCTCCCGATAGCTCCGTTTCCCCGCCTCCCGGAGAATGAGGACCCCCGTCTGGAACACCCGGGGCGGCAGCCCCTTCTGTCCCAGTTCCTCCGGATCGGCGCAGTGTACGCTGGCCCAGACCCGGACGCCGCTGGCCGCCGCCCGCTGGACCGCCTCCGCCTCACCCGGCCCCAGCTCGTCCATGGCGATCACCTGGGGGGCCATGCTCCGCAGGAGCATTTCCACGGCCTCCGCCTTGGGACAGCCCTCCAAAACGTCCGTGTTCTGTCCCACGTCGAATTGGGGTACGCCTCCCTCCTGGGCGGCCAGCTCCCCCCGCTCGTCCACCAGGCAGACTCGCTTGCCGGCGTTGGAGGTGAGGCGCACCAGGTCCCGGAGGAAGGTGGTTTTCCCTCCGCCGGGAGGGGAGAGGATGAGGGCGGACTTGTCCGCCAGCCGCGCCGCCAGCTCCGGAGGCACGCACCGCTCCTGCCGGGGGATCCGGATGCACAGGGAGGAAAGCTGCCGGAAGCCCCGGGTTTCCCCGTCCTTCCGGGCAACGGTGCCGCAGACCCCGACCCGATAGCCTCCCGGGGCGGTGAGAAAGCCCTGTCGCAGATTGTCCAATACCGTATGGAGGCTGCTCCGGGAGGCCCGTTCCAGCACGGTCTCCAGGTCCTCCCGGGAGACGTTCCCCCGCAGGGAGACGACCCCGTCCCCCAGCACCACCCGGGCACCCCTGCCGCAGTACAGGCGCAGTTCCTCCGCCCCCGCCCGCAGGGGGGCGTCCAGGAACAGGGCCTGGTCCCGCAGGGCGTCCGGCAGCAGCCGCGCCGCCCGGTCATAACGCTCCGTATCCCCCATAGCCGCCGCCTCCTTTTCCTCAAGCTCTGTACACCATATGCGGAGGCACACCGGGAAATGCGCCTGTCCCACATTGCGGGGATGGAGGAAAACGAAAAAAGGTATTGCAATTCGGGAAAAACCGTGCTATGATACACAGGCTGTAAAGCACAAGCGCCATTAGCTCAGCTGGATAGAGCGTCTGGCTACGGACCAGAAGGCCGGGGGTTCGAATCCCTCATGGCGTGCCAGAAAAGCTCCGAAATCATACGATTTCGGAGCTTTTCTGTTTGTATTACACGGTTTTCGGGGCCCGTGATTTTGCCTGACCCACATTTTGACCCACACGGGAATTCTTCGCGGTTTTTCTCACACCGCCGCTGCCAGAAAGCCGCCCACCTTGTTCGCCGCGTCCTGCTTCATGGCCGCCGTGATGTGGCCGTAGGTATCCAGGGTGAAGCCCGCGCTGTAGTGGCCCAGGATGCCGGAGAGGGTCTTCACGTCCACACCGTTCTGCAAGGCAAGCACCGAGAATGTGTGTCTGAGGTCATGGAACCTGATCTTTTCCAGCCCTGCCCGCTTCAGGACCCGGTGGAGCATGTGCAGCATGCTGTCCGGGCACATGGGTCCGCCGGTGGGGGAGGAGAAGACGTAAATGCTGAATCCGTCTTCCCGTTCCTTCTTTTCCTTAAGCATTTGGATCACCTCCGGGGCGACGATGATCTGCCGGTAGGCGTTTTTCGTTTTCAGTGGGGAAGCCTTGACCTCCCCGTTCACCCTGGTGATCTGCCTCTGGATGTAGATGCTGCCTGCATTGAAGTCAACATCCTCCCAGCGGATTCCCAGCAGCTCGCCCCGGCGCAGGCCGGTGGACAGCTCCGTGTAGTACAGCTCGAATACGCCGCTGCGCTTTGCCTCCGCGAAGAAGGCTTCCAGCTGGTCCAGGGGCAGAGTCTTCATCTCCGTCTTCTCCTTTCTCGGTAAGATGCAGTCTCTGGCTGGGTTTTCCGGGATCAGCTTCTCCTTCACCGCCTGTGCCAGGGCGTGGGAGATGAAGAAGTGCATGTTGCGGATGGATTTGGCAGCGAGGCCCTTGGGTTTCTTTTCGGTCCCCTTTCTCTGCACCCTGCCGCTCTTGCCCATGCGGTTGTAGAAGAGCTGGAGGTCGTGCTCCGTCAGCTTTTGGAGCTTCATTTCTCCGATACTGTCGTTACTGATCTGGTTTTTCAGGAAGCCCTCGTAGTTTACCTGGGAGGATGGGCGCAGGTAGACCTGCCCGTACTCGTCCAGCCAGTGCCGCAGCCATTGGGCCAGGGTGTACTTGTCGGAGAGGACGGTCTGCACCGTTTCGGCCCGCGTTGACGCTTCCCGGAGCTTCGCCTTGACCTCAGCCTGGGTCTTGCCCAGGACGTTTTTGATGACCCGCTTCCCGTTTTCGTCGTACCCTGCGGTGTAGCGGCCCTCCCAGCGACCGTCCTTGCGCTTGCGAATGCTGCCCTCGCCGTTTGCTCTGCGTTTTGCCATTTTGTATCCCTCCTTCAAGCAGCACAACATACCACAG
>JAEEGL010027470.1_pt1 | contig 14162 bp, 9 predicted proteins | sample 9134231 | NCBI WGS metagenome assembly JAEEGL01 (sample SAMN16246548, study PRJNA631951) | gut metagenome | biome: gut microbiome; feature: rumen; material: fiber-attached | host: Bos | place: Iran: Karaj | collected 2018-10 | reverse complement strand
CGTTCCGCTCACGTGAGCACCGAGGATGGGGAAAAACATCGGAACAAGCGGTTCATACATGTCTTTTGACACCTGTGAGAGCAATAATCTGATACATTCTGTCCCCTTGCCGAGCGGTGGCATCTTAGGGGAAACGGTCTTACTGATATCGTATTTCATTATAAATCTGCATTTTAGATAAAATTATAAATCTGTAATAGATGGATTTGTGACAGTGTGACAGTGTGACAGTTGATTTTTCCGATGTGACATTTTCTCTTTTATTATATATATCTATTTAATTATTAAATATATATAATATATAAAGAAAGAATAACCAATGCAAAAAAAACATTTGTCACACTGTCACAACTGTCACACGCCCCTATGGTCTTACGTTCATGTTCATGCGCAGAGCCATGTGAAGTTCCTCATATACGCCCCGTGTGTATTTCTCTAAAGAGAAGTCACTATCAAGATTCATGGTATAAATAAAAAAAATGCACGGTTCAGAGATATGGCGTAATGCTGAGGCAGTAAAAAAAAATAAAAGATTTGAGCCATATATTTATTGAGTAAATCAGATTTATTATTTATCTTTGCAAGGTCTAAACCAGTACAATATGATTTCAATCGCAGATGCAGAATAAACAAAAATCGGACAGGAAAGAGTTAAAACCTCTTACCCGTCCGATTTTTTTTATGATTATTTTTGATTTACTTCACAAGAGTCTTGATAGTCTTTCCTGCCTTGCGGATAATAACGATACCCTTTTCTGGAGAAGAAAGACGTACGCCATTGATACCATAGAATTCTGCAGCATTGTCAACAGACTCAACAGAGTCAACAGATGTGATTACAGAATATTCAGAGGCAAGACGTTCCTTGGCATTCTGAGCAGAAGTAGAGAATACAGCAGTTACTATTGATGCCTGAGAAAGAGTGATTACAAACTCAGGAGCAGAAAGGAGTGAAGACTGCGTACCATTAAGCGTGAGACGATAGTTAGAAGTCATTGCTCCCATATTTATACCTAACGATGAACCTTCAGAAGAATAAACGATTCCTTCTTCAGTATTTGTGACTGTAACATCATTTACAGTAAACTCGCCTGTAGCCATAGACATCACAGGGAAAGAGAAGCCTGAGAATGTAATGTCAGCCTTGTCATCTGCAGTATATTTAACTGTGACAGTCTGTGCCTGAGTATTCTGACCAACAGGAACACCCGCCTGAGAAGGCATTGACAAACCAGCCTCAAGTGTACCAGTGAATGAACGGTTCTTGAGATAAGCCACATAATCATCCTGACTTACAAAATGGAGTGTAGCATTAAGGAGTACAGACTTACCATTAGCAACAAACACAAATGAAGACTTATAATCAGAGCCTTCGTTGACACGATACTGACGTTTGTACTTTGTAATTGTTCCGTCTTCATTTTCCCAATCCCAGATTACATAGTTATATGTTGTCTGTGGCGCACGATTACGTACAGAAGAAGTAGAACTGCCAATTTCATCCTCAGCCTCTGGATCATATTCAGTCCAGTAGTCATAGAAATAATAAAGAACTGAGTCACCCTTATCTGTCAACTTGATAGAATATACGGCAGGATAAGCATTATGACCAAGCAAAGCACTCCATCCACCATTGTATGTAGTAAACTCTCCATCATTATCTTTCCATCCGTCAAAGCCATCAGCTCCAAAGTTCTTGTTGTATGAACCATTCAAGTTAAGTCCATAAACAGCGGCTTCAGAGAGGCTATTGATACCGAGTGCAGAGATAATCTTTGTAGTATCAACGAGTGATACTGTTGGCCAGTAGTTCTGATCTGTGATGGTGAGTGCCATCTTTGCCTCTACATCAAGAGTGGCAACAAGTTCTGTCCCCTTGATAGAGAATGACTTTGAATACACATCCTTACTTGAAAAAAGAGTATCAGGAGAAAGTGTTGCAAGATTAACCTGTATGAGATAAGCACCTGTAGTTACAATCCTGTACTTGTGACCATCAACAAACTGGTAACTAAAAGTAACTGAAGTTGACGCACGACCAGCATCACCCAACTTCAAAGGTTCAGGATTGTCATCCACATACAAATCATAGTCGATGCTGAGCATGTGAAGAGGTGTGAGAGTGTAGTTTGACGCATTTGGATAAGAGAGTACTATACCCTCTTCCTTCAATGCTTCAGCGCTTTCAAACACTTTGTCGTCTTCAACATTCCATGTTGCTGTGCCAAATTCAAATGTCTGGGCACTTGCTGTAAGTGTAGCCAATGCAGCTACAACAAACGATAGTAAAGATTTCTTCATATAATTTTAATTTGAGTTTGTGATTATTATTTCTGTGGCATCTTTCCATCAAAGGCATCGATAATAGCCTTAAGCAGTTCACCTGTAGAACGAGATAATCTCATATTGCCAAGCTGTGTCTTAGCCTGACGCTTTCCTGATTCTATCTCGTCCACACGCTTCTGAAGAATCTTCTTCATCAGCGCTTTCTGCTTAGCAGGAGCAGAAGGATTAGCAAAAGGCTTTGCCCAGTTGGCAAGCTGCATATCATCTGCATCGAGCGACTTGTTCTTGAGATACTGGTTGATGTACTTGATAAATGAGTCATAGTCCTTTTGCTTCTCAGCAAGAGTGATGAGGGTTGAGAGTGTGTAGTGATCGGCATTTGCCACCTTAGCATCACTGAGAAGAGACTTGAAATCATTGAACTTAGCCTCATCAAGAGTAACAGTACCATCTTCCTTCTCATTGATGAGTGAACGCTGGTAGTTAGACAATACAGAAGCGATTTTACCGTCTGTAAGTCTGTCACCTGCTACAGCACGAAATTCGTCCTGATGAGCAAGTACATACTTGAACGACTTAGAGAATGGATTGATAATGTTTGAGAGGAATATGCCCCTAAGCTCTGTATCTGCAATAAATGTAGTCTCCTTGCCATCGAGTATAGCCTCTGCAACGAGATTTGCCTCATCTGCCTTGTACTTGGCAGAGAGTGACTTGAGGTACTCTCTGAGGAACTGAGGATCGCGGTCACCATTGTTCCATCTTTCGACAAGCGCAGAAGTGGAATTATCCTTACTGTTAGCCTCAACCTTATTCAAGAACTCGCCTACGGGACTTCCACCAATGAAACGACCAATTTCCTGTGCATCGGCATTGAAGATGACGAATGTAGGATAAGCCTGTATCTGTAGTTTCTTTGCAAGCGGAGCTCCGTATGCACTCTCCATATCAATCTTGATACTGACAAACTTAGGATTCATTGCATTACCAACTGCCTCCTGTGGAAAAACCTCACGAGTCATCTTCTTGCAAGGACCACACCACTGAGTGTAGCAATCAAGGAAAATAAGTTTGTTCTCTGCCTTTGCCTTCTTTGAAGCCTCTTCAAGTGTTGTGCCTTCTGGCTCGAAAGCTACACCCTGTGCCATCATCTGCATACAAGCAGACACGCAAAGAGCAATCATCGTAATAAACAGTTTCTTCATAAACAATTATTTTATTCAAATTTATAATTTCAAATTAACGACTCCAAAAAGGATTGATAATATAGATTATTCCCCAATTTATATAGCTATTATATTTTTTATTAGCTTGTATATATTCTGAGGTTTCGAGTCCTTCTGATGGCTCTTACTGCATGGAGAATTTCCATGCCATATCCTTTACTTTGCCTGGAATAACGTAATCATAACACTTTTCAGTATCAAGAATACCACTGGCTGCATTAATGAGATACTGATAAACATGTCCCTTACGCTCCTTTTCATTCCACGTAGCAATGTGTATGAGATTATCATACTTAGGCACCATACCAAATCCATACACTGTACCGTGATAATACTTCATTATCCTGACACAAGTAACTTCTTCGTCTTCGCTCGGTGCTGTCCATGCCACTGTTGCATCCAGTTTGCTATCATAAGCAAAATCATAGACCTTATTGCCAGCTGCATAATAAATGTATGAACCGACATGACTTGCCGCCATGGATGATACCTTAGAGATATTCTCACACAACGCATTCATAGGATAAAGTCCGATACCTATATTAGGACTTGAAGGAGTAGAAGTAGCGAAATTTGCAACAGCAAGATAATATTCATCACCTTTCTTCATTATCAAATAATCGTATGGTCGCAATGATGAGCCCATACTCACACCTTTACCCCAGTCACCCATGACAAGTTCCATGCCTGTATTATTTACATCAAAGGCAGCAATGGTATTGTCCTGAGCTTCGAACCTCTCAAGCGAAGCCTCATTGTATGCTGCATAGCGGAAACACTGATGTGTCTGGTCATACACCACAATTCCGTAGTTGAGAGTATTGGCAACCTCTGCATTCCATGGTGCAAGTGTACCTATACCATCAGCAAACTTGGCAACACTAAACTTAGTAGTTCTACCCTGTGTAGCACTAAATGAGTATGTATTGGTATATATATCATTACCATTGAGCAGTATCTCCGAGTTCTGTCCAGACATAACACCCGAACCATGCTCTCCATACCATATAGGTGACATCGTCTTTGGTGCTTCATGGAAGAAATCATCGAACTCAAGAGCCTTCTCAATTCCGTTTTCACTCACTCCTACAAGCGTACGGTCTGTACAAAGACCAACATAGTTGTTACCAGAAGCAAGAGAAACGGCAATATCGAGACATCTTACTGGTCTTCCCTCAAGACATTCGCCATTGGTTGTCTCATACAGGTCTGAGTAAAAACGGTTGTAGTTCACATTCAACTTTGTCCAAGGATTGAATATAAGAGCAAGGTCACTATACCCAGGCTTGTCAGCCTTTTCGTAGAAGACCATCCATCCACCGTCAAACACTTCACTTACTGCCACAGGAATACGGAAGAACTGACGAATACCGTCATTTATATTCGTCACCGTAAGCTGTACATAGTAGTTACCTCCTGTACGTGTTATCGGGCAATCCAGTACACGTTCCGTAGATATTGTATCAATGACGAGATTTGAACCTGTACCCGATGTGGCACTGTATATTGTCCACACATATCTGAGCGGAGCATCTGCTGCATCAGAACCATTAAAAAGCACCTTAGGTTCAAGATGCAGCGTATCAAATCGCATGATGGAATATTGGGAGAGCATATTCACATTAGTAGTGTCTATCTCTACCTTATCCAGTTCGTGATACTCATAATTGCCTTTATCCTCATAACAGCCAGTCATGAGCAGCATGAGGGCAACCAATGCCATGAATGTCGTGTATATCTGTTTCATCAGTCTTAATCTCAAATTTCAAATTTATAATTTATGCCTCCGGCTCAAAACTGAGCGCCTTGATTTTCTTGCCGCCAAGCGGCCAGTTGGAAAAACAAAAGAAAACACAGAAATTAATGTCTATGTTCCGGATGGTGTTCCTCCCCTCCGTGGGAGGTTAGGAGGGGGCTTCAAAAGCTTACCGCAATTCCCTGTTCATCCGTAAGCGGAGTATCATGGGTACTATTATACTCATTGAGTGCCTCCTGCATCTTCTGTCTAAGATAAACGGCATAGGATGCAGATATTGTGTTTGTTTCCTCATCATACGACTTGGTCATATTGTAGTTGATAGAGAAATCAACAAGACCAAGCACCTCAATCATGAACTGATACTTTGATATACTATACGAACCAAAGTATTTGCTAAGTGCCACCTTAGGATAGTTCGCCTTTTCCCAACTTGAAGGTTTGGCAAGATAGTTCTTTAGAACCACGCAGAACTCCTGATGTTTCTCCGTACCCTTGGCAAACACGCCATCCTCTACCATACGGAAATATATTGTACCATCCTTTTGAGTGAAAAGCGACTCGTCTGCAAGTTTCTTTCGACTGAAGTGAACATTATACTTACCACCTGTCTCACCAGCCTTGATGACATAGTCCTCCGTACGAATAGAATTTGCCACTATGGCAGAATCACCACCAAATGGTTCAAGATGGAACACTCTGTCCTTATCTGAAGGCATTCCACTTATCTGTGCATAAAATGTAACATCTCCTTCCTCATACGCATACGAATAGTTGTATGTCACATTTTCATACACAGCACCTGCCTCTGTGCCTACCCAGATATTCAGAGCAGCATAGTCAGTATCGAAAGTCATTACCTCTTCCTTGGTACATCCTGTCAGAAGTACAAGCAGTAATAATATGTATATTTTGCGCATAATTATTTATATAAACATCAAACATATCATCTCAAAACTTATTCCCGTAAGAACATAGATATAGAATTGAGATTTGCAAACAACCAAGACTACCTATTATCGTTTCTCTGAGCAGATTCCGTTTCTGTTATTGGCAATGGGAAGGTGTACACCTTCTCTGCTATCGCATCAACGTCACTGTAGAGAATCGATGGACGGTTAAGTCGCTTATAAAGGAAGAATAACTGTCCCTCGCCAATAAATTCACGTCTGTACTCATGTATGAGATCAAGATAGTAATCATCTGACAACTCATTCATGGCAGGAAGATTGCGTTGAGTACGAACTATATTAAGCATCTTCTTAGAAGCATCTTTATCGCCATTGCGATAATGTACCTCGGATGCTATAAGATACATTTCAGGCAAACGAATGAGAGGCATCTTGAACATATAGTATGTGTTAGTATTCGAACTTGGATTGTCGTACTTCGTAACATAGCGGTTATTAGCATGTGTACTTGAACCGTTCTTGAAAAGGAACGTGTATCGATAATCCTGTGTGGCATTATCGAAGTAATCAAGCAGACGGTCACGGCTTACCGCAAATGAATACTGCGAATTCTCATTGAAGTAAATATCTGCAATATCTGACGACATTGTAAGGTTATTCAATGCAAAGAGATGCTCATCTGCAAGACACTTGTCATATCCTGCCTGTAGGTTAGACAACTTACTCCAGTCGAAAGCATCTGAGCCAATAACTTCCTCAGCAGCCTCAAGCGCCTTGCTATAATTCTCAATCCACATATAAACTCTTGCTTCAAGTGCCTTGACAGCATAGTAGTTGAGGTGCAACTGACGATTGATGAGATAACCATTATCTACAGACTCTGTTATCTCACGCTTTGTAACTATTGGGTCAGAACCCTTAAGCAACTGTGCAGCTTCATTAAGGTCACGAATAATATTGTCACCCACTTCCTTCACAGTAAGCTGAGGAAATACTCTGTAGCTCAATGCGGTGCTATATGGAATTGATGGCATATCAGGATTGACTGAATAGCTGACACCGAAGCATCGAAGAAGGTCAAAGTGAAGGAAAGCACGCAAAGCAAGAGCCTCACCCTTTATTACGTCATGATTGTCACGTGAGAAAATTCCGAGATTGTCATCTACATGAGCAAGGATATTGTTGACATTAGCAATACCACTATAGTTGCCTGCCCATATACTACGAATAAAGTTGGTAGTAATCGAAGCATCATAGTTATATGCTGCCGCATCATCATATTGTGACGAATAGTAATAATCCCATTCTTGTCCGAGCACACCAATGAAGCCGTATGTCATCTCCTTGGTATAGGTATTGGTACTAACCATTGACGAATATACACCTGCCAATGTTTCCTTGAAACCACTCTCCGAACGGAACAACTCTGTATCCTCCACCTGTGAACGTGGCTGAACGTTAAGCCAATCTTCACAGGATGAGAGTGACAATACCATTGTAATTATTATAATTATTCTGTATTTCATCATTTTATTGTTTTTTCCAGAGAAGATAATCTTTTCTATTATATCTGGATTTTTCAAGTCATTCGTTCTCTTATTAGAATGTTGCCGTAAGGCTCATTGAACATGAGCGTGCGTATGGATAATTGAGACCACGCTCAGCCTTTACAGTCGAGAGGTGGAACACATCATTAACATAGAACGTTACCCTCATACGCTCAAGGAAAGAACGCTTGAGCCATGGCAAATACTTGAAATCGTAGTATGCTGAAAGAGTAGTGAAATCAAGCATATCATTACGCTGTACAAATCGTGTAGAGGCGTATGTAGTTGATGGCGTACTTGAGATATGCTTATAGAGTGCCACATCTCCAGCCTCGTTCCATGTATCGCTGAACACTCGTCTGTCCACATTGTTGGCAATATTCACATTCTCTACCCTATCAACAAGTGTCTGATTGTAATAGTCGCCACCAAGTTGATAACTGAACAGAAGACTAAGACCAATACCACGATATTCTCCATTAAATCCGAATGTTCCATGCACCTTCGGATTAGAATCTCCTGCTATGACATAATCGTCAGTAGTATAGTCATAGGTAGTCATACCGTTCTTCTTCAAGAACATTTCCCTACCCGTTGCAGGGTCAATGCCAAGTGAACGTACTGCCCAGATAGCAGTCATCGACTGTCCTTCCTCATATCGTATGATAGGTGACTGAGTCTTCTCAGCATCTTGTTCACGGTTGTAACTGCTGAGCGCATCACTAATCTTGGTTATCTTATTCACGTTATGTGCTATGCTACCCGTAAGACTCATATATGACTGCCCCTTTTGGAAGAAACGCCAGTTAGCTGTTGCTTCTACACCTCGGTTCTGAACATTACCAAGATTCTCCATATAGCTTGTGAATCCAGTGGATGAAGGGATGGACATTGCTATGAGTGCATCTCTCGTCTTACTATTATAGTAGTCAACACGCAAGTTGAGTTTGCGCCAAAGAGCAAGGTCAAGACCTACGTTGAAGTCGCCTGTCTGCTGCCACTTAAGGTCGCTGTTAGGCATACCCATAAGATAAGCACCAGATATGTTGTCATAAATGACAGAGTCATAGAACTTGTATGTTGCCTTTGCCTGATAAGGTGAAAAGTTCTGATTTCCCGTGAGTCCGTATGTTACCCTGAACTTACACATAGTAAGCCACGTCATGTCCTCCATGAAGTGTTCTTTGTGAAGGTTCCATCCTGCACCAGTACTCCAGAACGTACCCCAACGGTTATTGCTGCCAAATACGGACGAACCATTGAAACGCAAACTTACATCAAAGAGGTAACGCTCATCGTATGAGTAGTTCAAGGCAGAAGTAATACCGAGACTTCTCGTCGTACTCTCCTGTCCCGAAGGCTTACCATTCTCTGCATACTGCTTTGCAAAGGTGATATAATCCACATGATTGTTGAGGAATCCCCATGCCGTCATACCTTCGGTATTACTATCTGCAGTTTGTAACGAATAAGCCACATTGGCAAGGAGCAGATGCTTGTCCCACTGGTGAGTGTAGCGTCCAGTCATATCAATATTGATATTTTCAGACTCACCATTTGCGATATAATAGCTACCACGTAAGAAGTATCTGTCACCTGTCCAGTCATAGAATTTGGTATGGTCACCCGGATAGAAGTCCTCACGCTTGTTGTTCTGATGCGTGTAGCCAAGTCGTGCCGTGAAACAAAGGTCTTCCACAGGACGGTATTCGAGGTAGAAATTCTCTACCAGTTCCGTATATTTGGAGAAGTTCTTTGTTCCAATAGTAGCATTGTACAGAGGATTGTAGTATGTCTTTGTAGTACCGTTCGCACCCGGAGATGTATAAGTGCCAAGCACCTTCAGCACATTGCCATTATCATCCTCAGGACTATAATACGGATTGACACTTGTGTAGTCAGAGAATGTACCGTAAGGACTATCATCAGCCTTGTTTCCAGTAATCGACAGAGAGTTACGGAACATCCATTTCTTGTATCTGTACGAAAGGTTAATGTTTCCCTGTATGGTATTACGACCAGAAGCCTTCATGACGCCTGCCACATGATTATACATTACTGTTGCGCCATAACGCATCTCGTCATTACCGCCTTCTATATATATAGAATGTTTGTTGCCCACACCTGTACGCAATGGCTGTGACAACCAGTATGTATCGACACCCCTTGCAATATTAGCAGCAATATCATTGTATTGTTCGTCAAGAAGTGACTGATAGTAAGGTGAAGAGGACGAATAACGACCCGAATTCTTCTCAACCTCAAGTTTCTCTGAAGCATTACAAAGATTATAGCTTGTGAGGTCAGGAGCCTCCACGTTCAAGTTACCTGTGTATGTGATGCGTAGTCTTCCTGCCTCAGGAAGGATTGTCTCTACGACAATGACACCATTCGAAGCTTTTGAACCGTATATTGCCTTGGCAGCACCATCCTTGAGGATTGTGACCGACTTGATACGGTTCATATCGAGGTCAAATATCTGCTCCTGTGAAGATTCAAAACCGTCAAGGATAAATAGCGGAGCATTAGGATTACCGCTATAGTCACCTTGCAATCCACTGAATGAAGCATTTCCACGAATAGTGATATCTGCCATGTGATTAGGGTCAGAACCGTTGATATTGTTCATATCAATCACAAACGAAGGGTCAAGTGCCTGTATTGATTTGAGCACATTGGCATTGCCGACAAGTTTGAGATCCTCAACTGAATAGTTGATGGCAGAACCAGTGAACGTCTTGGAATTGTAATCGAAGAGACCTGTCACGATTACCTCATCAAGTTCACCATCCTCTTGCATCGTAAGTCTGACATTCGTCACGTTACGACTTCCATCAAATCTCTTTGTAACGGTTTTCATTCCTGTAAAACTAACAGCAAGTGTAGAAGTCTTTCCTTTAGGAATGGATACAAGGAAAGTACCATTGGCATCTGTCACAGCCACAGCTTTGGTCTCCTGCACAAGTACATGAGCACCCGGAAGAGTCACACCCTGTGCATCTATCACGACACCCTGTACGAGAACCGAATTACCCTTAGTAGTCTCATTTCTTGCCACATTTATACTCTGCATAGGAACAGACGTTGGTTTATCCTGAGCAAAAAGAATCATCGGGCAAGAAAGAAGAACAAATACAAAAAGGGCTAACTGAAAAATTATTGAACTAAATCTTTTCACTATATAATTAAATCTGATTATTATCGAATTTTATTTTGCGATGCAAAGATAGGAAAATAAAGACAATTTTACATTATATTTACGGTATAATATTGCATTTTGATACAAAATATACCATAAATATGTTATTTGTCTAACAAAATGATACTATCAGTAATCAACATACCTATCCACCACTTTTCCATTAGGACGATACCACTTCGCCATCTTTACAATAGCGGAATGGTATTCTTGCAGTTCTCCTCCTGCAACTTGATTAGCAATATTCTCATGTCCATCACCTCATCCCGAAGCAAAGCGACGACCAGTGGAAGGTCGTTAAAAGTCAATTCTTTATTTTCCATTATGTTCACGGGCTTTGGTTAGAGACCGGCTGCAAAGAAACTCAATGATGCCATGCTGACTCCGATTATTCACGATAAGCAATGAATAATCAATCAGCATGGGTGTTTTACGTGTAAAACAAGTGGTTTCAGGTGTGAAGAAAGGGAAAATAGGGGAAGAAATTGTCTCATATTCTGTTTTTTGTAGTATAAGAGGAACCAGGACGAGATGAACAAAATGTGGAAAGTATTACGATAACGGGCGAAAATTGATGTTTTTATGTATATTTTCGCCCACTATCGACAGTTTTTTTATGAAAAAGGTCGGCGCTTAATAAAATTGAGTTTCTTCCAAAACCTTCAAATTATTGCAGTTTTGGAAGAAACTCAATAGGGATAATGTGAACATATGACTTTTTGAGAAACCCGATATTCTTTGCTTAAAAATCAGCGAAAAAGAGATTCTTTTCTTGATTTTCGCTAATTTTTAAAAGGCATACTGCTCTATTTTATGTGGAAGTGGTAGTCATCTTCATCAGGCTCGTCTATCACAATACTACCCTTGTTAGGTTGGAACTTGAAGTTGCGGATGCTGTCTTGCTCTATGTCCTTCATCACATCGGGAAACATTGCCTTGATGATGTCTGCGCGTGCATAACCATTGTAGCCATTCTTGGTGCCCAGGCGTTCACCGATATTCCAAACAAAGTATCGGAGGTCAAGGGTGGTAAGTCTCTGTTTCAATCTGATGGGAATTGGAGAACAGGTGTATTCTTCTGACCAATGCCATAGGTAAACACAACATGGTTTAGACATTCGATGAATAGCTGTTAGTTGTGAATTGCTTTCAAATTTGTATCTTTGCATAGGTAAACACAACTGAGTGCCTGAGATATGTTTTTTGCGTCCATAAGCAAAATAATTGGCTAAAGTCTTGGTGGTGAATGTATAAATGTTTACTTTTGTAGCGAGTCCTCATTGTGCGACATTAAGGTCTGTCCCGGATCAGCACTTTGGGGGCTTTTTTTATTTCTCCATTATAGCATAGAATTGCTCTACATTATATACCAGCCTTTCGAGCTTCACATGAAAAACACGTCCGCCATATTTCATTTCATAAACAACATAGTCGGAAACGCTTCGGTCAATTTTCTTCTGAACGTTGGCGATATCATCAGGGTCTGTCATATCCTTACCTTCTCCAAGCACAGATACCTTCGGGTTCTTCAATGCAGAAGGATTGTTCCAAGCGTACACGGCAGCATCAACATCGTAGTCGTGGTGAGCGTGCTTGAGGAAACGATTGAGAGACTTTCCAGAACGATGTATTGTACCAGACAACAAAGAAGGTACAGATGCGTCGCCTTGTATAGGCATGAGGTTATTGTCCTTGACATCCTTAACCTTTGCGAACTTTGCATCCGTGATTTTCTTCTTCTCTTCGGGTCTGTCCACACACTCATCAATGAACGGACAGTTGAAGCAATCCTTCTTTCCTCCTGCGTTAAAGAACGTGAGGAGGCGGTTCTTGATGCTTCCTACCGTTGTGCCACGGCTGTTGGCGCGTGCAAAGCAGTGGGCGCAGTCCTTCGGGAAGTACGGATGAGACTGGGAGAACATCTCGCCAGTCTTGCCAGCGTTGGTGTCGAGTCCTCGCTGTGGCTTGTCCTCGGGAATGTCGGCAGGACGGAGCACAGGGTCGTCAGTAGCCTCGAGTGAGCACTTGCAGTTCCAGCGGTCGCCTGGATAGTGTTCGTACCAGAACGGATCATCAACAGGGAGCGTGAGACGTGACATCCAGTAATGCTTGTGCTTGTCGTCGGGTTCGGGCGATGTGGTAGGCATCCATCTGAGGTTAGGCAGTATGTCCTTTTACGGACGAACTCCTGCCAGTCGGCTGCCTGATGCGCACGAATGACGGCTGTGTTATACTCCGTTTCGAGCCACGAACCTACCTGATGTGAGGCTATGCCCATGGTAGCCTTTGTCCATTCGTCGAAGGAGCGGAGGCGCTTGCCGTCAAAGAGTTTGGCTGCCATCTCCTGCTGGAAGTTGTGCACCTTGAATGTGGAGAACACCTCATTGGAGTGGCGCAGGGCACGGTAGAAGTCCTCATCGTGTGGATTGTAGCCTGTACGACTGGCACTGATGCCCTCCACGGCAGCCTCGTTCATGATGCGGAGTATCTCCGTCCACATGGCAGGTTCTATGTCACGGTCGGGGTCAAGTCCGTTGTACAGGGCATGACGGAAGATGTCGAGCACCTTCATGTCAAAGCCAACAGCCCCCTCTAATTCCCCCAGAGGGGAGAACTCAGCCACGGAGGAGACGGACGGAGAACAGCAGGAGCAGTCAGAGCCGTAGTAGAGGCTGTCAATCAGAAGTCGGTGTCCGCCCCTGTAGTCTGAGGGGCGAGTCCGAAAAAAGAGCGGAGGTGATTCTTTACGTCCACAGAGGAAGAGGAAGAAGGAGAGTTGCGCTTGTCGCCCTCACGACCAGAGTCAGGGTCTTTTGGATTTGTCAGGGCTTAGCGGAGTGCTTCCTTCTGTGCCTCTGCATCTGCTTTCTTCTTATCGTAGTCGGCTGGCTTCTGCACCTTGAATATCTCATAGAGCCAGTCGTCATCAAGTGGGAGTCCAATGTTCTTGTTGTGAATCGCTTTCAAATTTGTATCTTTGCATAGGTAAACACAACTGTACTTTTCGCCGAGAATAGCGTTAAGGTGTTGTGAATCGCTTTCAAATTTGTATCTTTGCATAGGTAAACACAACCGAAAATGCTGTTTTCATCTTCAAGCGACTGTTGTGAATCGCTTTCAAATTTGTATCTTTGCATAGGTAAACACAACATATTGTATTCAAACCTAATGAAGGGGTATGTTGTGAATCGCTTTCAAATTTGTATCTTTGCATAGGTAAACACAACCAAACTTGCG
>JAEEGL016764842.1_pt1 | contig 14163 bp, 11 predicted proteins | sample 9134231 | NCBI WGS metagenome assembly JAEEGL01 (sample SAMN16246548, study PRJNA631951) | gut metagenome | biome: gut microbiome; feature: rumen; material: fiber-attached | host: Bos | place: Iran: Karaj | collected 2018-10 | reverse complement strand
TGTGGATCACTCAGGAAATCTTCCGCTTCTATATGCCAAGGGCTTTAGAGGCAAGATTTATGCTACTGATGCTACAGCTGATCTGTGTAACATTATGCTGCGTGACTGCGCACACATTCAGATGCAGGAAGCTGAGTGGCGCAATCGTAAGGCTAAGCGTACCAAGGACATTGCGCAGGTTGAGCCGGCTTACACAATGGAAGATGCTGAGAAGACCATTAAGGCCTTTGTTCCCTGCGGCTACAATCAGGAAGTGGAAGTCTGCGAAGGCGTTAAGATTCGCTTTACTGATATAGGTCATCTTCTTGGTTCCGCCAGCATAGAGGTGTGGCTTACTGAGAAAAATGTCACCAAGAAGCTTGTCTTTTCCGGTGATATCGGCAACAAGTGCCAGCCACTTATAAGAGATCCTCAGAATACTGAGGAAGCTGACTATGTTATCATGGAGTCCACTTATGGCGACAGACTTCATGCAACAGAGAGACCTGATTATGTAAAAGAGCTTGCGGAGATACTGGACAGAACCTTTGCAAGGGGCGGAAATGTTGTTATTCCTTCATTTGCTGTAGGTAGAACCCAGGAAATGCTGTACTTTATCAGGAAAATCAAGATAGAGGGACTTGTTAAGAGTAAGCCCAATTTCCCTGTTTTTGTAGATAGCCCTCTGGCTGTTGAAGCAACGGAAATCTTTGAGGACAACCAGTACGAGTGTTACGATGATGAGGCTATGGAGCTGGTCAAGAAGAGAATCAATCCAGTGACCTTTCCTGGTCTTAATCTCGCGATCACCACAGAGGAATCAAGAGCTATCAACGAAGATCCTGAGCCTAAGGTAATTATTTCAGCTTCTGGTATGTGCGAGGCCGGACGTATCAGGCATCATCTCAAGCACAATCTGTGGCGTGAGGAATGTACAGTTCTTTTCGTTGGCTATCAGTCAATTGGAACTACAGGTAGAGCTATTATTGACGGTGCGGAGCAGATCAAGCTTTTTGGCGAGACCATCGATATCAAGGCAGATATTTGTAAGCTGGAAGGCCTGTCAGGACATGCTGACAAAAATGGCCTTATTGAATGGATCAATGGCTTTAACAAACAAAGACCTTCAAGAGTCTTTGTCGTTCATGGTGAAGACAGCGTCTGTGTCTCTTTTGCCCAGTGCCTGAGAGACGAATACGGCTACAATACCTACGCTCCATACAGCGGAACTGAGTTTGACATTATCTCAGGGCAGATAACCAAGGAAGGCGTTCCGATTCCTGTTAAGAAGAAAGAAGCTACGCTTGTTTCTGATGTTTATGCCAGACTCAAGGCAGCAGGTGCGAGACTTATGGGCATCATTGCTAAGAGCGAGGGCATGACCAACAAAGATAAAGCGAAGTTCGCAGATCAGATAATAGCGTTGTGTGACAAATGGTCGCGATAAAGGGAATGAGTAACTGTAATTCCATGCTTGCATGAGGAATTACAGTTATGAAATGATCTAACGTACCTGAGGAATAAAGGACTACGAATGAAATGAGTAGTACGAGTTCCGAAGGGACGTAGCATGTCGAGAACGAAGTGGAGACATGCGTATATCGCAATAAACTATATTAGTTATATGAATGGAGGAAGGTATGAGCAGAGCAGATGAAATCTTTATAGATATGTGCAAGGATATCCTTGAGAATGGCACCTCTACTGAGGGTGAGAAGGTAAGACCTCACTGGCCTGATGGAACACCTGCATATACTATCAAGAAGTTTGGGGTAGTTAACAGATATGATCTTTCCAAGGAATTTCCTATCATGACACTCAGAAAGACCGCTCTTAAGAGTGCAACTGATGAGGTTCTCTGGATTTATCAGCAAAAGAGCAATAATATCAATGATCTTAACAGCCATATCTGGGATGAATGGGCTGATGAGACAGGCTCTATCGGTAAGGCTTATGGCTATCAGATTGGTCAGAAGAGCATCTATAAGGAAGGCGAGTTTGACCAGATTGACAGGGTAATTTATGACCTCAAGAACAATCCATTTAGCCGCCGTATCATGACAAACACTTATGTGTTCAATGATCTTCATGAGATGAATCTCTATCCATGCGCATATTCAGTAACCTACAATGTTACTCAGAAAAAGGGCGAGGACAAGCTGACACTTAATGCTATCCTCAATCAGAGATCTCAGGACGTTTTGGCAGCTAATAACTGGAACGTAGTACAGTACGCAGTTCTTGTGCACATGCTTGCTCAGGTCTGCGACATGAATGTTGGTGAGCTGGTTCACGTAATCGCAGATGCGCATATCTACGACAGACATGTGCCTCTTATCAAGGAGCTCATTGAGCGTAAGCCACTTCCAGCGCCTAAGTTCCACTTAAATCCAGAGGTTAAGGACTTCTACAAGTTCACTCGTAATGACGTATCTCTTGAGGGCTACGAGGTTGCAGGTGAACAGCTTAAAGATATTCCGATCGCCATCTAAAAAGGAGACAACATGAAAGCGATAGTAGCAGTTGATTCTAACTGGGCCATTGGTAACAAGGGACAGCTCCTTGTTAGCATTCCAGCGGACCAGAAGAATTTCAGAAATGAGACAATAAACAAGACAATAGTATATGGGAGAAAGACACTTGAGACTTTTCCTCAGAGAGTTGTCCTTCCTAAGAGAAACAACATAATACTTTCTACCAAGAAGGACTACAGAGTTAAGGACGCGGCAGTTGTTCACTCCAAGCAGGAGCTACTTGACCTTGTATCTGACCTTGATACAGATGAGGTTTATATCATCGGTGGAGAGAGCGTATACAGAGAATTCCTAGATCAGTGCGATACAGCAATTGTAACCTTTATCGACAAGGAATTTGAGGCAGATACTTATTTCCCTAACCTGGACAAGGATCCTGAGTGGGAGATGGTGGACGAGAGCGACGAGCAGGTTTATTTCGATCTGACATACACATACAGAACATATAAAAGAATTACTAAATGATCATAGTGCAACACTCATTAAAATGACTAAGAATTCAGTTAATTCAGAGGGAATATAAGTGAGTACGAATAAAACAGACAACAGAAAGAAAGCACTTGTTCTGATCAATAAAACTTCAGGAACTGGCAAGGCGGGCAATGATACCCTTGATATAGCCATAGCCCTTGCAGAAAAAGGCTATGAGCCAATCGTATATCCGATCATTCCTGGAACAGACCTTACATCAGAGGTTCTGGTGGCAGAATATGGAAAAGAGACAGAGCTTATTCTGTGCAGTGGTGGCGATGGAACACTTAACCATGTCATGAATTCAATGATGCTGCTGGATAAGAAACCGCTTCTTGCCTATATTCCATCAGGCAGCACCAATGATTTTGCCAGAGCACTGGGAATCCCAGGAGTTCGCACCAAAGCGCTGGAGGTTGCTATTTCCGGCAAGCCAACTCAGTACGACGTTGGTAAGATGAACGATAGATTTTTTAACTATGTTGCTGCCTTTGGAGCCTTTTCCAAGGTGAGTTATGCAACTGACCAGGATCTCAAAAACGTTCTTGGCTACGCAGCGTATGTGATTAGTGCTATCGCAGAGCTTCCACAGAATATTGGCTATAGCTGTCATATTAAGATAGAGGCAGACGGCGTCCCGGAAGAAGGCGATTACATCTTTGGCGCAGTCAGCAACTCAGCATCTGTGGCAGGCATGACTCTTTTTGCTGATGCTGATATCAAGCAGGATGACGGCCAGATGGAGCTTCTGCTTATCAAGGCACCCAAGAATCTTGGAGAGTTTAACGCTGTTATTACAGCCCTTGCTTCCAAAGAACCGGATAATCCTTACATCACCTACAAGCAGGTTAAAAAGGTCAGTCTTGTGTCAGAAGACGATGTTGAATGGACTTTAGACGGTGAATTTGGCGGCGCTTACAAGGAAACTACAATAGAAGTAATAGATAAGGCCATGACCATAATGACCAAACAAAAATAAAGGATATAGAAAATTCATTTGACAACCAAGAGGATTTTTGTAGAGAATGTATGGTGACAACCTATGCGTTGCCACCATAATTTTTTGCGTTATGGGAAACTATACATTTATTTAGAAAGAAAATTGACTAGTATGAGCTTTGAAAAGGTAGCTATAGAAAAATGCCCTTCATACGATTATGAAGTTGTAAAAGAGGCACTGGATAAGGTGCTTGCAGATATTGATGCTCTGGACTTTGTTAAACCAGGCATGAGAATAGGAATTAAGGCCAATCTGGTTGCTGCCATGGCACCGGATAAGTCCGCCACAACACATCCCGTTCTCCTTAAGAGACTTTGCGAAAAGCTTCTGGAGATGGGCGCCAGCGTTGTAATTGGTGACAGCCCTGGAGGTCTTTATACTCCAATGTTCCTTCAGAATGTGTATAAGACCTGCGGCCTTGAGACCATGGTAAAAGAGCTGGATCCAACTGGAGAGAAACTCAAATTAAATGATGACTACTCAATCCACAACGGAGAGTTCCTCGATGCAGTTTCCATCAAGACCTTCATTTACACAGGCTGGCTTGATAATGTTGATGCCATCATCAACTTCTCCAAGCTCAAAACCCACGCAATGATGGGCATGAGCTGTGCTGTTAAGAACATGTTCGGCACAATCCCTGGAGCAACCAAGCCGGAGTACCACATGAGATTTCCAGAGGAGCACGCCTTTGCCAATATCATGGTGGATCTGAACGAGTTCTTTAAACCAAAGCTCTACGTGGTTGATGCCATAGATGGAATGGAGGGCAATGGCCCAACAGCGGGTGAAAAGAGACATATCGGTGCTGTGCTTGCATCATCAAAGCCTTACGCTCTTGATATGGCCTGTGCCGAGCTCATCGGAATGGGCTATGCAGATGTGGCAACTCTAATCGTTGCCAATGAAAGAGGACTTGGCCCCAAGGACTTTAGTGAAGTAACAGTTGTGGGAAGCTGTCCGATTTCTGAGATCAAGGTAGCTGACTTTAAGCGTGCTACGATCCATCAGAGCATAACCTTTGAGGGTAAGGGCATTCAGGGCGCTCTGACATCAGCTGTTCTTAAGCTTGCCTATACCACCAAGCCACAGGTCAAGGTAAAAGAGTGTATCGGTTGCAGAAAGTGCGCAGATACATGTCCAGCCAAGGCCATCACCATGGTGGATGGAGGTAAGAATAAGATTCCACAGATTGACAGATCAAAGTGCATCAAGTGCTTCTGCTGTCAGGAGTTCTGCCCTAAGGGAGCCATGAAGGTTCACTACAACCTGCTTGGAAGGTTTGCGAACCGTATAAATCACGTGTGATCAGGAAATATAAATGTTCTTATATGAAAAGATAAATGACAAAAAAGATAATCATGAATATATAGAGATTACAGGCTATGAGGGAACGGTGGCTAATCTGGTGATTCCTGAAACTATAGACGGAATCAGGGTTGAGTCAATTGGAAGCCACGCCTTTTCTGCAAGAGAGGATATTGTTTCAGTAGAGATTCCGCAGACTGTAAGGATTCTCAGGAGCTATGTTTTTCACAACAGTAGGAATCTTAAGAAGATTTCAATATATGACAGCCTTGATGATTACTACGATGGCGTGGTGAGACAGTGTGACAATCTGGAAGAGGTGGAGATTACCATCACCCGAAGCTGGTTTGAAGTAATCAGAAACTTCCTTGCTGACAGCGATAAAGCCATCAGATTTGTTATCCATGACAAGGTAGGAAACGGCTCTGATGCCGTTTTGTCTTTTCCAGGGTATGTATATGACTTCAACGAGAACACCATGGCAAGGACAATCCAGTTCTCTATCGCGGGTGCTGGCTATGCCTACAGAGAGTGCGTGGATCGCAGGAAGATAGACTATCGCCAGTACGACTCTCTTTTTGCCAAGGCTATGATCGACGGCGGCAGCATCTGTCAGGACATAGCTATAGGAAGACTCCTGTATCCGCTTGAATTAGAAGACAGGTTCAAGGCAGGCTACGAGCAGTTTGTAAGAGACAACGGCCGCGACATTCTGTTAAGGTACATTGACCTTGCTAAAAGAGATGGCGGAGCTATTGAGGTTATGGGAAAGCTTCTTGACTATGCGTCTGAAACGCAGGCTGAAGCTGGAAGTAGCCAGGGAGTATTTACAGATAGTGATATTGAGAAGGCTGTGGAATACGCAGCCAGCCTGGATATTCCTGCTATCACATCTCTTTTAATGGAAAAGAGCAGGAAAGCTACGCAGGCGAATACATTTACATTTGGGTTCTGATTATGGCAATCAAGCTTTCAACATATCTGAAAAATGAATATGGCGAGAAGGTTTATCGTCTGTCTCTGTCTTCGGGCTGTGGATGCCCCAACAGGGATGGTACGGTGAGTGTTGGAGGCTGCACTTTTTGCTCAGAGGGCGGCTCTGGGGAGTTTGCGGCATCTGGCAGTATCGATGAGCAGATACAGGAAGCTAAGGCCAAAATCCAGCAAAAGACTGATGCCAGGAAGTTTATCGCATATTTTCAGTCTTTTACCAACACTTATGGAGATGTAGACAGATTAAGGAAACTTTACACTGCAGCAATAACGCGGGATGACGTGGTAATACTGTCTCTTGGAACAAGACCTGACTGCGTGGGATCAGAAGTTATTGCTATGTTAAAAGAGCTGAATCAGATTAAGCCTGTGTGGGTTGAGCTGGGACTTCAGACAATTCATGATGAGACTGCAAGAGCCTTTAACAGAGGCTATGAGCTTGAGGTATTTACTGATGCGTACGAGCGCCTTAAGGAAGCGGGGCTTACGGTTATCACTCACGTTATTTTCGGGCTTCCCGGAGAAACCAAAGAGATGATGCTTGATACAGTGAGGTTTTTGGCAGGCCTTGCGCCATCTCTTGATGGAATTAAGATACAGAACCTTCAGATATTAAAAGGCACGAAGATGTATGAGGAGTTTACAAAAGAGCCCTTCCATATCATGTCTATGGAGGAATACACAGATCTTGTGGCGGAGGCACTGGCTCTTTTACCGGAAGCATGCGTTGTTCATCGCATGCAGGGAGATGGACCAAGAAAGCTCCTTGTTGAGCCGTTATGGAGTCTCGACAAAAAGCGCGTATTGAATATGCTGACAGAAAAGACTAAAGGAATAGTAAAATGAGTAGTAAAATGAGTAGTTTTGAGACAGGAAATAGAGAAGAAGCAATTAAATATAAATTCACATTGAAGGAGGCACTTATTGGAGACGCGGGCTTTTACCGCAGAGTATCCATGGTCGTGCTTCCAATGATCATTCAGAATACACTTTCCAACATTGTAGGACTTCTGGATAACATCATGGTTGGACAGGTAGGAACTCTGTCCATGTCCGCGGTTGCTATCGTTAACCAGATTCTCTTTATCTTTTACCTGTGTATATGGGGATCGCTTGCAGGAGCCGGAATCTTCAGTACTCAGTTCTTTGGAAAAGGAGATATGGAGGGCGTAAGGGCTGCCATCAGATTCAAGTTCCTGACAGCCATCACTATTCTGTTGGTGGCAGGATCGATACTGATAACCTTTGGCGGCACTCTTATAAATCTGTACATTGCCGCGGATACACCGGCAGCAGATGCGGCGCAGACGCTGGAGCTGGCTTCAGGATATCTGAGAATAATGATAGTTGGACTTATTCCCTTTAGCTTGACTCAGGTTTATGCAAGTGCCATGAGGGAGTCGGGGAAGACGACACTTCCTATGATCGCCAGCATGGTGGCGATGGGCGTTAACTTCGTGTTTAATGCACTCCTCATCTTTGGTCTCTTTGGACTTCCCAAGCTGGGAGTTTACGGAGCTGCTGTGGCTACAGTAATTTCAAGATTCGTAGAGCTTACTATCGTTGTTTATGGCGCTCACAAGAGAAATAGTAGATACACGTTCTTTAGAGGCCTTTACAGTAAGTTTGTGATCCCTGGAAATCTCGCTTTCCAGATGCTGATCAGATCACTTCCACTTCTTATGAATGAGTTTCTGTGGAGTCTTTCACAGGCAACACTTCTTCAGGCTTATTCTATAAGAGGTATTGCTGTTATTGCAGCTATGAATATCAGTGGAACGATTTCTCAGATATTCAACGAGGTCTTTTTATCACTTGGTAATTCAACAGGAATCATTGTTGGACAGGAGCTTGGTGCTGACAGACTTGTTTCTGCAAGGCGTACAGCCTGGAGAATGGCGGCTCTTAGCGTGGCTTCGACTCTGGTTATGGGCTCGCTTCTTGCACTGGCGGCTCCATTTATTCCTCAGGTTTATAACACTGAGCCAGAGATTAGAAGACTTGCAACAAGGTACATCTGGATTGTGGCTCTTTGTATGCCTATCAACTCCTATGCGAATGTATCTTATTTTACAATGAGATCAGGTGGAAAGACTGCAGTGACATTTTTGTTTGACAGCTGCTTTGCATGGCTTGTACCAGTGCCTTGCGCTTATATCCTTAGCAGATATACAGCTCTTCCAGCGCTGACAGTATTTACTGTAGTTTCACTTTTGGAAATCCTCAAATGCATCATTGGATTTATCCTTGTTCGCAGCGGTGTTTGGGTGAGAAATATCGTAAAAACCGCTGGGTAAATGGACTTAAGATTATCTTGAATAAAAGGGCATAAAAATATAAAATTGACTTGTTATGGATTTATTTGAATTTATGAGAGAAAACAATAAAGAAAAGGAATCTCCGCTTGCCGCAAGAATGCGCCCAAGGACCCTTGATGAGGTAGTTGGTCAGCAGCACATTATTGCTAAAGACAAGCTTCTTTATCGTGCAATCTCCGCAGATAAGCTGAGCTCTATAATTCTATATGGCCCTCCGGGAACGGGTAAGACTACTCTGGCTAAGGTAATTGCAGGAACCACCAAGGCAGAGTTCATGCAGATAAATGCCACTGTTGCCGGCAAAAAAGATATGGAAGAAGTGGTTGGTAAGGCCAAGGACAACCTTGGTATGTATGGCAAGAAGACCATTCTTTTCATAGACGAGATCCACAGGTTTAATAAGGGGCAGCAGGACTACCTGCTTCCATTTGTTGAGGATGGAACAGTTATCCTTATTGGAGCAACTACCGAGAATCCATATTTTGAGGTTAACGGGGCTCTTATTTCAAGGTCCATAATATTTGAGCTTAAGCCTCTTACAGCTGATGATATCAAGGTTCTGTTAAGCAGAGCTGTTACTGATAAAGATAGAGGAATGGGGGCTTACAAGGCTGTGCTGGAGCCTGACGCAGCAGATTTTCTTGCTGATCTGGCTGATGGCGATGCAAGACATGCCCTTAATGCCATTGAGCTTGGCATTTTAACTACGAACAGAAGTGAGGATGGCCTTATCCACATTACCAAAGAGGTTGCCGAGGAGTGTATCCAGAAAAAGGTAGCCAGGTATGACAAGGATGGGGACAACCATTACGATACAATATCCGCTTTTATCAAGAGCATGAGAGGGTCAGACCCAGATGCTGCAGTTTACTATCTTGCAAGGATGCTCAATGCAGGTGAGGATCCCAAGTTCATCGTCCGCAGGATGATGGTGTGCGCTTCCGAGGATGTTGGAAACGCTGATCCACAGGCACTTCAGGTTGCTGTTGCTGCTTCTCTTGCAGTAGAGAGGCTTGGAATGCCAGAGGCTCGCATTACACTTGCTCAGGCAGCGAGCTACATAGCTACAGCGCCCAAGTCCAATGCAGCTATTTGTGCAATTGATGATGCCATGGCTATGGTCAGGCAGACAGGAAACCTTCCTATTCCAGCTCATCTTCAGGATGCTCATTACAAGTCAGCTGGCAAGCTCGGTCATGGAATTGGCTACAAATACGCTCACGACTATCCGAATAATTATGTTGAGCAGCAGTATCTTCCCTACGAACTCAATGGCAAGGAGTTCTATAATCCTTCAGGGAATGGATACGAAGTTAAGATCAAAGAGCACATGAAGAAGCTCAAAAAGAAGGATTGATTATTTGTTTTATGAGGGTTAGATGAAAAAGAAAAAGATGCATTCCGGGGTGAAAGCCCGTAAAAATAGACGACTGGTGATTCTTAGCAGCATAGTGGCAGGTATTGCCACTGTTTTTGTGGTCGGATCATGTCTTTATCTGATCTTTGGCGCAGGAAGTTCCGAAGATAGCAGTGCTTTTCTGGATAGTAACCAGGAAGTGGCTCTTAGCGATTCACCAATTGTGGAAGAGGTGATTGAGCAGCCAGTGGAGACTCAGTACATCAGCGAAGATGTTATCAGTGCTATCGTAGCTGGTGGTAAGTCAGTATCCAAGGCTCTTGGCCTCAGACCAGCGACAGTTGAGATGACTGACGAGAACAGGAGCACCTTTGCTTCTATTGATAACTGTCTTATTGTGAATTCCTCCAAGGTTGAGGTCTCTGTAACCTCAGAGGGAATTCCTAAGAGTGATGATAAATATTATTATCTTTTCGAGGAAAAGATATATGAAGATTCCATCGGAGAAGGAGCTGAGCCTTTAGCCAAGATATATAAGGGCGACGATACTTCTTTTACCGTTAATCTCAATAAGGGAGATGCTTCTTCCAAGCTCTTTTCCAAATTTACTGTTGCAGTTAAGCTTGACGGAGAGTACGTTTCAATCGCACACCCCAAGTACATTACAAATCCTGAGGCCTGTGCGGGCTACAGCTACGGCGGAATGTCCCACAAATCCATCAAGGGAATCCTGCCTGATCCCCTTAGAATCGGAGAACTTCCTGATTTGGGAGTCAGCTACTGCACATACAACATTCCTTTATCGCATATTCTGACCACCTCAGGTGGCATTTCATACACCTACGGCGGAGTGACCTATCACTTCAAGCAGGGAGCTATTGAGACTTATGATTATCTTTTCAAGAGGCTCAATGGTATGGGAATTGACGTTGCGGCTATTATCCTCAATGATGCCAGCACTTCAGCCTTTCCTGAGATCACTCATCCTGATGCAAGACATGGTTCTACAGCGCCTTACTACATGTTTAATGCAGTTAATGATGGCGGTGTTAAGGCCTGCGCAGCTATCGGAAGCTTTTTGGCTAACAGATATTCAGGCTCCGGTCATGGCAATGTCAGCATGTGGATCATAGCCAACGAGGTTAATGCAAGACGCGAATACAACTACATGCCTTTTGTAGATGTTAATACTTATACTACCGCTTTTGTCAGAGCTTTCAGAGTTTTCTACAATGCGATCAAGAGTCAGAACTCTGCAGCCAAGGTTTATTTCTCTATTGATCAGAGATGGACGTACAACACTCAGAAGACTGGCGACTATGATGCCAAGGATGTTCTGGATATATTTACTTCTTCAATATCAGAATACGGCAACATAGATTGGGGACTGGCAGCGCACCCGTACTCATTCCCTAATGAGAACACACCTTTCTGGAAAACTAATAAGTATACTAACCATACTGTTTCTACACCTGTTATCTCTATGGATAACCTTGAGGTTCTCACCAATTATATGCAGAGAGATGAGATGAGGGATACATCGGGTAATGTCAGATCCATCATCCTCAGTGAGATCGGTTATACTTCTACCTCTGGTGAAGCAATGCAGGCAGCGGCTTTTGCCTACGCCTATACCAAAATGGAAAAGAACGGCTATATTGACGCACTGATGTTGTCGAGACAGACAGATGCCAGCGATGAAATTGCAGCGCTGGGACTTGCTCTTGGACTTCAGACAACTGGCGGTCATCATAAATATATTTATAATGTGTTCAAATATATTGATACTGACAGGCGAAATGAGGTAGTATCATTTGCGTATGATATAGTTGGGACTACGTTCTAAGCAGAGCACTTTACGTTGGAGAGGAGAATATTATGACAAACGCTGAAAAAGCCTTACAGATGCACGAAGAGTGGCAGGGGAAACTTGAAATCAAGTCTAAAGCAGAGGTTAAGAGTAAGGAAGATCTTGCAATAGCCTATACACCAGGTGTTGCAGAGCCTTGCAAGCTTATTGCTGAGGATAAGAGCCTTGCTTACAAATACACTATCAAGTCCAATACAATCGCTGTAGTTTCTGATGGAAGCGCAGTACTTGGCCTTGGCAACATCGGACCTTACGCAGCTATGCCTGTTATGGAGGGTAAGGCAGTTCTTTTCAAGGAATTCGGCGGAGTCAATGCAGTTCCTATCTGTCTTGATACTCAGGATACAGAGGAGATCATCAAGGCAGTTACATATTTAGCACCTGGCTTTGGTGGCATTAACCTTGAGGATATCTCAGCTCCAAGATGTTTTGAAATAGAAGAGAGATTAAAAGAGAAGCTCGATATCCCTGTTTTCCATGACGATCAGCATGGTACAGCTATCGTAGTTCTTGCAGGTGTTATCAACGGCCTCAAGGTTGTTGGTAAAAAGAAGGAAGACTGCAAGGTTGTTGTAAACGGCGCAGGTAGTGCAGGAATCGCAATCACCAAGCTTCTTCTCAGATATGGCTTTAAGAATGTAACAATGTGCGATAAATCAGGTATCCTCAGTAAGACATCACCAGATCTTAACTGGATGCAGGAGAAGATGATGGATGTTACTAATCCAGACCAGCAGACTGGAAGCCTTGCTGATGCACTCAAGGGCGCAGATTTATTTGTTGGCGTTTCAGCTCCTGGTATCGTGTCCAAAGAGATGGCTCAGGGCATGAACAAGGATGCGATCATGTTCGCTATGGCCAACCCAGTTCCAGAGATCATGCCTGATCTTGCCAAGGAAGCTGGCATCAGAGTTATCGGAACAGGAAGAAGTGACTTCCCTAACCAGGTCAACAACGTTCTGGTATTCCCTGGAATCTTCAGAGGAGCCCTTGAATGTGGCGCTACACAGATTACAGAGGAGATGAAGCTTGCAGCAGCTAACGCCCTTGCGGCACTTGTTCCAGATGAAGAGCTCAGCGATGTTAACATTCGCCCTGCAGCATTTGATCCAAGATTCGCAGATGCAGTATCTACTGCTGTTAAAGAGTGCTACCTTGTTTCACAGAAGTAATATTTTTTGATAGAGATTTGTAATCATAGATTTAGATAATAAAGGAGAGGAAGCTTTTGAGTTCCCAGTATCTTACTTTATATAAGATGATAGTTCTGTACATGTTAAGGCGCTGCGAAGTGCCTCTTAGCAAGTCACAGATTTATGATTTTATTTTGGAAAAAGAATATACGACCTTCCTTACACTTCAGGAAGTATTCAGTGAGCTGGCTTCTTCTGAACTTGTTATAGAGAAAACAGTAGCTAACAGAACATTTCTTGAGATAACAAAAGAAGGAGATGAGACCCTGAAGTTTTTTGGCAACAGGATCAACCCTTCTATCAGACAGCAGATCGATGAGTACCTTCGTGACAATAGCATGAAGCTCAGAAATGAAACTGCTATTCAGGGCGACTATCGCAAAACTGCGGAGAATGAGTATACTGTAAGACTCGTAGCCAAGGAAAATGGACAGAACCTGGTGGACATAAGTCTTCCAGTTCCTACCGAGGAGATTGCCCAGAGTATATGCGATAAGTGGCAGGAGAAAAACGCTGATATTTACCAGTATCTGATTACTTCTCTCATGATGGAATAAACGAAATATCAAGAATGTTTTTAGAGACCCATGTATGTGGGTCTCTTTTTTGTTGCGATATTTTATAAAATTTTTATTTATATGATGGACAATTTGTGGACTTAATCATCTAAACTATTTTTATAACATACGAGTTTCTTATGAGGAGGGAAATTATAATATGTTCAAAAAAATCTATTCTAGAGTAATTTCAGTTGCAATTGTTGGGGCTATGGCAGTAGCTGCATGCACAGGCTGTGGAAGTAAAGTCGATGAAACAGTAGAGATTGATTTAGAGGAAGTTCCTCTTGCTGATACTGTAGACGTGGCTTTTGATGATGACCTTGCAGTAGAATCAACAGATGAAATCTACTACGATGCAAATGGATGGAGCCTTAGATATGATCCAAATGTTATAGCAGTAAACGCTGGTGGCCCAATGTCAACATTCGTTTACACAGGCGACTGTGCTGGAACCTGCATGATGACATCCACATACGATGTCGGTATGGATGCTGAGACAGCAGCAGAGGAGCTCGCAAAGAGCTGGGGCGAAGAGGCTAAGGTTACAGAGTGTATCTTCCCTGGAACAGCAGATGTAAGT
>JAEEGL015645099.1_pt1 | contig 14163 bp, 29 predicted proteins | sample 9134231 | NCBI WGS metagenome assembly JAEEGL01 (sample SAMN16246548, study PRJNA631951) | gut metagenome | biome: gut microbiome; feature: rumen; material: fiber-attached | host: Bos | place: Iran: Karaj | collected 2018-10 | reverse complement strand
ACTAAATTAGTATCAGTAAAATTAAATACTATATAATTAGCACCTTCAGGAAAAGGAATTACCATTTCCTCATTAGTATAACCAACTTCTGAAGGAGATTTAGATTTAACCAAGCTTGTATTTAAAATAGGATTATCTGAGCAAGTAAACCAAACAGAAGCATTAGCATTATAACCTGTAATTCTAAACTTATTAGAAGTAAGAGAAGATATAGGAATTGCTACATATTTAGAATTAGCAGAAGATACAGGAGTAGGAACATAATCATTAATAAATACCTCTGTATCTACAGGGAAGTAATAGTTATTTACATAGTTAGTAAGTTCTTCATAAGATTTAGTAGTTTGAAGTCCTAAATCTGAAAAAGACTTATCACCGATTAGAGTTACACCGTTAATAGACGGTTTATTATTTAATAAATTATAATTATCTGTACCACCTGAGCCACCACCTGTTGCCGAGATAATATTACCGTCAATAATAATTCCATTACCTGCTCTTAGTTTTTGTTGTATATCTAAGTTATTTAAAGATAATGAGCCTTGTAACGTTACACCATTAATTGAAGGTTTATTTTCTAAAGCATTATAATCAATATTACCACTTGAGCCTTTAATTTTTTCTACCTCGTGACATAACCAAAGAAGTTGTTCCTCATAAGACATAGCTACCTTATAGCTTGTAGGAATTTCACCAACTTTTGCCCAAAAAGGAAGTTGTGGAAATCTTCCATAACGATTAAACATAAAATCATCTCCTTTATAATTTTAAAATAATCCAAAGAATAAAGAATTACATTCATCAATAATTTCTTTATCTAGAGCAATAACAATATCTCTATACTGAGCAATTAATTTTTGAGCAGTAGTCATTACACCACTATTTCCTCTCATAGTACGTCTAAACGTTTCATCTTTACTATCAGAGCCATTAGATTCATAAGTTCCTTTAGTTTCTCTATCGATATTAGCTTCAACTTTTTGTGTATCTGATACATTAGTTTGAGAAGTAATATCAGTAACACCTTCATTAGCAGTAGTTGATGAAGCATAAGAGCCACCTAAAATTGCTTCTTTTGAAATTTGTCCGTTGAGGAGTATCAGAGTTTACGATTAAGCCTGAAGAGGTATCATTAGAAGTAGAATTAGTTCTACCTTCATTTTTCTGAGTTCTATCATCTGTAGCAGATTCATTACCTGTAGTTTCAGAATTATTCTTAGACGTTCCTTCAATATTACGAGTATAGCTTTCAACATAATCAACGTTAACTAGAGGGTCAAATTCAATATATTTACTCCAAAGAATAGGAAGTTTAGCTTCCATGATTTCATTCATTTTAACTTTTGCAAAATGAGAAAATAGAGCAGGAGTTTCATAACCTATTTCTCTCATGAAGTAATGGTCTACAATTTTCTTTGCTAGTTTTTGTTTATAGTTTGGATTATTTTCTAGAATTTTATTTACTTGTTCTAGTGATAGATAATCAAGCATATCATAAGCCATAAACCATGATTCTACTTCATCACGTCCGTAGATTTCGCATACGTGTCTTAAATCAATAGTATAGTTACTCATTATTTAATCACCTCTTTTGCTATATCTTTTTCTTCTTCATTTTGTGTATTTTCATCTACTCTTACGATAGAGTCAGTAAGTTTAACAACATTATGAAGGTCACTGCGGACTTTAACGTCTATAGCTTTATCGCCTGTTAAACCGAAGTATTCATTAAACTGTTTACAAGCTTGTTTACGAGTTTGAAGTCTAGCTTGAAGGTTAAGATTTACGATTTCATTATTAGATGAAGCTTCAGATTCTACTAAACGTTCTTTTTTCTCATTAGCGACATTATCTATACCTAGAAATGTTAAAGCCTCGTTCCATATTTGTTGTTTATATATCATAAGTTTATCTGCTAAAAACGGTGCTTCAGTTTTAACACATTCAATAGCTTCATTTCCTAGTTGTTTTTTATCTACATATATAACAGGTTGATTACCGTCATAATTATTAAATAAATTTTTAAGAGTTAGTTTAAGTGATTCATCACCTTTAAGGATTATAGGAGTTTTTTGTGCTTTAATATTGACGTCACAGGTACGTTCTGCTTCGTAAAGACGAAGAGCAAAAAGTTCCATAGTTCCGAGAAGTTGGTAATTTTTGAATATTATTTTTTACTAATATACAAGCATCATACTCAGATTGAGTAGGGATTAAACCTGTATATAATTTTCTATCTTCAGAATATTCATAACTAAAACAATTTAAACTTGAAGGTAATCCATATATATTTAAATTACCATTAGTACAACATTTAGTATTAATAAAACCGAATTTTTTATCTTTTAAAAGTGAAGCTTCACCAAAGTAATAAAGACATAGTTCTAAGTAATCTCCGTTCATACTATCAGGTAAATTAATCCACTCAAATTGAGTAAGTGCCACTTGTTTAAATCTGTTTAGATAGTCTATGTACGTTTCATTATTAATTAAAGCAGAATCTACGAAATCATAATTATTTTTATAACCACCTTTAAATCCTCTTTTAAAATTTTTCATTATATCACCTCTTTTTATGTGACAATATTATTATTTTGAGAATAATCTCTGAATGTTTGAGGATTATGCCAAAACGTAATCCCATTTTCTAATTGTGCTTTAAATTCATTTAATTCAAATTCAGGAATTTCAGTTCCTTCAATATTTGGATTTAATAGTTTAACATAGTTCCAATTTAACCTACCTGTAATATTTGGTATCTTAACTATATTTACTTTATAACCGAACATAGAAAAGAAGTCATCTATAATTCGTGCATACTCTTGTTTAATAGATTTATGATAAAAGAAAAATCCCATTTTACTATCAGATACATTAATATCACCATTATTTACATTACCAACACTAGAATTAGGAATTAATTCATGTTGATAATTTTCAAGCATTATACTTCCTATTTTTTCTATTCCGCTTCCAATATCTCCAAGATTTCCTGAAAAATCAAGAGTAGATTTATTCCAAGCATTTACATTTCCTGCAAGTCTTTGTTGACTTATTTTTTGAGTAAATGAGCCTGCTCCTGCTAAATTAGTAACTATTCCTGTTCCAATTTGAGCAAGTCCAAGTCCTACTCCAACGTTCATATTTAAAGCATTTAAACGAAGCCATTCGGCATAATTATCTTTGCTCCAATTAAAATTAGGAAATCTACCTGCAGGAATTGAATTTTCTTCGTTTAATCCTGAAAATTCATAATTAGTTGGTACACATTTTATACTACCACCGAACTACAGGAATACCTTTGATAGTAAAATAACAACTTGAATCTAAAAATTTTTCATAACGTAATACATTTGAAGTTCCATTGTTATTTGACATTATCATAAAGTTATAAGGGTAAGTAAGAAGTTTTTTATTTTTTGGTACATAATTATTAATGCTTGTAGGTTTATTAATAGTCATAGTATCGCTATTATACGTATCTTGTCCAAAATATTGAAGATATGTTTGTCCGAGGCGGAGCAGGAAGATTTGACACTAGAATATTAGGTATCATAAATATATTATAAATTGTATCTATTCCCTGTTCTTGTTCTAAATATTTAACGATTTGTTCTAGAGTGTATAAATCAGGAGCAAAATAAGATTTACCATTATATAAAATTCCACCATAGTTAGTATAAATATGATTATCTGAAGGAGCAGGGGAAGGGTATTGCCAAGTTTCAGAAGTTTGTACCATGAATCCGCAATCATCAAGTCCTGTATAATAATCTTTTGAATTAATTATATAATCACCGAGTTTCAAGTCCTTCAGGTACAGTATGAAGTCCTACTGTATCATTGTTTACGTGTTCACGTTCAACAAAACTTCTTTTATATATGAAATCAAATTGCCAAGTTTGGAATACGTCTGTTTTAATTGCAATTTCTGTCATATCAGGATTTACAAATTTCATATCGGTTATATAAGCATAGTAATATTTATCTTTGAAGTCAGGATTTTTATACATTACATAGTTATATTGTTCGCATAATTCAAAAGCACGAGGGTATCTAATAATATTATCTCTTCTTTGATAAGTAAAATCCTCTAATACAAGTCCGAGGTAAAGATAAGAAATATTCCTCTTGAGCCTCTTTCGAATTAAATGTTAATTGATTATCAGGAGTTAGTTCTATTCTCATTATTTTTACATACGTTTCAGGAGTTATTACCGCCATTATTTCATCTCCTTATTTTAAATTTAAAAAGAAGGAAGGAAGCAATTAAGTTCCTTCCTTTAGAAAAGGGAGCAATTCTAAACCTAGTCAGTACATGTAACTGAAATAGTATCAGTTTTAGAATTGTTTGTAGCAGTTATTGTAATAGTAGTTAATGTAGCACTAACACCTTCAATTTCTGCTTCAGTATCAGAAATTTTAGTAACTTTTACTGCAGTTGCATCTGAAGAAGTAAATGTAGTAGAAGAAGTTGCATTTACAGGTGTTAAAGCAACTTTAACTCTTACAGTATCGCCTTCTTTAATTGCAATAGCAGAATCGCCTAAGAACTCAATTTTTTCTGCTTTTACGTCAGGCATTTCTGAAGCGAATACTACTGCATTAGCAAATAAAGAGTAAGCATACATACGAACGTCATTTAGATAAAATTGCCATGTACGATTATTAGGGTTATAGAATTCGTCCATTACCATTTCTTGCTCTTTAATTCTAAACCAAGAAGTATCTGCTATCATACCAAAGATATTTGAACCGTCATAGATTAATTCGTCACCGTCATAAGTATCAAAATTATCTACTTCAATAATTCTGCCCATTAAATCTGTCTTGTCCATATTAAATGCAACTGCAAGAACGTCAACGTCTAGTTCAGTAGCAATATCTGTTCTAATTAAAAATACAATATCTTCAGGATTAGTCCAAGTTAATAACTCTCTTCCATAACCACCAACTTTATTCCAAGCATTGTATCTTGAAGAAGGGAATCTCATATTTTTATAAATATTTCTTGCCTTCTTAACAAAAGCCTTTGCAGTAGCTTCAGTTGTTGGCTCTGTAATTGTTTCAATTTGAACATTGTTTCCTGCATAAGCAGAAGTTACTAAATCTTTTGTCATTCTGTAATGGTCAATGTAAGCACCATTATAAAGACTTTCAGTAATACCGTCAATGAATTGATTTAGAGCATCCCAAGATACAAAAGCATCTTTAATTTTTGCTCTTGTAGCAGTTACACAATATTGTAGGTCAGAGTTTAAGTTCATATATTGAACTTTTACGTCTGCTTCATATTTTGCTAGCAAGCCTGCGAAATCATCTACATTGAACTTACGAGCCTTAATAGGATTGAATGCAATCTCTTGTCCGATAGCACCTAGAGGTAATCTATCACCTTCTAATTGTGCAAGTGGATTTCTAAATCTCTTTACCTCAATTCTTGTGTAAACGATACGTCTAATTAAAACGTCAAAAAATTCGTTTGCTACTTGAGGATTTTCTAAAATAGGATTTGCCCATGCACTTATATCAGTATCAGGGTAAATTTGGTCTACGTATCTATGATATAGTGTGTCAGATTCAATAGAGGTTTCACGAATCTGATTTAAAGCAGTTCTTAATCCTTCTTTAATTGCCATAATTACTCATCTCCTTTAATAAATTTTTGTAAATAAATTACCTTATTTACTTTAATGTTATTATATGATAAAATTACCGTTTTTATCAAGACTATCTCTAAAATTTATTATAGGTTTACCTTCTTGCTTAATGTCTTTTTTAGTTTCATTTGGAATAGGATTATTATCTTCCTTCATGCTTACTTGTTGAAGTAAATTACCGTTTACCTTCTGCAAAGTTTCATTAGTACGTTTTAAATCTTGTATCTCTCTATCTCTTTTTTCTAATGACTTATTCATCTCTACATTATCGTTTAATAGTATTCCTACGTCATCTAAAATTAAATTTGCAGAATCAGTTCCTATCTTTTCTAGCATTTCATTTACTTTGTTATCAAATTCCTCTTTTTTCATTATTTATCACCTTCTGTTATTCCATTATATAATTTCTTTATAAAATCTTCATAATAAATATAATGTTTAAAATATTCAATCTCTTCTTCATTAAATTTAAACTCTTTCATTATCTTTAGTAATAAATCAAATTCTGATATGTCTTTTCTTTTTTGCTTCTTTTCCCTTAGTCTATAATAAATTTTATTTATTATCTCTTGTCCGTCTTTATTACAACTTATATACTGTATCGTTAAATCCTGAAGTCCTGTAGCTAATTTTATTTCGTTTATCTTTATTACATTATTTAAATAGTTCGTATATTTTTGGTAATCGAAAAAGCTTTCATTCATGTCTACTTTTGTTCCGATTCCGTCTACTATTCCGTTTGATTTATATTGCCATATACTGTATTTTGTTTTATCTATAGTTGCATTTTGACTCCACCATGCAATCCATTTAGGGTAATCTTTTAATTTTTCTTCGTCTAGATAATTTTTAAAGTAATCTGCATTTGCATATATCATAGGAATAAAACTATTATCTCTTATTCTTTTACAAGCAATATCACATATATTTGTTAGATTCTCTTTTGAAATCGCATTACGTTCTTTTTTATAACCGTCTGAATCTTCCATATCTATTGCTAGAGGGTAATGTATATATTCTCTATACTTTGATACTGTCTTTAAAAAGAAGTCTACCTCTTCTCTTGCAGTTTCCTCATTGATTGCATAAGAATAATAGTAAAATCCAAAAGGAAGTCCTGCTTCAATACAAGCCTTTACGTTTTTATGTAATAACTTATCTTCTTTTTTTCTTCCAAAAGTTGCTCGTATCATTACAAAATTTATTCCTGCTTCTTTTACTTTGTTAAAATCTATAATTCCGTTAAATTCTGAAATATCTATTCCTTTAATCATATTACTTTTTCTCCTTTAATTCTGTTGTAAATTCGTTTAATAATTTTTCTAAAAATATTTGTAACTTTTTAGGTATCGGTAACTTGCACTTTATCATGTTCTTTATAATAGATAACATTTCAAAACATATAAATAATAAGTTAAATATTATTCCAAGTCCTGCTTCTTTTAATGGTATAAACTCTAGTATACTTTCAGGTAAGAATCCTAAAAAGTTTATACCTGATAAATAGTCTATTAAATAGAAAAATACTATTGAAATTATCATACCTACTTTACGAATCGTTCCGTCTATACCTAAATTAGAATTTATCTTCTTTTCTCTTATTGCTCTTAAGATTCCAAAAATTGTATCTAATAATATTGCAACTAGTAAAACTTTTACCATGTTTAAATTTATTACAAAATTAAAAAATTGCATAATATCATCTCCCTTATTTAATTTCAATGATATTATACAATTCTATACTTTAAAAATCTACTATGCTTCTTTTTAACTTCTCTTCTTTTATTGTAAAATCTGTTTCCTTTAAGATGATTCCACCGCTTAACGTGAGTGTATGTTAGTTTTCCTGAACATGTAAATCCTGTTTTAAAATTTTCCCATGTTACATAATCGTAACAGTTTTGAGGAAGTCCTGCACATGTTATTTTTATCTTGTCGTCTATCATCTCTATATAACATTTCTGACGTATAAATTTTGCTTTACTAAAATGCCCTTCGCATGCCCAAGCTCCAAGTTCAAAATCGTCTATATGACAAAATTCTTTTAACTCTTCTTCTGTAAGTAAGCTATGAATTGAATCAGTATCTGAATAAATGTATTTATCTATACCGTATTTTTCAATGCTATAATCTGTTATCGCTTGCGAAGTTCTTATTGTTATCTCTCTTGCATAACTCGTACAAAATGAAGCAATAGGAATATATAATCCTTCTTTTATTTCCTCTTTGTTTAATGTGTAATGTACTACTCCGTCTATTATTATAGGTGACTTTGAATTTACGATTAATGAAGTACCGAATTTTCCATAAAGACTATTTAACATAAGTTTTGCTAGTGTTCTTTGTCCGTTTGTTTCCTTCTTTACCTGCTTTTATCTTACGTTCAATCCATTTATCTATATATTCATTAAATATATCTTGCTTACCTTTAAACTTCCAACCGCAAATATATTTTATTGAGATAATGTCGTACTGCTCTAAAAAGAGTTTTAAGTCTATATTAGTTAAGACTAAACATACAGGCTCATCTCCTGAATCTCTTATATATTCATTCGCTAAAAATATTCGTGAGTTCTTTAATTGTATAGTTGGTATTTTGTTTTTCTTTATCTTAAACTCTGTTATTATCATCTGAATATATAAAGGGTATACATTATCTTCTTTGTATTTTCCTTCAAAATATACAGGCTCTCCATATGGTAATAATTTAGTACGAAGTACAAAAGGGTAAAGTGAATTTACGTCTAAAACACAACCGCTTCCGTACTTCTTTTTCTTTATATAATGGATTTAAATAAGTGAATCCACCTTTATAACTTTTTCGTAAATCTTCATCTAGTTCTATAGGTAAGTGAGGAAATAAATGCTCAAATTTTTGCTTTCCTATTATATTCATAAAATCATGAAGTGCATTACTACCTTGTGTCATTTTTGTTAGTTTTTCATCAAATATTACTTTTAGAGCTTTTGCTACTATCACTACGTCATTTGTTATATACTCTTTTTCTTCTTTTGTTAATTCGTGCCCTTCTTCTCTCTTTTTTAAATAGTCTAATGTTAATTTTGACTCTTTTAAATTAAATGCCTTCGCTATGTCTTTTACTGAAAAAGGGATTATCTTTAATGAATCGTATATCGTTACTTTTACTGTTTTCTTTTTATCTTTATCTTTTTTAAAGTATATTTTTAATTCGTAAAACATTCCTAAATCAGATATTATAGTGGTAAATGTTTTATTGTCTATCTCTTCTTTTGTTTGTACGTGCTTAAAGCCGAAGTGTGAGTAATCTACTTATGATAAATTCAGAATCAAATTTGAGATTATGGAAGTAGAGGGTAGCATTTTTTTCTTTTTCGCAAAATTCTAAAAATGTATCTATAGTGTTTCCATAAATTAAGTGTTCGGGGTTTCCTATCTCACATATCGCCCATGCCCATACATAAGTTCTATCTTCATACCATGTTGCAGTTTCAAAGTCCGCAGTATATTTCATATAGACTCACTCCATTTATGAAGCACTATCTATAAGTCCTGTTATTCCTAAATCTTCTACTAATTTATTAAATTCTTGTTGAGTATAATATTCATCTGATTGATATAAAAAGTCTAAACCTAATTCGCTATCTTTTACAAAGTTGTAAAACGATTCAGGATTTTTATATTTCTTTAGTATATCTGTTAGCTTGTCATAGTTATCGTAATGAGAATATTTTTCTAGTGTTTGTAACCAATTCTCCCTAAAGACTTGATTTTTTCTTAAGTAGTAATCTTCACTTCCTAGTCTATGAATCCTTCCTTTAAGTTCCAAAAATCTTGTTAAATCTTCTGCTCTCTCTAACATTTGTAAGTTCGTATTTAATAGCATATTTTCTATTTCGCGAGCTCTCTCGCTTCCGCATTTCATACCTAGAAGCACCTACATTTGAATATTTAGAAGGCTTCTTTAGTTCTACTAACTCTTCTTTTAATTTCCTCTCTCTTATTCTTTGCTCTTTTTGAAGCTCTTTGTGTTCCCATTTTGTTAGCATGAATCCGCCTTCTGTTATGTATAAATCTTCTGCTCCTTCTTCTTTAAATCGCTTTAATGATGATATTAGTTTATTTAATTCTTTACGTGTTAAGATTGAAGATTTCGCTTCTTTGTAATCTATTAAGCCGAGGTAAATAAGTTCTCTCTTCTATATCTTGTAACTTCTCTACTTTTTTGTTGTACTCTGATATTGCTTTTCCAAGCTTTATATAATCTGACTTTTTCCACCTTATATTATATGCCATTATTTACTCACCTCTAATCTTTAGATTTTGTAAATATTGCACCAACGATATAACCAAAACAAAAAGCTACTACTGTTATAAAATATATAAAAACTCCTGATGACATTTTTATCACTCCATTACAAATTTTATATAGAAATTTGGATTCTCTGTTATCTTTTGATTTTCTTTTTTATCTTCATCTAGATTGTATATTAAAAATCCTCTTTTTTCTATTGTAACATAAAGTTGTATAGCAAAATATATATGATATATATAATTTCTTTTATCAATATCTAAATTACTATACCTTACTCTTAATTTTGACATTTCATTTATAACGTAATCTTCGTGTAATTTAATAAATTTATCTCTGTATTGCTTTGATGAAAAGCAAAACTTATATGTGCCTACTCTATAATAATATATTGATTCCTCTAAATTATAATAGATTCCTCTTTTTGTAACCATTTCTTATCACTCCTAAATTAATTCAAAACCTAAAGCTTTGTTTGGAGAATTTGGTACTGATACTTTTACTATCTTAATATCAATTCCTTTATCTAGTTCTTTAGAGCCTTCAAAATCTCCTAAATAAGTTAGTAGGTTGATTATAAATGTCTTACTTCCTGTTGCATAAGATTTACCTGTATCATCAATTAGTACACATGAGTAATTTATTTCTTTGTCTTTTAATATCTCTCCTGTTTCCTCATCTATTACAGGCTCTTTTAAAGGTTTTTCAAATTTTCTAATTAGTACTTCTTTTACTCTTAAACACTCACCTACACAATCGTTTACCATTGTGTCTACATGTGATTGAAGATTAAATAACTTCTTCTTGTCTTTAATGTTACTAAATGTCGTAACTTCTACGTCTGAGTTTCTTCTAGTATTTGAAAAATCTAAAATACTTGTTTCCTCATTTGCTGCTAAACTTTTTACTACTTCTTCGTTTTCCATATTGAAAACTCCCTTCTCCTATTTTAGCATAGGTGCTTAATATTTATTAATAACTCTAATATATTTTTGAATAAATTAAGAAGGATTTTTCACCTCTCTTTTTAATTTATTAGAGTTTATTAATCTCTTCTTCTAACTCTTCTTGATAATATTCTAAAACTTTATCTAATTTATCTATCATTCTATGCTTAATTTTTAATGATTCTTTATACGTAAAATATTCTTTGTTCGTAAATTCATCTATTTTATAAAAATCTTTTACTACATTTTCTATTATTTCTATTAATTCTATATTAGTTGTCATTTTATCACCTCAATTCTAATATATAACCTCTTCCTCTCATATTTCTTATTGTTACATAATCCTTTATTTTATTTCTTAATCTCTGCATTAATAAAACTATCTTGTTCCTATTCGTATAATTATCTTCATTTTCATTATATACTTCTTTTAATAAAACTTTGTATGTTACTAACCTGTATTTATGATGAATTAAACATTCAAATAATTCTGTTTCCATTGTTGAAAGATTTATGATTATATTATCTATGTAAAATAATCCTGTTAAGTTATCTAACATTTTTTATCACCTCTTTTATAAGCAGGCGAGGATTTGCACCTCGCATGAACTCCTTCAGATAACCTACAACAGAGTTCGTTTATGGAAGGGATTGAAGGTTTTAACACGTCTACCTATTCCGTCACTGCTTAATTAAAATATTAATTGACTTATTTTTTAATGTCAACATTTTTTATAACTTTTAATCAAATTGTAACATACAATGTAACATAACTATATTATTGACAACTTATAATTATGTAATGTAAAATGTAACTAGCGAGATAAAGAGTTTAATGATAAATGTACTTCTTATTCTTTAACCAATCTGAAAAAGATGAATAAGAGTAGTTAGTGTGGTACACTCGTTTACCAACTCTTCTATCTTGCTATTTATTTTAACTTTTAAGGAGTTTTTATATGCACTTCTATAACTATGATAGGGTTTTATCTTATAACTGTCCTGTGAACGTTTTAATCGGCGAAAGAGGGGTACGGTAAAACCTATCGGATTTAAAAAATATGTAATTTCTAGATTTCTTAAAAACGGTGAGAAGTTTCTTTACATAAGACGTTATGAAAATGAGATTAAATCTGTTTTCGCTAAACCGTTCTTTAATGACGTGGCTCATGAGTTCCCTAATCATGAATTTAAAAATGAGAAAAAGAAATTTCTTATTGATAAACAGGTGTGTCGGCTATGCTAAACGTCTTACTGAAGCTCAGGATTTAAAATCTGTTACCTTTGATGATATTAAAATAATCGTATTTGATGAGTATGCTATTGAAAAAAATAAGAGGTACTACCTTCCTTCTGAACGGTATGATTATTGCAGGACTTTTAGATTCAGTTATTCGTAACCGCTCAGATATTAAAATCTTTTTCCTCATGAATGCAGTTGACGGAATTGAGTATTCGCCTCTATTCACCTTCTTTAATCTATCTGTACCGTATCGGGAATGATATTAAATTATTTAAAAATAACTTAGTTCTTGTTCAGTACATGGAAAATAAAGAGTTTAGAGAAGAACGTAAGTCTACTCTTATTCGGTCGTCTTATGGAACGGTACTCGCTACGAGGAGTATGCTATGGAAAATAAAATCCTAGATAAGAATAATGACTTTTTGGGAAAAAAGTCGGGAAATGCACGTTTTAGTTTTGCTTTTATCTTTAAGGGAACGACTTATCGGTATTTGGAATGATTACAAAAATGGAAAAGTGTTCGTTTCTCTCGACTTCATTTCTGATACTCCGTTTATTTTTTCTATGTCCTTAGAAGATTCTCGCCCTAATATAATGATGATGAAGGCTCTTAAAAAGTATAAGTTTTGGCGAAATTTTTTAGATAACTTTTCACTCCGGTATTGTCTATTTTGAGTCACAAAAAATTAAATTTAATTTTTTAGAGTTAATTAAAATTATAAAATCACTTTGAACAAGTAAAAAAGACTAGCATATGCTAGTCTTTTGCTTTTAGCTTTTTTATTGTTATCATATAATTTATATCGCAATTATAATCATAATATATTATATCATTTTTTAGATATTTTATATCGTTAATATCAATTAATTCATTAAATTGTTTATTGTTATAATTAGTTATATTATGTAAATATTCAATGTGTTCGTTTATTCTTTTTTTCATCTCTTTTATTGCTTCTTTTTTATATCTGAATAACATATATTTTTCTATTGCTTCATCATCATCACAATCAATTTTTTCAATTAATAAATACATTTTTACTCAATCCCTTCTTAATTTAATTTTTAGAAAAAGAGGTTTAAGCCTCTTTTTCAATTATGTAGCTTGTCCAATTACGACCTGATATTGATTTTGTTTTATAGCCTGCTTTTTCTAAAATGTGCCAAAAACAACTTACACCTACTCCGCCCTCAAAATATGGTATTGCGCCATAACCTGCACCGTAACCGATTGAGTCATGACTTGATACCGTAATATCATCTTTTAAAGCTTTTTCTTTTATATCATATAATATTTTTAGTAAATTTTCATTTTTGTTAAATGCTTCCGCTATTGCGCTTGATTCTTTATCATAACCACAACCGCTTGCGCTTCCGTATGTGCAACCTTTATTTTGTGTAAATGCAATTACGTTTGGATTGTGTCCCCACGTTCTAGAAACAACCCACTCCACAACTACACTAATTGATTTTATTTCTCTTGCCTCATTTTCTACTTTTTCAATATGTTTTAATTTGTTTTCTAATTGCTTTTTATTTTCTTTTATTGCTTTTTTAATTGCTAACTCTTGCGCTTTTTCTTTTGTTATTTCTCCATTTTGCAATTGTTTAATCCTTAACTCTGTTAAATAATAATTGATTACATTTTCGTTATTTTCTTTTATGTAATTAATTTGATTTTGTAACTCCTTTTCTTTTTCTTCTTTTGTAATCTTTTTCAATAACTCATACATTTTTACTCAATCCCTTCTTTTTTTATTTATTCATTAATTTAATTTGCTGCAATTCGTTCGCAACCTTCCATAATTTAAAATCGTTGTTTAATCCTTCAATAGCTTCTTGATATGTTAATATGCCACTTTTTACCATTCTATTATAATTATTTAAACGATTTTTTAAACCTTCCTTGATATCTTCCAAATCTTCATATGTATACATTTTTTCTCACTCCTTCCTTTTTTTATGTTATCTATTATTTACAATTTTAATTATACCACTTGTACAAGAAAACTCAATATTTT
>JAEEGL011554021.1_pt1 | contig 14163 bp, 13 predicted proteins | sample 9134231 | NCBI WGS metagenome assembly JAEEGL01 (sample SAMN16246548, study PRJNA631951) | gut metagenome | biome: gut microbiome; feature: rumen; material: fiber-attached | host: Bos | place: Iran: Karaj | collected 2018-10 | reverse complement strand
GAAGCTTTGTTTGTGGATGAAGCTTATACTTATTCTATGGCAAACAGCTCTTATGGTACTTTGTTTCCTTGCTCTAATTTAAAGTTTATTCAAGAAATTGATAATTATAATTGTAAATGGTTAGATGGAAGCTTTTTTAGAGATTATGTGGCTGTGTCTAATAATCATCGTTTTAATTATTCTTGTATAGATGAAATGCATTTGTTTGATTCCCACCCTCCATTTTATTGTTATTTGTTGCATACCATAAGCTCCTTATTCCCTGAGAGTTTTTCTGTGTGGTATGCTTTTTCTTTAAATCTTATACTTTTTATTGGAACTCAACTTTTACTTTTTAATATTAGTAGAAGAATATTTAATTCTGAAAAATATGCTTTGTTAATAAGTTTTATATATGGTTTTTCTTCTACTACTATAGACTGTTTTGTTTATATTAGAATGTATTCGCTTTCTACATTCTTTGTTTTATTATTATTAAATGTATATTTAATCTGTTTAGATAATAAACAGTCCTTATTTAGGTTCATAAGTATAGTAATAATCGTATTGTTTGGTGGTTTAACCCATTACCATTTTCTAGTTTTCGCATTCTTTTTGTCATTAATTTTTGTAGTTGTTAGCTTGATTGAGAAAAAAAATAATGCTTTTTTTACTGTTGCATTTTCAGCTGTTATTGGGGTTCTTCTTTTCTTCTTAAGATTTCCTGGAGTTCTTTTTCAATTTGAAAACACTCCAAGAGCTGCAGAAGCTTTAGATATGGGTAAAATAACCAGCTCTTCTATTAATGGTATATCATTCTTCTTTCAAGAGTTTTATAACTCTAGTCCATTGTTGGGCAATTATGTAAGTATTCTGTTTGTTGCTATGTTTTTTGTTATACTTTGTATTCTTTTTGCAAAAAAATATATAACAAATATTAGTCATTCTGTTTTTTATATTACAGCTATACCGACGATTTTATTTTTTATATTTATATCTTTTTCTGTTGGTTTTTACAGCTTTGGTATACAAGGAGAAAGGTTTTTCTTCATAGTTTACCCGTTAATTGTTGTAACTTTAATTGTTTTCTTGGCAAAAATAAAATTCTTTATTTTTTGTTTAGCTTTGATAAGTTTGATATCTTCCTTTGTAATGGTTGATTTTAACTTTAAAGATTATGAAGGATTTAATTCAGAATTAGAAAAACTCTTTGATGGTAATAATATTGTCTTATATTGTGAACAGCCAGAGATTCTTGAGGTTTTGTCTGTAAAACTTTTAAGATGCAATAAAGTCATGATAGTTCCCTATGCTACTCAAAACTGGTTTCCAAAGGAATATTCAAAAGACGAAAAAACATATCTTGTTTTTGTAAATCATAATAAGAAATTAAATTTACCTTTTAAACTAATTAAAGAAAGCAAATATTATGATTTGAGATATTCTGTTTATGATTTGGTTAATTAAAATAAAAACCAATTAAATTTTTTAAATATTAATTTTTTTGGAAATAATATATGGAGGTCTTTGTTTACTTTCATCATATATTCTAGCTATATATTCTGACATTATCCAAAGAGATAATAATTGAACACCACTAAAAAAGGTTATTGCAACCATAAGTGAAGTCCATCCAACTGTAATTGTGTCTCTATACATAAAGTATGATATTAAAGAATATAATAAGATAATGATAGATATAATTATAGTTACTATACCAAATTGTCCAACAACTTTTAGGGGTTTTGATGAGAAGCCTATTATTCCATCTAGAGCTAATTTAATTAATTTACGTAGAGGATATTTGGTTGTACCTGCAAAACGAGCGTCTCTATCGTATTCAAAAGGTGTTTGTTTAAAACCTGTCCAAGCAAACAACCCCCTGAAAAACTTATTGTGCTCTGGCATATTGTTTACAACATCAATAACATTTTTCCCAACTAATCTAAAATCACCTGTATCTAGCGGAATGTCTACTTCAGATAAAAAGTATAATATTCTATAAAAGACTTTATAGGCTAATTTTAAAAGAAAAGAAATCCCTTTTCTGCTTCTTCTTTTTGCATAAACAATATCATTGCCTTCTTCCCAAAGTTTTATCATTTCAGGAATAATTTCTGGTGGGTCTTGCAAATCAGCGTCAATTATAACTGCCGCATCACTTGTTACATAATTAAGCCCTGCAGAAACGGCACATTGATGTCCAAAATTTCTAGCAAAAGATATTATTTTAACTTTGTCATCTTTTTGGGCTAAGTCTTCTAGTATTGTTAAGGTTTTGTCTCTGCTGCCATCATCAACAAATATTAGTTCATATGTATAGTCTGCTAATTCTGACATAACCTTAGTTAGTCTATTATAGCATTCATTTGCAACATCTTCTTCATAATACATTGGAACTATTACTGATATTTTTTTCATTGTTTTATCCGTCTTTTAATTATTTCTTTTTATTACAGCTATCAATGACAAACCAAATGGGAATCTTTTTTTCTTAGATATATAAGTATATTCTGAACTAAAGATTTTATACATAAGTTTATTTATGATACTTGGTGGAGTTTTTAATTCCAATTCGCCTTTTTTATCAATCTTTAACACTTTTTTGATTATTCTGACGATGAAAGCAGGTATAAAAAGGAAAAAGTTATAATAAGAAAGATATTCTATTTTAAATCTACTTGATTTTATTAAACCTTTAAGCTGGTTTAATTCATACCTTCTATAATGCATATTGTTTACGTCGTGCTGTGACCAAAGAAATTGAAATGCTGGAACAGTAATAATCGCATACCCGTTAGGATTTAATAAATTATAAATGTTTTCGATGATGATTGTTTCATCTTTAATATGTTCAATCAAATCTGAAGCAATGACTAAATCATATTTTTTATTAATATTTATAGATGTTCCGCAATCAGCTTGTATTAACTCACCATTAAAATTTTCTCTGCAAAAATCCAATGCTTGATTAGAATAATCAATTCCTGTGACATTACCAAGTTGAGAAAGAGAGTTGAGCAGTAATCCAACGCCACAGCCAATGTCTGCAATATTAATTGGTCTATCAAATTTTTGTAAGACTTTATCTTTGATTAAGCTTGTAATAATATGCTTTTTCGCTTGAAACCACCAATGTGTGTTTTCATATTCAAACATTGTTTTATACATAAAATCTTGCATTGGTTGTCTCCACTAAATTATTTCAATACTACAAATATAAGTATGCTAGATACTGCATAGTATATTAGTAGTGCAAAAATATCATTGCAGGAAGTAACAAAAGGACCTGAGGCTACAGCAGGGTCAATTTTGAATTTATTGAATACTATAGGAACAAGTGCTCCGTAAGTTGTTGAAAAACTCATTGTGCAAAGCATTGCTATGCCTACTGTCATTGAAAGATAAATTGCTTTCATGGCTGGAGGTGTAGGAGAAGTGACAATCAGATATTGAGCCCAAAGTCCGATAACTAATCCACAAACAGCACCCATAAGTGCGCCAGCAGCTATTTCTTTCCAAAGCTTCTTGAATACATCGCCAAGAGAAATATCATTATTCAGTGATAATGCACGTATTGCCAGAGTTGAAGCTTGAATACCAGCATTCCCTCCCATACCGCAAACAACGGGAACAAAGAAAACCAACACTGCAATACTTTCAAATGAAGCCATGAAGTATTTTAATATTGCACTGGTAACGAAACCTGTACAAAGAGTTATCAGCAACCAGGGCAATCTCGATTTGCAGGTCTTGAATGGCGAATCTGTTTCTAATTCTTCGTCAGAAGTACCAGCCATCTTCATGATATCTTCGTTGGCTTCTTCTTCCATAACGTCAACGATATCGTCGATGGTTATAACACCTAAAATCTGCTGCTTATCATTAACAACAGGCATGGCTATATAGTCGTATTTAGATATCAATGCGGCAACTTCTTCTTGTGGAGTTGAGGCATTAACAGACACAATGTCTTTTTCCATTACTTCAGACACAATGACATTAGGGTTAGACGTAATCAGGTCTCTGATAGAAATAATGCCTTTTAATCTATCTTCATTGTCTAAAACATACATATAATAGATGTTTTCTACATCTGCCGCTACTAGTCTTACGTGAGCAATAGCGTTTGCAATAGTGAAATCTTCATAGATAGATATATATTCGGTGGTCATAATACCACCGGCAGTGAACTCGTCGTGTTCCAAAAGTTTTCTTACGTCACTGGCCTCATCAAGATCCATGTGTTCAAGAATTTCTTTGGCACGTTTTTGGTCTATATCCTGAAGCAAGTCTGCTGCTTCGTCAGGATCCATTTCTTCGATAATGTCAGAAGCTGTTTCTGTATCCAAATCTTCGATAATCTGAATCTGAGTCTCGGAATCTGCTTCCGCAATAGTTTCTGCTGCTACGTCTTCATCGAGATTTTCTATAACAGAAACTCTGTCTTCATCGTCTAAGTCTTCAAGGATATCTGCCAAATCAGCAGGATGCAAATTTTGTAGATTATCAGAAGTTTCATCAGTAGTAATGTTTTCAAACTCATCGTCGAAACCGATGATTTTATCCCATTCTACTATTTCAGGTTTTAAATCAACTTTAAACCATGAAGCTACGGTTTTTGAAACATTATATAAGCCTGAATTTTTAGAAAAAGCCTTGAAACTAATGTCAACACCGCTAACCTGGATAACTTTATTTTTCTCGCAAACAACAGCTAAGTCATAGATATTGATATTTCTAACATTTACGGTATCAATAACTGTTTTGTCTATCAAATCTGTTGCTAATGTGGTTTTATCCTTTTTAGCAAAAGCAGGTAAATCACTTAAGAGATCTTGCAGTTCAAATTTTTCAGGCGTAAAGAGCTTAAAATTGTGCAAAGAAGCCAGTTTATTTGATGAAGAATCAAAGTCGTAGACAACGGCTTGTTCAAAGTAGAGTTTATGGTCTTTTAAGATTAAGACAAAATCTGTTATCTTGCCAGACTGTCTGCCTGCTTCACTGTATACTGGGGCGCCAATTAAATCTGTTAAAAAATAAATGGTCTGTGTCATAGTCATCACTACCCTGATTCATTTAATTTACGCCCTCCTTTGTTATATTTTTTAGGATAGACATTCTACTCTTTTAATAAAGAAAATGCACTATTTTTATAGCTCTTTTTGGAAGGTATTATTAGACTTATTTAAAAGTTAATCTAATCTTGTTTTTTTAAAGAGTTAATAATGTCTTGTTCTGTATCTGCAAAATATTTTGATGTTTCATTAAACATCATTTTGTTAATACGTTTTTGTCCTAGCTCAGTATATGATTTGCCGTCAGGACAAACCATAAGGTGAACAGTAACGTTTTTACCTTGAAAAGCTTTTGTGTATTCTTTAACAAATTGAATACCCTGTTTCTTATCTGGTCTAGGATTTGGAGGGAATACTCTCATGATTTCTTTTGGGAATACGAGTTTGCTTTTTTCTATGAAGTTTATTTGACAAACACTTAGAGCATCTAAAGACTTGAAAATGCCATTAACTTTATGCAATTCTATAGGAACAACTCCTGTTGCATATTCTGGTTTTTCTACGAATTCAGGACATTTTAAACCGTGTTTTTCTAACCATTCATCCCAACTTAATTTGAGTTTTCCAAAATAAATATCATGTAGAAGATATCTTGTTCCTTCAACGACTTCGAGACCATTTTTATAACGTGAAAAAACATATTCACATGGAGTATCTTTAATTTCTTTTAACATTTCAGGAGTAAGCCAACCTGCTTTATCGGGAACTCTGATAAGCATATCGACAATCTGACCTTCGCATTTTGCCATGTCGATTTCGCCTTTTTCGTTTATTGTTCCCATACGACCAGAAGCCCATCTAAGAGGATCTATCTGTATTACTTCTGTTTTATATGGTCTTGATTTTAAGTTTGCAATTATAGATGCAACCTTTGCTTGTTCGCTTCTGATAGGATGTGGTAAAACCTTTTTGGGAAGAACATCAGAAACAGTTGCTATTCTGAGGGTTGATTTGCTACCTAGAGGTCCTGCTTTTATTCTTTTTTCTTCTTTTTCTTTTTCTACTTTTTGTAATTTTTTAAGCTTTGCACTTGATTCTTCAGCTATCAATACATCTTGGAGATAGTCAATATCATCAAAGGTAGGTTTGTCTGAAACAGTGAATTGAAAACCACATTTTCTTAAAAAACCGGTATAGGTCATGTCTAGTTCTTTTAGATACACATCTGAAGCAAACATTAAACCGTTTTCTTTTTTAGGTCTTCCTAATCCATCATGATAAAGCTGAAACACAGCATCTTGTGATGTGAGTGCTTCTGTTAACTTCTTTATTAATAACTGTTTATCTACATCTTCGCTAAAATCAAGTCTTGGAAGGCAAACTTTTTCCATTTTGTCGTCTATTTTGGCATTAACTACATAAATAGAACTAAGAGATACCATATATCCTTTTTGAGGAATAGTAGGTGGCATAGAATAAGATGCGGCTTGGAATAATATTAGAAATATCAGTAGAAGATATATAGTTTTTTTATTAAGCATTTTTTTTACTCCATATGTTTATAATTATACTATACTTTTATAAATTTTGAAGTTTATTTGAACTGCTGATTATAAGATATTATAAAACAATCGTTTCCCCTAAATAAAACGTACTAATTGACAAAGAAACTAATGTTGATGTAAGCTTAAAAGACTAAATCCCCTAGGAGGGTTATATACTGTGAGCGCTAGTCAACGTAAAAATTATTTTATTGCAAAGGATATGCAAAGCAAGTTTGCTGGCACTATTCTTTTGTTAGCTTTGCTTGTCGCAGTGATTACGGCTTGCAATATTTATGTTCTAGGTTCTTTTTTCGTAGAAAAGAATGCAACCTTGACTCAGCAGAATGATGCTTCTGCATTAATTCATGATTTTATCAGCAGTTATTGGCCAAGACTTGTTGTTTTGATTTTTGTCAATGTCATAATCGTTTTTATGGTTAGTGTTCTTTACTCCCATCAAACCGCGGGGCCTGCTTATAAGCTTGAAAAGAGTATAAAGCGTATTACAGAAGGTGATTTAACTTTCCAGGTTAGTCTTCGTAGAAATGATAATTTGAAGGAACTAGCTGCAGCTCTGAATGAACTTCTTGAAAAATTCAGAACAACTCTAAGTAAAACTAAGAGTTTGACTGATGATATAAATAATAAGCTGGGAGTAATAAAAGATGATGAAAAATATTCTCAGTTAGTTGCAGATTCTGCAGCTTTGCGTCAGTTAATTGACCAGTTTAAGCTTGAACCAGATGGAAAGTCTGACGGTAAGCAAGAAGTAGTAGATGGCCTAGCAGACTAATACAAAAAAGGCTCGAAAATAAAGAATTAACTAGAAATAAAAAATCGCTTGTAATTGATTACAAGCGATTTTTTTATGCTTTTTAAGCTTTAACTCTGAACAAGAGCTTCTTTTATTCTACTTAGACGACCTCTAAGTCTTAATATTGCTTTGGTGTGTAATTGAGAAACTCTAGAATCTGATACTCCGAGAATTTTGCCTATTTCTTTGGAAGTTAATTCTTCATAGTAATAAAGAGTTATAACCATACGTTCTCTGTCAGACAATTTAGAGATTGCATCTGCGAGAATCTTTTTGGCTTCTGCTTCTTCAATTTTGGTTTGAGGATTATCGCTTTTTTCATCTTCTATATAGTCGAAACGTGATGAACCTTCGTCATCATCGTAGAACATTTCGTCTAATGAAAGAAGTAAAGACTTTTTGGTTTCATCAAAAAGTTTATGCAGTTCAGAAATATCAACACCAAGATATTCTGCAACTTCATCGTCTTTAGCATCGCGTCCTAATTTGCCTTCCAACTTAGCATAAGCTTTTTCTAATTTTCGTGCTTTTTGACGTATAGAACGAGGTGTCCAGTCCAAAATACGTAATTCATCGAATATTGCACCTCTGATACGGGTTTTTGCGTAGGTTTTAAATTTGACATTTTTATCGATATCATACTTATCGATTGCGTCAATAAGACCTAGAATCCCATAACTTACTAAGTCGTCGAATTCTACATTGCTAGGTAGATTTACAGCTATTCTGCCTGCAACATATTTTACAAAGGAGGCGTATTTCATAATCAGAGCATCTTTAATGCGCTGATCATGATTGTTTTTGTATTGTTCCCAAAGTTTTTGATCGTCTTCGTCTTGAAGTCTGGTCTTGACTAATGGGTCAATAAAGCCTTCTGAGTCGGTTTCTATAAGAAGTTCTTTGTTCACATCATCCCTCCGTGTCTGGCTGCCTTATGAGACCACCGCCGGATTACTACCAGCTACAGCTGATTCCGGCTTTGACTCATCGGTAGGGGTGCCATTTTCAGTTTGATTAGTAATAACTTTACATTCTTCAAGAAGGTCGCCTAAATCTGCTTGAAGTTCATGGTCTTCACCACTGATTTCTTTTTGTAAATTTATGCTGGCTTGTTCTTCAACAAGAGGCATAAACATTACTTCAAGAACACTTCCAAAAAAAGTTCCTAGAAAACCAAATATAAAGAAAATTACGGTTCCTCTATAAATAATGGTAGTACTAGCAACATTTTGAGTTACTGCCATAAGCATTATAATACTTGTTACAGACGTTGCAAGGAAAACTCCTATTAGTAAAGAAAGTCTAGACATTTAGAGTTCCCTCATGCTTTCACCAACGATGTAAACTTTTACTACACCATTAGATAAATCAAATTCAATTGAACGTCCGTGTGTTCCACCTGTATCTTCACACTTTAAAGGAATATTATGTTTCTTTAAAGCAGCTTTAACTGCTACTGTGTTTTCTCGACCGATTGTGTTGCTAAAATCTTCTGTTGGTGGGAACATTTCTGAACCACCAAAAATTTTAGCTTCAAGCCCAACTCTAAGAGCTCCTTCATCTAGAACAGCTTCAATTAAAGCAGGTACAGCTGTGTCAGCAAATTTTATCGTATTGATATTAGAAGTATCCATACCAGTAGAATCTGGAAGCATAATATGAGCTAAACCTCCAATACGTCTAGCTGCATCATATATGGATAAGATTATGCATGAACCTATTCCATAAACAGCTAACTGTGTTGGTGATTTGCCTGTTTTAAGCTGGCTCATTCCTACAGGTATGATTGTTGACATTATTCAGCAACTCCTATTTTTTGCAAAAGCAATTTGAGAGAATCTGGAGCTGGAAGAATAAAGATGTGTATTCTCATATCTTCTTGTTCTTCAATAAAAGATGTTTCCATCATTAATACTTTGTCGCTTACAGCTGTCATATCTGCAACTACATTGTCTATCATTGCTCCAGCATAATCAAAGTTGATAGAAGGCAATGAATTTAGCATTGGTGTTTGAGTTATTACAGATAAAGCATTTAAAAAAGCTCCTGCAAGAATATTACCTATTTCTCGCATACAGGAACTTTCCATTTCTCCCATTTTCACTAAGGTACTTGTTTCACAACCAGGAATTAGTGTTTTAAGTATTTTTATAGATGTAGCTTCTGGTATAAGTAATAGAAAACGACCTGATATTTCGCCCATTATTTTTAGGAATATACCTAAAATTGCTTTGTCTGGACCTCCAACAAGATTTGGAATGTCATTCAAATCCATAATTGAGGCATTAGGAACAGACATGTCGATTTTGCGGTTAAGAAACTGAGCTAATGCACTAGCTGCATTGCCAGAGCCTATATTGCCTATTTCTCGAAGGGCATCTAGCTGTTCTCTAGTTATATTTAATACATTGTCCATTAAATAAACCTCTGTAAACTACGAATCAGAGTTATTATAAAGTACCGCTTTAAACTTTTCAATAGCTCAAAGGAAAAAAGTTTTCGATTTTGTTTGAAAATTGTAAATTTTTTTTAGAAATTAGAAAAAAAATTACAATTTTATGTTAATTTTCCAACTCCTTGATGTTTATGTAAATTTCATTGGGTTAAACTTGTTCATTACTTTTGATCCTTCACCATTCAACCAGTCTTGAGCAAGTTCAGGAATAATTTTAATCACTTGTCTTAGAATAATTGCTTCAGAGGGACTTATTTCCCCAAGTACATGAGAAATAAGCTTTTCATGTTCGCTATCAGAGTTGCTGTTGTCTGTTTGAGGTTGCCCTACGCCTATTCTGAGACGCCAGAAATCTTCTCCTATTTTGGAAATAATTGATTTTAAGCCGTTGTGGCCTCCGGCACTACCGTTGGCTCTTAATCTTATTCTACCGACAGGAAGATTTATGTCATCTTCTATTACTAGGATTTGTGATGTTTCAATGTTTTTGTCCTGGAGAAATGCCCAGACGGCTTCTCCAGAATTATTCATATAAGTTAGTGGTTTAAGCAGATAGTGAGTATTAGAATTATATTTGAAAACAGCTATATCTGCTTGATATTTTCGAATTGGTGAAAAACCAACAGCAAAATGAGATGCAAGTTTGTCGGCACACCAAAAACCAGCGTTATGTCTGGTATTCTCGTATTCTTTTCCTGGATTTCCTAAACCAACTATTAACATAAAGATATTATACTTTATTATACTTTTATATTCAAGAGTTTACAATTCTAATAAGGTTAAAATTGGGTTATGATGGGCATTTTATAAGGTATTTGACAATAAAGATTTTCATAGGTATAATCCGGTTTTCAAATGATGCTAGATTATAGAAGGTTTATATGGAAACAAAATCAAAGGCTTTATTAATTATTCTTGATGGTTATGGCGTTTCAGATTCACAGGAAGGCAACGCTATTTATTCTGCTAAACCTGAATTTATAAATAAACTTTTTGCAGAACGTCCTTATACAACACTGGCTGCTTCTGGATTAGAAGTAGGTTTACCTGCTGGCCAGATGGGAAATTCCGAAGTCGGGCATTTGAATATTGGTGCAGGTCGTATTGTTTATCAAGATATAACAAGAATAAACAAATCAATCGAAGATGGTGACTTTTTTACAAATAAAGCTATGAATGATGTGATGGATAAAATGATTGCAACTAATCATTCATTACATATTTATGGTCTTGTTTCCGATGGTGGTGTTCACAGCCATATTGAACATATTTATGCTATATTAGAACTTGCCAAACGAAAAGGTTTGAAGAAACTCTTTATCCATTGTTTCACTGATGGTCGTGATACTTCTCCAACTAGTGGCGTTCATTATGTAAAAGCAGTTCACGAAAAAACCAAAGAACTTGGTGTCGGCCGAATAGCAACCATTTCTGGTCGTTTCTATGCTATGGACAGAGACAACAGATGGGAAAGAATAGAAAAGGCTTATCAGGCTCTTGTTCACGGTGTGGGCAATAGATTTGCTGATCCTGTTGAAGCTATAGAAGCTTCTTATAAAGACAATGTTACCGATGAATTTATCGTTCCTATAGTAATAGAAGAAAATGGAGCTCCTGTTGCTACTATTAACGATGGTGACGCAATACTTGCTTTTAACTTTAGAGCAGACAGAATGCGTGAAATCTGCAAAGTTTTTACAAAACCTGATTTTAATGAATTCAAGCGTAAAGAAATGAAAGTAGACTACGTTATGTTTACTAATTATGCCGATGAATTCAAACTGCCTATCGTTTTCCCACCGCAGCATCCTACTAATGTTCTTGGAGAAGTTATTTCCAATAAGGGGCTTGCTCAGTTCAGACTTGCTGAAACCGAAAAATATGCCCATGTAACATATTTTACAAACGGTGGTGTAGAATCTCCATTCCCATTGGAAGAACGTCAGGTTATTCCTTCTCCTAAAGTCAAAACTTATGATTTAAAGCCTGAAATGTCTGCTTTTGAAGTTGGCGATACTCTTATTGAAAAGCTTAGAAGCGAAAAATACTCTTTTATTATGGTTAATTTCGCTAACTGTGATATGGTCGGTCATACAGGTATTATGGAAGCAGCTATAAAAGCTGTTAGCACTGTTAATAATGTTCTTTCCAAGGCTATACCAGTTGCTTATGAATTGGGTTATGACTGCTTTATTACTGCTGACCATGGCAATGCAGAACAGATGGTTAATCTGAAAACAGGTGAACCTTTTACAGAACACACAACAAATGTTGTTCCATTCTGTGTTGTTTCAAAGAAGAATCTTGAACTTAAGTCTTCAGGCAAACTTTGTGATATAGCACCAACAATTCTTGATTTGATGGGTATTGAAAAACCTGCCGAAATGACTGGCTGTTCTCTTATAACAAAAAAATAATAAAATGACTTCTGAACAAAGCAAAAAAGGTTATATATTTATTGTTTCCGGTCCATCTGGGGTTGGAAAAACAGTTCTCTGTAATTACATAGTAGATAAATATAAACCTCAAGTGGTTTATTCTATTTCTACTACTTCAAGAGAGCCACGTGGTGGAGAAAAAGACGGACAGGAATACAATTTTTGTACAGCCTCTGAATTTGAAGAAGCTATAAAAAAAGATGCTTTTGCAGAATGGGCTTGTGTTCATGGCAATTATTACGGGACTCCCAGAAAATTCCTGATGGATAATATTAATGAAGGCAGACATGTTGTTCTTAATATTGATGTTCAGGGGGGAATGAAAATACACAAAGAATATCCGGAAGCAATAATGATATTTATTCTTCCGCCAAGTTTTGAAGAATTAGAACATCGAATTCGTGGAAGAAACATGGACAGCGAAGAATCTTTGAAGAAACGCATGATAAATGCAAGAAAAGAAATCGATTGTTCCAAAGAATATAAATACTGCCTTATTAATGATGACTTAGAAAAAGCCAAAGCTGATCTTGAAAAAATTTTTTTAAGTTATATTTAAAAATTAATTAATGACTAGAAAAAGGTTATAAATTAATAATAAATGTACCTTGACACTTTGGTCTGAGATTCTTATAATTACAATAGTTTGATATCACGTCTCTATAAGGACAGAAGATTATCAGGAGGCTTTATAACTATGAAACGCACTACACTGTGCTTCCTTCTTGCTGTATTTTGTTTGGTGTTCTCAACAGCTTCTTTTGCTGCTGAAGAACTTGTTGCTCTTGACGCAAAATTAGAAATAATCAGTGGTCAGGTTAAACTAACACGTGTTGGTAGTAATAAAACCGATGTTATAAATGAATCCTGTCAGCTTTATGCTGGAGATCTTTTGGAAACCTTGATTGATTCAAGAGCTACTTTGGCTTATTCAGATGGTACCAATATGCGTATCAAAGAAAGAACTCTAATCGAAGTTCAGCCAATGAGTATCAGAGTTTTCAAAGGTAAAACCTGGTATAAATTTACAAAAAGAGGTACTGAATTCCGTATTGAAACTCCATCTCTTGTTGCAGGTATCAGAGGTACTGAATTTGAAGTAGCAGTATCTTCTCGCAAGAAGACTTCTGTATCTGTTGTTGAAGGTGCTGTAGCAGTAAGAGGTAATAATGGCGGTAATGCCCTTTTAACAGAAGGTTTGGCCGCTTTTGCCGATGCTGAAGGCGATCTTTCAAGACCAGTTGAATTCAATACTGATATTAAGAAAGCTGAATGGAGCGAAAGCGAATGGAAAGCTGATTCTGCTTCTGGTGAAGATGTTTACAAGCTTTATATGGATTATGTCAATCTTAAGAATGAATATGGCGAAGACGATATAAGAGCTATTGAAGCTAAAGAAAAATTCAAAAAAGCAGATAAGAAGACTAAAGCAACTAGAAAATCAGCAAGAAAACAGTGATAAGATAAAATAAAAAAGCCCACTTTTAAAAGTGGGCTTTTTTTATTCCCCTTTTTTTTAAAAAAACTGATAAAAATAGTTAAACAAAATATTACTCCTGCCGAATATAGGTTCAAGTTCTATTTACTTGTAAGGGGAATAATATGAAAAAGGTTGTAAAAGCCCTATTAATAGCAGCTCTTGGAATCGGAGCTATCGCACCTACCTATGCTGCTGAATCAGCAGGTCAAGCTGGTGCTTACCTTAAAATGGGTGTCGGTGCTAGAGCACTTGGTATGGGTAGTGCATTTACCGCTGTTGCAAATGACTCTACAGCAGCATTTTGGAACCCAGCAGGTTTAGCACAGTTAAAAAAGCACGAAGCTTCTTTTATGCATGCTAATCTTACTGATGATCGTGAATACAATTTCTTTAACTACGCTCATGTTTTGAATGGAAAAGATGGTAAGAGTAACG
>JAEEGL016482150.1_pt1 | contig 14164 bp, 12 predicted proteins | sample 9134231 | NCBI WGS metagenome assembly JAEEGL01 (sample SAMN16246548, study PRJNA631951) | gut metagenome | biome: gut microbiome; feature: rumen; material: fiber-attached | host: Bos | place: Iran: Karaj | collected 2018-10 | reverse complement strand
CTTCGCACCGATGGACACGCGCGGCTTGTCCTTGCGGTCCGGGCGGGCCCAGCCGAAGGACGGGATCACGGCGATCACTTTGTTGGCGGAGGCGCGCTTAGCCGCATCCATCGACAGGAGGAGCTCCATGAGGTTGTCGGTGGGCGGGAAGGTGGACTGCAGGATGAAGCAGGTGGCGCCACGCACGCTTTCCGCGAAGAAAGGCACGAACTCGCCATCGCTGAAATGGGTAACCTCAAGCGGACCGAGCACTACGTCCGGTTCGTCCGGACTTTTCATCCGGTTCATGGCCGCAACCACCTTCTCGGCGAAATACCGGGTGGCTTCACAGGTGAAAATGGCCATCCTGTGCTTGTGAACGTCGTTTATCATAAGCTTTGAAGTACGGTTCCAATATAATCGATGATCTCGTCCTTTCCTTGTCCGCTCACCGAGGAGCTCACGAACACCGGGGGAAGTTCCTCCCACTCCTCCAGCAGGCGCGCCTTGTTCTTCTCCACCTGGGCGGAAGTGACCGTGGTCCCCTGCTTGTCGGCCTTGGTGAAGATGAGTCCGAAGGGAATCCCCTTCTCCCCCAGCTCGGCGATGAAACGGAGGTCCACCTCCTGCATGTCATGCCGGGAGTCCAGCAGCACGAAGAGCATCACCAACTCTTCCGACCGGTTGATGTAGTCCCAGATGATATGGCGGAGTTTCGCGCGTTCCTTGTCCGGCAGACGGGCGTATCCGTAGCCCGGAAGGTCCACGAGATACCATTTGTCGTTGATCAGGAAATGGTTCACCAACTGGGTCTTACCGGGGGTCTGGGAGGTCTTGGCCAACTTGGACTGACCGGTAAGCGTGTTGATGAGGGAGGACTTGCCCACGTTCGAGCGGCCGATGAAGGCGAACTCCGGCAACTTCCGTGCGGGCTTCTGCTCCACCCGTGTGCTGCTGCCGGAGAATATGGCTGTCTTGATCTTCATGGGGGCCTACCTGGTTTCCGGAACAAAGATAGGAAATTATTTCGACAATTTGGGGTATCGGACCGTGAAACAGGCGCCGCCCAGCGAGAAAGATTTCGAATAGGAAATCTCGCCCCCGCAACGGTCGATGATGTTGCGGCAGATGGCGAGCCCGAGCCCCGTCCCGTGCGACTTGGTAGTAAAGTCCGGCGTGAAGAGTTTCCCGCGGTTCTCCTCCTTGACACCGGGGCCGTTGTCCTCCACGACGATGTCATAGAAGCCGTCCCGGCCGGAATTCCGGAGAGAGACGACCACCTGTCCGTTCTCTCGGCCGTCCAAGGCCTGGATGGCGTTCGTAATCAGGTTCACGAGCACCCGCGTGAGCTGCGGTTTCGGTCCTGAGACGACCGCGCCCTCCAGCCCGTAATAGGTCAGGGACACGTCGTCCCGTGCGTCGAACATCTGCACTTCCTCCCGGACCAGGGCGTCCAGGTCGATGCGTACGGGCTCTTCCGAGTACAGCTTGGCGAAGGTGGAGAATTCGGTCGCGGTATCGGCCAGGATGTCGATGTGCTCGAGGACGGCGGACGACACTTCATCGAACTTGTCCTCCCAGACGGGATTGCCCGACTGCTTCATCCGGATGAGCATCTGGAGCTTGAGCTTGATCGGAGTGAGCGGGTTCTTGATCTCATGCGCCACCTGGCGGGCCATCGCGCTCCAGGCCTTGTCGCGTTCGGCCTGGGCCAGCTGCCGGGTGGAATCCGACAGGTCATGGACCATCCGGTTGTAAGCCCGGACCAGGGACGAGAGTTCGTCGTCCTGGTCATAGACGATGTATTCGAGGTGGTCCACGTCGGACACCTTCATCTTACGGCCCATCTCGCTGAGCGGCCGGAACATCCTTCCGATCACCTCCTCCGTCACCACCCGGGTGATCATCAGGAGCAGCAGGAAGACCGTAAGGATGGAAGCGATGTGCACCAGGGCCTCATCCTCAAAGTCATAACTCTGTTCGGTGTACGGAGTGGAGGCAATCGCGACCATCTCGCCGGCGGCATTGATGATAGGCGCATACAGGGCATAGTACCGGCGGTTGCCCAGACGCTCCCGCTGGATACTGAAGCGCCTGTGCATCAGAACGATACTATAGTATGCATCCTCCGCAATCCGGCAGCCCGCCACCTTCCGGTCATAGATTTCCGGGGTAGTGGACAAGACCATCCGGCCGTCGGGCGTGAACAGGGTGATGTCGCACTTGAGGTCGTTTCCGGCGTCCTCTATCGCCGCCTTCGCGGCCTGGGAACGAAGGTCGTCCCCGGTCACCGCCCCGCGCAGGCTTCCCTGCAGCATCGACTGGAGCGCAGTGATGCGGGAGGTCATGATGTTCTGCAGGTCGGCGTTGTTGCGGCGATACACGAAGTACACGCTGAATGCAGCCATCGCCACCAGGGTGATGATGAGGGATACATACAGCACGACGCTGATCCTTGTCCGGTAATAATGCCGTTCACCCGCTCGCTGGCGCCGGAAGCGGAATCCCGCCAGGCTCGCCAGCAGGTATGCCACCAGTGCGAACAGCACGCCCTCCACGATATAGTTCAGCCATTCGGTCTTCGCCCGGGATACCACGATCATCTCGTCGTCGGAGATGTTCTGCACGAAATGCATGTAGTCCTCCAGGACCAGGTGCCCGTTCGGATGGTCGGTCACCAGGTTTCCCAGGCGGTCAGAGACCAAGGTGGGATAGGCGAAGTCGCCCTTGTACATGACCAGCCGGTTGGATACGTACTTCGCGTAGGAATACGCGGGAGGCAGGACTACCCTGCCGGGCTCGGACACACCCAGCAGGCTCAGGTAACCGCGGTCCTCGCGGTTGGACTTGGGTTCCACCAGAACCAGGACGGAGGATGCGCCGTATTCGGGCGTGTAATAGGAAAACAGACCCGAATAGCGGGCACGGCCGTTCGAACCGGGGCTGTAGAAGAAATGAGAATTCTCCGCCAGGCGTACTCCGCTGCGGATCCGTTCGTTGAACAGGTCGTCCATCGCCGAGGAAGGCGTAGGAATCACCGCCGAGATGTCGTAATCCTGCGAAAGCCGGTTCATGTAGGAATTCACCAGCCGGCCCCGGATCATCTCGTAACTGTTCTCCAGCATGGAGAGGGTGCCGATCACCGGATCCGCCGCGATGGAGGATTCCACGGCGCGGAGCTGGATTTCCAGGGAGATGTCCCGGTCCATCGCCAGGCGGTTCGCCCATACTTCCACCCGGTTCTCCTCCTTTCGGAAGCCCAGCAGCGAAGACACGAATACGAAGTATGTCGCCGTAAGGACCGCGAAAATGAGACGTCCGGTGCGCGAGAACACATTGTACCTGAGTCCCATAAGGTCCCGGAGCAGCGGCGAAAGCAGATGGAGCAGCAGCGGAATGGTGAGAGCCAGCGCCAGGAAAGACGCGTACACCACCGCCGTATAGCCGTCCAGCAGACTCACCTTGAACAGTTCCAGGCAGATCCCCGAGTTGAAGACGATGCTCCGGAAGGTGATGTGGATATGGATGCAGATGAATGCAATCCCGGCCAGCAGCAGGGCCGCGACGGAGGCCTTAAGCACCTTAGGGACTCCATCACCCTGGAATAAGCGCAGGAAAGCGCGTCTCACCACGTACAGGTCCAGGACCACCATCGTGAACAGGAGATTCAGGATGACCACGGCGCCCAGCGAATAGCGGAAAGCACCGTCGGCATACAGAAGCGGCGAGAACAGCTGGGACACCGGCCCCAGACCGCGGCCGTAGAAGTACAGGCCGGCCAGGAAAACGCCCTGCACCGCGATGGCGATTCCCGACGCCCCCAGGGTCGCGTGGGCCGACAGGACGGACAACGTCCCGGCCAGGAAAAGCAGGATGCCCAGCCAGAACAAAAGGGAATTATGCCTTTCCGGTTCGGAGGCGTTCTCAGAGGTAATCTTGAAAAGCGGCGAGCCATAAACTTCGACAGGAACGCCGATGCTTCCGGTCAGAGGCTGGACCGAATACCGGTCGCCTAGGCGCAGGCGGGGATTGATGCCGTTGAAGGAACTGGATTTCAGTTCGTTGACCAGTTCCAGGCCGGAAATGACGGTCAGGTCCCCTTCCCGGACGGAGCGGGCCAGGTACCATTTCGGGCCATAATTGACGAAAGTGAAAGTCTCCGTCAGCTGCGCCAGCGGGGAGACCGATTCGCCCCGGCCGTCGCCCAGCCGTTGCACGACCGTACGACCCCGGATGTCATCATTCCGGAGGGGAAACTGGTGAGCCCACGACTGGAGCGTGTCTTCCCGGTAACGGTACACGACCATGTCCTCCGGCAATCCCTCCAGGCGGAGCCAGGAGTCCGGGTCGGCCTCCAGCGCGCGCCGCACATAGGTTTCCAGTACGTCCACCCGCTGTTCCACCCGCTTTCCGAGTTCATCGGCCGCGGAAGCGATGTCCGGATGAAACCGGGTGGTCAGAAGGGAGGCTACGATGAGCACCAGGGCGACGGACAGCACCGCCACTCCGGACCACATCCGTATGCGCAACGCCTTATTCATGATGATAGGGCTCTCCCTTCAGGATCGTGAAAGCCCGGTACAGCTGTTCTGCAAAAATCGTTCTCACCATCTGGTGGGAGAACGTCATCCGGGAAAGGGAGACCAGCGACTCCGCCCGGTCGTACACTTTCTGAGAGAAGCCATACGCTCCGCCCACGACGAAGACCAGCCCCTTTCCGCCCCGGGCAAGCTGACGTCCGATCCATTCGGCCCATTCCACGGAGCGATATTCCTTTCCGTGCTCATCCAGGAGGACGACCGTATCGCCGGGAGCCACCTGCTTCAGGACCAGTTCGCCTTCCTTTTCCTTGATCTGTTCCTGCGAAAGTGCCGATGCGTTCTTCAGCTGGGGGATCTCCACCAGGGTGAAAGGCACATAATGCCGGAGCCGGGAAACATACAGTTCCAGGCCTTCCTTCACCCAGGGAACGTCGGTCTTCCCCACCGTAACGAGTTTCACTTCCATCTTGGACACAAAGATAATCTTTCGGCGCGGTATTTGCAAGAAACTGAAGCCGATGAAACGGTTCTTGACCATGGTCGCGGCTATCCTGCTGCTCTCCCTTCCGGGGCTTTCCGCCCAGGACAAAGGCTACGATGTCTTCGTCCCCATCGGCAAATACATAGCCCAGGGAGATGCCGCCAGTCTCTCCGCCTGGTTCTCCGACAACCTGGAGGTCTCCATCATCTCCTCCACCCGCAACTGCTCCAAGACCCAGGCCCGCCAGATCGTCAAGACCTTCTTCGAAGCCTATACCCCCCGTTCCTTCACCATTTCCCACAAGGCCTCCCGGTCCAACATGAAATACGCCCTGGGGCAATTGAATGCGGGCGGCGAGGTGTTCCTCGTCACCCTCTTCGTCTCCTCCAAAGCCGACGGGACCTACCAGATCCAGCAGCTCAAGATCGACCGCCAGACGGAGGTATATTAACAAAATTTGCAGAAAACCAGGCAAATCGCTATTTTTGCGGACTGAACCGCGACAATAACGATTAACTCATTTTTATATGGCAACAACAGCTGATCTCAAGAACGGAATGTACATCATGTTCAATGGCAAACCCTGCGTCGTGGTGTATTTCCAGCACGTGAAACCCGGCAAGGGCCCTGCCTTCGTCAAGACGAAGCTCCGCAACCTCGAAAACGGCCGTATCCTCGAAAACACCTTCACCGCAGGCGTCAAACTGGACACCATCAGCGTTGAACGTCGTCCTTACCAGTATCTGTACGATGATGGCGAGGCCTTCAACTTCATGCACGAAGAGACCTACGAGCAGATCACCCTTCCCCACGACGTCGTTGAAAACGCCGACCTCATGAAGGAAGGCCAGCGCGTGGAGATGATGTTCCTCACCGAACCCGAAGAGCGCTGCCTCACCTGCGAGCTTCCCACCTACGTAACCCTCGAAGTCACCTACAGCGAGCCCGCCGTGAAGGGCAACACCGCCTCCACCTCCGCCCTGAAGGAGGGCACCCTGGAGACCGGCGCCAAGATCATGGTCCCGCTTTTCATCGAGACCGGTGAAGTCATCACCGTGAACACCACCGACCGTTCCTACGGCCAGCGCGTGAAGTAAGACATCTCCCCGGAGAACGAAAAACCGGTCCCGCTTTCGGGGCCGGTTTATTTGTATTCCCGGAGGATGTCTAGATCACGTAATCCTCGATGTCCTTTGCGCTGACGGGATTGCCGCCCAGGATGAGGAGGCGTTCGACGACGTTGCGGAGTTCCCGGATGTTTCCGGTCCATGATTTCTGAACGAGCAGGTCCACGGCCTCCTGCGAGAACTCTTTCCGGGGCATCGCGGTCTCGGAGCAAATCTGGTCCAGGAAGGGGTTGATTAGCAGAGGGATGTCGTCCTTGCGCTCGTCCAGGGTAGGGACCTTGATGACGATGACGCTGAGGCGGTGGTAGAGGTCCTCGCGGAAAGTGCCCTTCTTGATTTCCTCAGCGAGGTTCTTGTTCGTAGCGGAGACTATACGGACATTCACGGTGATATCCTTGTCGGATCCCACGCGGGAAATCTTGCGTTCCTGGAGCACGCGGAGAACCTTCGCCTGCGCAGCGAGGGACATGTCGCCGATCTCGTCCAGGAAAAGGGTGCCGCCGTCAGCCTGCTCGAACTTCCCCTTGTGCTGCTTGATGGCCGATGTAAATGATCCTTTCTCGTGGCCGAAAAGCTCGCTTTCAATGAGTTCCGACGGAATGGCGGCGCAGTTCACCTCCACGTACGGCATCATGGACCTTTGTGAAAGCTGGTGGAGGCTCCGGGCAACGAGCTCCTTTCCGGAGCCGTTGGGGCCGCAGATCAGGACGCTCGCGTCGGTGGGGGCCACCTTGCCGATCATGTCGCGGATATGGCGGATGCCTTCGGACTGGCCCACCATCTCCTGACCGTACACCTTTTTCTTAAGGATCTTGGTCTGGGTGACGAGGTTCGCCTTGTCGGTCGCGTTCTTGATGGTAATCAGGATGCGGTTCAGGTCCAGCGGCTTGCCGATGAAATCGAAGGCGCCGTCCTTGATGCATTTCACTGCGGTGTCGATGTCGGCGTGCCCGGAAATCATGATGACCGGCGTTTCCACGCCGTCCTCCACCAGTTTCTGCAGCACCTCCGTCCCGTCCATGCCGGGCATCTTGATGTCACAGAATATCGCATCGTATTTCTCTTTCTCCGCCATCTCACAGGCGGAGGCGCCGTTTTCGGCCGTATCCACCTGGTAGCCTTCCATCTCCAGGATCTCCTTCAGGGAATTGCGGATGGAGCGTTCGTCGTCAACGATCAGAATCTTCATGGTTGCGCATCTTTTGTGCAAATATCGGACTTTTTTTCTATTTTTGTAACCTTGACAGATGAAAGATATGAACGTTCCGGACATCATCATTGCCGTAGACGGCTTCTCGGCCACCGGCAAGAGCACCTTCGCCAAAATGGTCGCGAAGGAATTCGGTTTCCTATACCTGGACAGCGGCGCGATGTACCGCGGCGTCACCCTTTTCGCGATGGAAGAAGGGATGGTCGCAGAGGACGGCACCATCGACGAGGCGGCCTTGAAGCCCGTCGTGGAGGGGTTGGATCTGCATTTCCGCAATGACGACGGTGCCACGCGCCTGTACCTCGGCGAGCGCTGCATCGAGACGGAGATCCGCACCCTGGCGGTATCATCCCACGTGAGCCCGGTGTCCGCGATCCCGTTCGTGCGCAAGTACGTGGACCGCAAGCTCCGCGCCTTCTCCGAGGGTGGACGCGTAATCATGGACGGCCGGGACATCGGAACGACCGTGTTCCCGAACGCCGAACTGAAGGTCTTCATGGTAGCCGACGAGCAGGTCCGTGCCCAACGCCGCTACGACGAGATGGTGGCCAAGGGCGACACCCCCGTCTTCGAGGACATCGTCAAGAACCTCGCGGAACGCGACTACATCGACTCCCACCGCGAAACCTCGCCCCTCCGCCAGCCGGAGGACGCCTATGTGATGGACAACACCCACATGACCCTCCACGAGGAACTGGTGTGGGTACTGGGCGTGATCCAGGGCAAGTTCGGCATCCTCGAGGCGCCGGCCCTGCGATGGTAAGCGTTGAAATCGACCCCGGCTCCGGTTTCTGCGGGGGCGTCATCCGCGCCATTTCCCAGGCGGAACGCTTCCTCGACGGACGGGACCATCTCTATTCCCTCGGCGCCATCGTGCACAACGAAGCCGAGCTCGACCGCCTGGGGGCGGAAGGGCTCCGGCCTGTCGGTTCCGCCGCCGACGTACCCGCCGGAGAAACCGTCCTCATCCGGGCCCACGGAGAGCCTCCCGCCACCTATGCCGAGGCACGCCGCCGTGGCCTCACGGTTATCGACTGCACCTGTCCCGTCGTGCTGCAGCTTCAGCGTCGTATCCGCGAGGCTTATGTCCGCCTGCACGAGGACGGACGGCACGGGGTCCTGATCATCTTCGGGAAAATCGGCCACGCCGAGGTCCTGGGCCTGCTGGGTCAGGTGGACGGAGACGCCATCGTGGTGGAGGACCTGTCGATGCTGGAGGATGTCCTCCCCTCCATCGACTTCTCGCAACCCGTGGAAATTTTCTCCCAGACCACGAAAAGTCCTTCGGAATACGCAGAGATCTGCGCCCGTGTGCAGTCGCTCGGATCCCGGGTGACGGTTCACGATACCATCTGCGCGCAAGTGGCGAACCGGCACGAACACCTGGAGGCTTTTGCCCGCGCACACGACCTGATCCTTTTCGTTGCCGGCGAAACCAGCTCCAACGGGAAAGTCCTTTTCGAACTGTGCCGCAGCGCGAACCCGCGCACCTTCCGCATCGGTTCCGTGGAGGAAATCGATCCCGCGTGGGTCCGTGACGGAGACCGCGTCGGTATCTGCGGCGCCACATCCACTCCGAAATGGCTGCTGGAACAGGTGGCCAAGGCCGTACGGGAGCCATAAACAACAGAGGCGGGTCTTTCGACTCGCCTTTATTGTACCTTATTAACTAAACCAACTTAAAAACTAACCGGCTTAGTATAATACAAGCGGTGTGCCAAACTATTCGGCGGGAGCCTCTTTTTCGGAAGATTCCCCGGCCTTGGCGGCCTCGGCCGCGGCACGGGCGGCAGCGTCCGCCTCCGCCTCCGCTTCGCGGCGCGCACGCTCCACGCTGACGGAACGCTTGAGACGGAACCCGGAACCGAGGTATTTGGTGCGGACGTCCTCATCGGCAGCAAGCTCCTCCGGCGTACCTTCCTGAAGGATGGTGCCTTCATACAGGAGGTAGGCGCGGTCCGTGATGGCGAGGGTCTCACCGACATTGTGGTCCGTGATGATCACGCCGATATTCCGGTATTTGAGCTTGGCGATGATGTACTGGATGTCTTCCACCGCGATCGGGTCCACACCGGCGAACGGTTCGTCCAGAAGGATGAACTTCGGATCCACGGCGAGCGCGCGGGCGATCTCGCAGCGGCGCCGCTCGCCGCCGGAGAGCTGGATGCCCAGGGACTTGCGGACTTTGGAGAGGTTGAATTCGTCGATGAGCCTCTCCAGGCGCTCTTCCCGCTCCGCGCGGGTCATCCTGGTCATCTCCATCACGGACAGGATATTGTCCTCCACGGACATCTTCCGGAAAACCGAGGCCTCCTGCGGCAGGTATCCGACGCCCTTCTGGGAACGCTTGTACATCGGCAGGTTGGTAAGTTCCTCGTCGTCGATGAAGATGCGGCCCTCGTTCGGGACGATCTGGCCGGTAATCATGTAGAAACTGGTCGTCTTACCGGCGCCGTTCGGCCCCAGGAAACCGACGATTTCACCCTGGTTCACTTCCATGGAAACGCCCTTCACGACCGTGCGGACGCCGTATTTCTTCACAAGGTTTTCTGCGCGTAACTTCATAGGCTGCTATTTGGTATCGAGGCCGAGGTCGGCCACGATCGCTCTGACTTCCGGGTTCTGCTCCATCAGCGCCCTGGCTTTCTCCTCGGGCATATAGGGAATCTTCTCGCCGGTCTCTTCCTCCGGGACGTCATCCACGTGGAGATTCACCTTCACGCAGGAAAGGAGTTCCCGGAAGGAATTCTCCAGCTCACGGAGCAGCTTGTCTTCGATCCACTGCTTCTGGGCGGCATTCGAGACGGAGAAGAAAACGGACTTCACGCCATTCTCCTCCACAATCCGGAGCTTGGACTGCGCGAGGGCGTTCGCAAGACGCGGACGCGAGGCATACTTTCCGGACAGGGTCTTCCACTTTTCATGGATGGACTCTTCGTCCGGAAGGGTATTGACTGTCTGTACGGGGGCTTCCTCCGCCGGTTTTTCCTCCTTTTCCTCCAGGATGGCGGTCATGGAGAGGGCCGATCCGGTCTTCGGCGTACGCCGCCGGCGTTCGGGCGCCGGCGCAGCGACAGGTTCCTCCGGTTTCTGGGGCACCGGTTTAGGCGCGACGGCCGTCTTGTCGGCAGGCGCGGGAGCCGTGACGGAAGCAGGCTCCACCACAGGAGCAGGCTTTGCGGCAGGTACCGGTTTTGCGGCGGACGCCGGCTGCGGAGCGGCCTGGGGTCCCGTCAGGAAAGCCAGTTTCATCAAGGCGAATTCGATGTGGAGACGGGGATTCACGGCCGCCTTGTAACCGGCTTCGCAGGTGGTAGTAACATTCAAAGCTTCGTAGAGGAACTGCAGGGGGCACTTTTCCGCTTGCTCGCGGTAGCGTTTCTTCAGCGAATCCGGGAGCTGCAGCAGGGCGTCCAGTCCGGCGGTGCGGGCGACGACCAGATCGCGGAAATGCGTGCTCAAGGCAGCCACGAAGTGCAGGGCATTGAAGCCCTTGGCCAGGACCTCGTCAAAGGTCTTCAAAGCCGAGCCGTAATCACCCGCGAGGAAGTTCTCCACCATGGAGAAGCTGTATTCGTAATCCAGGACGTTCAGGTTGCGGATTACGTCCTCGTACCGGATCTCAGTGCCGCAGAAAGCGACGGTCTGGTCGAAGATCGTGAGGGCGTCCCGCATCGCGCCGTCGGCCTTGGAGGCGATGACGTGGAGGGATTCGTCGTCGATGGTGACGCCCTCCTTGGAGGCGATGCCGCGGAGGTTTTTCACCATATCCGCAATGCCGATGCGGTTGAAGTCGTATGTCTGGCAGCGGGACAGGATCGTGGGCAGGATCTTGTGCTTCTCGGTGGTCGCCAGGATGAAGATGGCGTGTGCCGGCGGCTCCTCCAGCGTCTTGAGGAAGGCATTGAAGGCAGCCTGCGAAAGCATATGGACCTCATCAATGATGTACACGCTGTACTTTCCCACCTGCGGCGGCACCTGCACCTTTTCCATCAGGGCCTTGATGTCTTCCACGCTGTTGTTGGACGCGGCATCCAGCTCATGGATGCAGTAGGAGCGGCCCTCCTGGAAGGAGACGCAGGACTCGCACTGCCCGCACGGTTCCATGTCCGGCCCGGGATGGGCGCAGTTGATCATCTTCGCGAAAATGCGCGCCGTGGTGGTCTTCCCCACTCCGCGCGGGCCGCAGAAGAGATAGGCGTGGGCGAGCTGCCCCCGCTTGATGGAGTTCGACAGGGTCCGGGCGATGACATCCTGGCCCAACAGGGTCTCGAAGGAGTCCGGCCTGTATTTGCGTGCCGATACGATATACTGACTCATAACTTACAAAGATAAGAATTCTTTTGAAATAATGGGCCGGAACATTATATTTGCAATATGAAGCGATTGACCGTCATCCTGGCCGTGCTCTGGATCTGCACCGCCGCACTGGCCCAGCAGGGCAAAGTGACCACCCGGAAATACAAGTTCTCCGACTTCACCGACAAGATTACCAAGGTGGTGATGGGCGGAGGGGAAATCCTTGATGCCGCCCTGCGGCAGGAAGTCGTGGACCGGTGGACCGCATCCCCCTTCGAATTCTGTTCCCTGGACGAATACGAGGCGCTGAAGGGATCGGACGCCTATTATTTCCTGCTGGTAACATCCGGCCGCGCTAAAGGCGAAGAGGCGCCCATGGTCCGGTTCCTTACACTGGAGAAAGGCGGCGCCGAAACCGGCGAGAAAGCCGTTCTCCGCACGGAGGTCCTTTCCCTGCCCCTGTGCCCGGTGGAAGGGGCCGACGGCCGCGAGCTGGTGTACCTGCCGGCCCTGGTGAAGGCCATCCAGGACTTCACCCTCCGGGCGATGGAATCCGAGAAGGTCGCCTATCTCGGATCCGGCTGGTTCAATGAGAATTACGACCGGAAAGGCCGCATCAAGCGCATCTACCTGGCCGTCGAGGACCTCTTTGAAGGGGTCTCCGTCAAAGACAGGGACAAGTACCTGGACGAGGACATTATCCTTTGCGAGGCCGACGAGGCCGACAAGGTCTATACCGACCGCACCTTCAACACCCTGGTGAGTTACACCGTGTCCGCCGGCGCCTGGAGTTACCAGATGCTCTTCGAGGCCGATACCGACACGCTGTTCTATCTCCGGAAACACAAGGTCTCCGCCCGCTCCGGCGCCGGCTTCACCGTCGACGACCTGAAGCGGATGGCCAGGAAACGGTAATGCGCAGCGGGACTGCACCATCCGGACTGCGCTACGCCGTCCGACGAAGCGGCTCCGCCGTGGGTTATTGCGCCCTGAGCATCCGCTGCGGGACACGGGACGAAGCCGGCTTCCCGGGCGGCATCGCCCATTTCGCCGAACATACCATCTTCCGCGGCACGAAGCGGAAAAGCGCTTCTGTCATAAACAGTTATCTGGACCGATTGGGTGGCGAGCTGAATGCTTACACCACCAAGGAGGAAATCGTCATCCACGCCACGGTCCTGAAAGAGGACCTGGGCAAGGCCGCCCGCCTGCTGTTTGAACTCGCGACGCAGGCCACCTTCCCGGACGCTGAAATCGAGACCGAGCGCGGCGTGGTGCTGGACGAAATCATCTCCTACAAGGACAATCCCTACGAGGACGTTTACGACCGGTTCGAGGGCATGCTCTTCGACGGTCATCCGCTGGGAAAGCCCATCCTGGGCACCGCCGCCACCGTGAAACGCATCACCCCCGATGACCTTCGCCGCTTCGTCCGGACCTACTTCGTCCCGGAGAGGATGGCCTTCACCCTTGTCGCCGACATTGACGAGAAAATACTGGAAAAGAAGGCATTGACGCTGGTAGGGAAGGTTTTCGGAGATGAGGGTCCGGGACAGTCCGGAGAAGAGCGGAAGTCCTTCCCGTCCCTCGAACCTCTCCCTCCCTTCTCCAAGACCGTGGACAAGCGGCATCACGAGGTGAACGCCGTCATCGGCAGCCGCGCCCCGTCCCTGTACGACCAGAAGGACCGGATTACGGCGGCCCTGCTCTGCAATATCCTGGGCGGACCCGGGTCGAACTCCCTGCTCGGCCGCGAACTGCGGGAGAAGCACGGATGGGTGTACAACGTGGAATGCACCTACACCCAGTACGCTGAAACCGGCAGCGTCGCCATCAGTTTCGGCTGTGACAAGCCCAATCTCGAGCGCTGCCTCGCGGGCATCGACCGCATCCTCCGGCGCCTGCAGGAAGAGTCCCTTTCCTCCCGCACCCTGAAAGCCGCAAAGAAGCAGCTTCTCGGACAGCTGGCCATCGCCTCAGACAATGGCGAGGCGCAGTGCCTGTCCATGGGCAAGAGCCTCCTCGCCTGGGGCAGGATCGACACCAGTGCGGAAACCCGCACCCGCATCGAGGCCGTCACCCCGGAAGCCCTCCGGGAGATGGCCTGCCGGCTGTTCGCCCCGGAAGTCCTTTCCCGGCTGATCTACCTGTAATCATTCAAGAATCAAAGCATATGAAAGCAACGAAAACCATCAATCCCCGCAAGTTCTCCCTGGGCAAGGCCACCTGGATCTCCCTGGGAGTCACGACCCTGGTCATCATCCTGATGGCATCCTGCTGCACCACCATCGACTCTGCGGCGGTGGGTATCAAGTTCAAGAAGTGGTCCTCCAACGCTGAACTCCGCGGCGGTGTGGAAGGCACCTGCCGAGGCTGGGTCTGGTACAACCCCATTACCGAGAGCATCTTCGAGTATCCTACTTATATCCAGCGCGTTACCTACGATCCGTTTACGGTGAACCCCAAGGACGCGGCCATCTTCTCGATGACCCCGACCCTGGCTTACCAGATCGACGAGAGCAAGGCT
>JAEEGL015685700.1_pt1 | contig 14164 bp, 8 predicted proteins | sample 9134231 | NCBI WGS metagenome assembly JAEEGL01 (sample SAMN16246548, study PRJNA631951) | gut metagenome | biome: gut microbiome; feature: rumen; material: fiber-attached | host: Bos | place: Iran: Karaj | collected 2018-10 | reverse complement strand
CCGGAGAAGTTCAGGGATATAAACGACATATCGATTCTGAAACGATGGAAGGACTTGTTGACGCTTTTAAAATCAAGGGCCCCGGCGCTATCGCCGAAATAGCGGTAAAGCTTTCTGCTGAAGATATCCCGGCCGCTACGCGTAACGTCGCTATTTCTATTTCGTTTGACGGAGAAGAAACCGTATGGGCTCCGATCGGCGAATTTTTTGGCAGCGGCGTCGGCATTAATCCGTATAAATCCTGGTATACGGAAGTGAGTAAAGACGGCGTGATGAAGGCTTATTGGAGAATGCCCTATCAAAAAGAGGCTTGCGTTTCCTTTATTAATTACGGCTCGTCCGACGTAGACGTCGACTGTGAAGTTTACTATGTCAAAACTCCATGGACGGAAAGAAATATGTATTTCCATGCAAATTGGCGCCAGGAGCGCGGTATTGAAACGATAGGCGGAAACGGAACGAAAGATTGGAATTATACGGCGATTTCTGGAACGGGCGTGTATGTCGGCGACGTTCTTTCCGTCGTTAATCCCGTGCCCGCCTGGTGGGGAGAAGGGGATGAAAAAATCTATGTCGACGGAGAGACGTTTCCTTCCCATTTCGGAACAGGGACGGAAGATTATTACGGATACGCATGGTGCACGCCGAGTTTCTTTGAAGATCCTTTTCACGCTCAACCACGTTGCCAAGGTCCCGCGAATTTTGGCAATACGACAAATTTGCGTTTTCGTTCGTTAGACGGCGTTTCGTTTACCGATTCGCTTCGCTTTGATATGGAGGTCTGGCATTGGGAGGCGACTATTGTCGATTATGCGGTCGCGACGTTTTGGTACGGTCTTCCCGGCGCTAAAATTGTCGAAGGCGTCGGACCTAGCCGAAGCGAACTTGAAGACGAGGCGGCTAAACCTGTCGACTATAACCTCAAGTATTCGTATAAATTTGATTCTTTTGAAGTAACAGGCGACGCTCCTGCCGGTTCGATTAGCGTTCAAGATATGAAGGGGTTTGAAAACGACGGCAAATTTGCGTGGAAGAATTCTAAGCAACTATGGTGGCGCGATGGAAAAACGGGCGACAAGTTGATCTTGAAGGTTAATAGCGTCCCAGCAGACAAAACGACGATGATTTTGGGTTGCACCGTTGCGAAAGATTACGGGCGAGCGCAGATTTATTGGAACGGCGAAAAAGTTGGCGATCCTTTGAATTTTTATAATTCAGACGCCGTTGAGCGTAGGGAAATTAGAATCGCAGTTCCTAAGACCTCCGGCGAAAACGGCGAGTTGACGGTAGAACTTTTAGAAAAAGATCCTCGATCGATTGGAACGATGTTTGGACTTGATTCGCTGTCTTGGGAATAGTTTTTGTCAATTTCCTGAAACTACGAATTATTGCGTTTCTGAGAATTAAGAATAAAAAAGGACGGCGCTTAACACGTCGTCCTTTTTGTCATATCTAAAAAGAGACAATCACTTAACGCCGACGGACGTTACTTGCAACAACTCGATTTCCGGCATAAGGAATCCTTCTTTCGGCTCCTCAATTTTTGAGTAATCTGTCGACAAATATTTTTTGTTGTCGTCTACGAAGACGGTGACGATCGTCGAATTCTGCGCCTGTTCCTCCGGCATTTGATTGAGTAATTTCAACGCGCCGAGGAAGTTGCCGCCAGCCGAAATTCCGACGCCAAGTCCCAGATTGCGCGACAGAGCCTGAGCGGCGAGGATGGCGTCTCCGTCGTCGACTCTGACGACAGAATCCAACTCGTCCAGCTTTAAAATAGCGGGGATGAATTCGTCCGAAATACCCTGAATGCGATGAAAACCGATCTTATAGCCGGTCGAAAGCGTCGGGGAACTGGACGGTTCAAGCGGGTGGATTTTGCAGTCGGGGAACAGTTTACGGAGAAACTTACCACATCCCATGACGGTGCCGCCCGTGCCGACGCCCGCGACAAACGCGTCCGCGCGACGCTGTTGACGAGCGAGCTGAATGACGATTTCGGGACCGGTGGAAAGAAAATGGGATTCGCAGTTGTCTTCGTTGTCGAATTGGCGAGGTAGGAAGACTCCGTCAGGATCGTCGACTTTCATCTGGTCGGCCAATGCGATCGATCCTTTGAAACCGCCTTCTTCATGGGAAACCAACCGAACTTCCGCCCCATACGCCTTCATCAGATTAATGCGTTCGATCGACATCCAGTCGGGCATATAGATGACGACGGGGCAGCCAATAAGCCGACCGAGGGCAGAAAAAGAGACTCCCGTGTTTCCGCTCGTCGCTTCGACGATCGTCATCCCGCGTTTCAGAGTTCCATTCAACAATCCTTTGCGAAGGATATGCATTGCCATACGGTCTTTAATAGAGCCGGTCAAGTTCAAATATTCGGCTTTTGCAAATATCGATCGCGGTTTTCCGCGCCAAAGGAGGTCAATCTTTAATAGGGGCGTCGATCCGACAAGGCTCTCGATACCGTCTAATCTTTTAAGGGGATCCATGTTATTCTCGGTTTAGTCGCTAATTCGGGGAACGTCGCCAATTCTGAAAAGCTGTTTTCACGCTTTTTACAGCACGACGTAGCGAGAATATCGGCTTTTGAAAGCCGCTTCTTCAGCTTTTTCGTTATTTTACCGACAACGCGTATTTGTTTATTCTCCTTCAAAAACAACGGGAGCAAAGATTGACAAGTTGTTGAGTTTTTCGCGTCCTTTTAGGTCGACTAATTCGATGATAAACGCGGCTCCGATAACCGTTCCGCCTTGTCTTTCGATAAGGTCTCGACAAGCGGCTACAGTGCCTCCAGTCGCCAGAAGGTCGTCCAGAATCAAGACGCGATCTCCCGGCTTGATAGAGTCGGAGTGCATTTCGATAGTATTGGTTCCATATTCCAGCGAATACTCTTCTGAAACTGTTTCAAACGGGAGTTTTCCGGGTTTGCGCATGAGGACGACGCCCGCGTTAAGCAGATAGGCGAGCGGTGCGGCAAAAATGAATCCGCGAGCTTCGGGCGCGGCTATTTTGTCAATCGGTCCCCATGACGCGACGCCTTCTTTTAACGCGTCAATTGCACCACGAAATCCTTGCGGGTCTTCAATTAACGGAACGATATCGCGAAAAATAATTCCAGGTTTAGGGAAATCGGGAAGGGAACGAATGTAGTCGGCAAGGTTTTTCATTGAATTAAAAGATCCAAAGTATCGTCGAATAAATAGTGAAAAAACAGAATTGCTTCTCCGTCTAGTCGAGCAATTCAGGGAGTCTCGAACGTATCTGACTCTCTATTTGTTTCGCGCACGATAAGTATACGGACGTCGGAGCTCCATAAGGATCGGCTATATCCAAACCGTCGTTCCTTAAAACCGAAATACGATCGTTTAATTCGGGAAATGAACGTAATAACGCTTCCTTATGGGAATTACTCATCGTAAGAACGACGTCGGCTATTTGAGCGAACGCTGAATCGAAGAGGTGCGAGGCGTGCTCGTCGAGCGAGAGCCCGTATTCTTGAGAGACGACTTGACGCGCTTGTTCGCTGGCCGGACAGAAATTCTGCGTCGCGACGCCAGCGGAAAGGACGACGTATCCCTTGTTTTCAAGCTCGTCAATTGGAACCCTTAACTGCTCGGCAAGTAGTTTTTGACAAATAACCTCAGCCATGGGGCTTCGGCAAGTGTTGCCCGTGCAAACAAAAACAATAACTTTTGCTGTCGCTTGACGGATTTTTGACGCCGGAATTGCGCCTTCGCGGAGAATAGTCGTCTCTTTGCCACAAATTTTTACGACAGTTGACGGACGGCCAAAAGCGGCTTTTCCGTCGTCGATAACGAGATCCGGTTTTTCACCCAAAGCGTCTTGAACCTCGGACGCCGACGTTGCAGGCGACTCTCCCGAGAGATTGGCGCTGGTAAGAACGATCGGTTCGTTAAGCGCCCGAAGAACACGCAGTAAAAAGGGGTTTCTTGGTGTTCTGAGACCGACGGTTCCTTCAGGCATGATCGCCTTGCGCGACAGTTCGGGGAGTTTGTTCAATTCGCAGTCCGGAGCGGACGCGTCTAAAACAAGCGTTAACGGGCCTGGCCAAAAGCGTCTTGCGAGTCGAAACGCCAGCGTTGGGGCGTTAGGGATATAGCGTTTGAGCTCTCTATATCCAGAGATAGCGATCGGCAACGCGTGACCGACACGTCGTCCCTTTTCGACGCACAGCCTTTTTATGGCTTCGGCGTCGGAAGCCAAAGCTGCAAGACCGTAGACTGTTTCCGTTGGAAAAACGACAAGTCGGCCTTTACGTAGCGTTTCTACGCATTGGACGACGACTTCCGAATCGTCTTTTAAATCGTGAAGTGTAATTATTTCTGGATGCATTAATTTATCGCTCATGGGCGAATCGTTAAAACAAAAACGATTCTCAATTAAAGCGCCTCTTAGTCTAACCGACCCTCTGAAATGATAGCAAAAAAATCAGCGTTGACAAGATTATCCGTCGATTGTAAGATGACCTTACGCGTAGTTTTCACGCGGTATTTAGCGAATTCTCGTTTTGTGAAAGGAGAATTGTCGAACGTTTGAAGCGGAAGAGAAAGGACTCTTTTCGATATTAGGATTCAGGGCAAGGAGCGTCCTCAATTGAAGTTCATCGTCGCGCCATTTTCCTTCTTATGGCCGGGTTTTAACGGAGTCTTTCGTTACGGTCTTTGGAGTCAGCTCGCCATAGCTCTCGTGTTCGGCGCGCTCTGTCAAGCGACTTTAGCTTTGGATTTTTTATGGTGTGATTTTCTTTCTCAGTTTGTTAAGAATTCTCTGCACGTTGGTCTTTTTGTCTCTTGGGTTTTTTTGAGCGTTATCGCAAGCGTTCGTTTAAAACAATACGAAAAAATGAGAAGATCCGATTCTCGCGGCGAGGCGTTTCTTGAAGCGCAAACCCATTATCTCCGAGGGAATTGGTTTGAAACGGAATGTTGCCTTAAAAAGATCCTCAAAAAGAATCCGCTGGACGCAGACGCTATTTTGTTTTTAGCTACTTTGTATAGGCACGTGAAGCGTTTTCCGGAAGCTAAACGTATGTTGACGGCCTTGGAAAAACTAGACGCTTCTTACCGATGGCAATACGAAATCGCGTTGGAAAAAAAGTTCTTGCGAGAAGATATCGAAGGTGATCGGGAAGAGTCTGAAACAGACTCCGCGTCCGGCGATTTACAGTCTATCGAAGCTTCCGAAAGCGAATCGTCGACCGGTTCTTCCGAACGCGAAATCCTTCGGGGCTGTTTTGAATCTAGTCAGGAAAACGACGAGAGTCGTTTGAACCGAAGCAAGGCTCTCAAAGTCGGGTAATTCTAAAACTAAAGACAGACGTTTTAATGGAGAGAGCAGTTGATTCGCTTTTCTCCGTAAGACGCCTGGTTATTTAGCCCTAATAAATAAAGAGCATTTCACGGTATTTGGGCAACGGCCACCTTCTGTCGTCGACGAGTTTTTCGAGTCTGTCAACGACTTGGCGGAGATCGCGAGTCTTTTGAATGAACTCCTGACAATTGTCGACGTTCACAACTTTAATCGCCGCCGTTTCCGCGATTCTGGTTTGCATTTCGTCCAGCAAAGATCCAATTGCTTCTATTGAACTTTTAAGAGCCGATAAACCGGCGACAATCCCCGCTTCTTGAGCCGTCTTTAATGATTGAACCAGTTCCCCGTATTCTTCTAAAACGACTGGGAAGATCAAGTTCTGCGCCATAGAGCGCGTAACTTCTCCTTCTATTTGGATCTTCCTTACATATTCTTCCACCATGATTTCATGGCGAGAAAGCATTTCATTCGACTTGAAAACCTTGTATTTCTCGAGAAGTTGCTGGTTTCCTTGGTCGAGGAGAGGACGAAGCGCTTCCAAGGAGGTTTTCAAATTAGGCAATCCTCGTTTTTCCGCTTCCTCAATCCACGATTGACTGTAGTTGTTTTCGTTGTAGATAATTCGCTTATGCTCCGCTATAATTTCTCCGAGCAGAGTTTGAAGCTTTGATTCAAACTTTGAGGGGGAATTGACGAATTTTTCAATGCGATCTGAAATATAGTCAAGCGATTCGGCAACGGCGACGTTCATAAAGATATTGAACCCTGCGCACGATTGGCTCGAACCGCAAGCGCGAAATTCGAATTTGTTTCCAGTAAAAGCCAGGGGACTGGTTCTATTGCGATCGTCGTCGTCGCTTCGCACGTTTGGACTGGTCGCAACCCCGACTTGTAATTGAGGGACTTTTGTCGGATAGTCTTCAAACACCCCGTCTTCCACCTGTTGGAGAACCTTATTGAGACGTTTTCCCAGGTAAATCGACATGATTGCGGGGGGCGCCTCGTTTGCTCCGAGTCGATAGTCGTTTCCAATGGTGACTGTTGAACAACGCAAGAGATCGCCGTGAAGATCGACCGCCCGGATGATAGCAGTCAAAAAAGCGAGGAAAATTGGATTTCGACGCGGATCGTCTCCCGGATCGAGAAGATTGCGCGATCCATACATTACGGACCAATTGTTGTGTTTGCCGGAACCGTTTACGCCGGCAAACGGTTTTTCATGCAAAAGACATACGAGCCCGTTCTTTTCAGCGACTCTACGCAATATTTCCATCGTCAACATATTGTGATCGACGGCAAGGTTGAGATCTTCAAAAGTCGGGGCAAGTTCAAACTGGGCGGGCGCAACTTCGTTATGTCGCGTACGAGCGGGAATGCCTAAGCGCCAAAGTTCTTCTTCCACCTCCGCCATAAAGTTGAGAATTCTAGGTTTAATTGCCCCAAAGTAATGGTCTTCAAGTTGTTGATGTTTAGCGGGCGGCGAACCAAATAACGTACGTCCCGTTTGAAGCAGGTCGGGACGTTGAAGATAAAAGTTCCGATCTATTAGGAAATACTCTTGCTCTGCCCCTAAGGTAATCGTCGTTCTGGCAGGCGGAACCTGAAAACAGTCCATGAATCGAGAAACAGACTGTTTTAACGCTTGAATGGAACGAAGGAGGGGCAACTTTTTATCGAGAACGTCGCCGTTGTAAGAACAGAATATGGAAGGAATGCATAAAGTAGCGCCGCGAGGGTTCCGCTTGACGAACGCAGGACTCGTGGGATCCCACGTAGTATAACCGCGCGCCTCAAAAGTGCATCGAAGACCGCCGGAAGGAAAACTGGACGCGTCTGGTTCGCTCTTAACGAGATTGCTTCCGGAGAAGGTCATGATAGCTTCTCCTTGCTCGTTGACGTCAAGGAACGCGTCGTGTTTCTCAGCCGTGCTTCCCGTCATCGGTTGGAACCAGTGAGTGAAGTGCGTCGCGCCGCGAGAAATCGCCCAGTCTTTCATCGCATGAGCGACGTCGCCGGCGACGCTAGGATCTAACTCGGCGCCGTCCTGGATGGTCGCTAAGAGCTTTTCCGCCGCTCCTCGAGACAGATATTTACGAATTGCGGACGCGCTGAAGACGTCTTTGCCATAGTAATCTACCGGCGCGCTGCCGACGTCTGGCGTAGCGTCTGGTTGAACTGTCCTTTGCGCGACGGAATCGATCGCGCGATTACGATTCGAAGCGTTCATTGGAACTCTTTCAGAAAAGCCGGGAGTTTTAACGACGTATTAGAGCCGCGTAATCCCGCTGGCTATTGCGTTGACATGGACGAATCATCAGTGAACGGACGTTGAAGCGGGCCGAGTCGTTCAAACGTTTCACCGTTAGAACCACGCGCCCGTCTAACGCGCGTATTATAACTCTTCCGTTTGTTTTTTCAAGCGTTGAAGAATGCAGGTTGGGGAGGAGAACGGATGAGAAAACAAGAGCACGACAGGAAAAAAGAGAAACGCAAAAGCTCGAAACGGAGGGGCGTTTCGAGCTTTTGTCGTGAACAAACGTTCTATGCGTTTGATAGAATTGCCGTTATTCGTTTTCGTGCATCATCTTGCGGAGTAAAGGAGAGATCATGAAAACGACGACGCCTGCAATCATTGGAGCAAGAGCCAGAATCAGGAAGAAGTCTGCCAAACCTCCCTGTTTGCCAAAGCAGAATGAAACGGTATTGGAGCCGGAACCCAAAACTGCGGCCAGATACCCCGAAAGGTAACCTGCAACGGCGCTGGACAGGAACCAAATACCCATCAGGAGCGACGCGAAACGTTCAGGAGCAAGGCGAGAGACCATGGAAAGCCCGACCGGCGACAGGCAAAGTTCGCCCCACGTGCAGAACAAGTATGTAAACAACAGCCAGTAAGCTCCAGCGTTGCCGTTTGTTTTTACAGAATGGAGCGCGCCTCCGACCATGAACATAAAAGCGACCGACAACATAACCAATCCGATTCCGAATTTGACGGGCGTGGAAGGTTCCAGATTGCGGCGACGCAAAAATCCCCAAATGAGGTTAAACAGAGGCGCGAAAATTACGACGGCCAACGGATTGACCGACTGATACCAAGTTGTCGGAAAAGTGTAAATTGCGGTCTTGGGATCGATAGTGTCTTTCTCTGCGGCCAGGAACCCGTTCTGTTTGGCCTTAATAGCGTCTTTTTCAAGTCCCTCTCGAATAGCGAGAACCGTTTCCTCATCGGCGTCTTTTAGTTCTTCTTCCTTCTCTTTGAGGAGTTCTTCGACTTTTGCAAGCAAAAGATTGTGGCCTTCCAAACCCTTTTGGTACGCGTCGTCAAAATCGTCGACTTCTAGTTCAAGAGCGTCGAGCCCAACCTTTTTTCGAGCTTCGTTTGCTTTGTTTAAGGAGAAAGAAGCCGCTTCAAAACAAGATCTTACCTTGGCGAGATTATTGTCAAACATCTTGTGTTCTTCTTCTGGAAGACTTGCTTCCAGTTCGTCGACTTTGGCTTCAGCCTCGTCAAATTGCCGACTAAAAATCGAGTTTTTAAGAGTGTCGGGAAGCGTTTCAACATCGTCTTCAAAAGCTTCTAACGAATTGACAAGTTCGTACAAATTTGTTCGCAATTCGTTCATCGCGATTTTCGCGTCAAGTTCGTCTTGATTCGGCAGAAATCCTGGAACGTTCTGACCGACAACGGAGGGAACTTGACGATTGGTTTCTTTTTTAGCGAAAATATTCAGCGAAGTTCCCGCCTGTTCAAATACGGACCAGAAAGCTATGCAGAAGAAGGTAAGCGTTAAGATAACCGCGATACGGTCAATTTCAACTTTGGTCAATTTAGGCTTGTCGGCTGAGTTCTTTGTTGCTTTCTTTTCTTGTTCCTGGTCCTTGCCAACTTGGACGTCGTCGCTTTCCAGACGTTCGGCTTCTTGATGTTTCATCCCGATTGTGCCGAGGAATTTCGGACGGAGCAACGTATAAGAACTAAGGCCTAAGAGCATTCCGACGCAGGCTGTAAGAAAACCCCAGTGCCAACTGATTTTTTCGCCGATGGAGCCGGCGATAAAAGGCGCTAAAAGCGCTCCTACGTTAATACCCATGTAGAAGATGTTAAAAGCGCTGTCGCGTCGGGGGTCGTTTTTCTCGTATAGTTCTCCAACCATGACCGAGATGCACGGCTTGAAGAAACCGTTTCCTAACGTGATCAGAAATAATCCGAACATAAAACAGCAAAACGCCGCCGGCGCGCTCTCGAAGGTAATCGTTGAGATTGCATGCTGTCGGAAGAACTCCGTATAGAAAAGGCAGAATTCGCCAGCCGCCATTAACAGGCCGCCCAAAAGAACGGAGCGATGTTGTCCGAGGAACTTATCGGCTAGGAAACCTCCTAACAACGGGAAAAGATAAACAAGTCCGGTAAACCAACCGTATAGCTTATTGGCGTGTTCTTCAGACCAGCCGAAACCTGGGTTAGAATCAGTCAGCGTGGAAATTAGGTAGAGGACAAGCAAAGCGCGCATTCCGTAATAACAAAAACGTTCCCACATTTCTGTGGTGAACAGCGCCCAAAGCCCTACCGGATGTCCCAGAAACTCCTTTTTGCGAACTTCGGCTAGAGAGGCATAACGTTTATTCGACACTGGTTTTCTCCAATAAGCTATCTCACCATATGATTCCGACTGTCATGTATTTGGAAAATCCAGTCTTTTGTAGTACATAACCGCCGGAAGCGACTCTTCATAATAATACGTCGCTACAAGACGTCTTGAAGCCGTTAAAGGACGTAGCGCGAGCAGATAAAGCCAAAAGAGCTCGTTTGACTCGACTACAACCCACGGGACATTGTAGTTTTTTTAGAGGTTTCTTTCAATTGGACGCAGACGTTTTTTTTCCTTTTTTGCTTATTTTTTCCAATAACTGACGAGCGTCTGGCATTTATTTCATTTGACGGGCGACGTTTTACGGTGGCAAGCTATCGTCTTGGTTACCCCTGATAACTACAACGTCAATCTAAAAAAATGATTTTCCCCCTTGACTCTTTAACTTTTTATGCGATACTTGCCACAGTTCTGGAGGGTTGGGCGAAGAGCTCGTTATCTCCCGATTTTTATGAGCGATTAGTTCAGTTTGGTTAGAACGCCAGCTCGACAAGCTGGAGGTCATTGGTTCGAGTCCAATATCGCTCACTAGCTCTTTATGGGCGTTTTTGAGCGATTAGTTCAGTTTGGTTAGAACGCCAGCTCGACAAGCTGGAGGTCATTGGTTCGAGTCCAATATCGCTCATTGCTCTTTATGGGCCTTATTTGAGCGATTAGTTCAGTTTGGTTAGAACGCCAGCTCGACAAGCTGGAGGTCATTGGTTCGAGTCCAATATCGCTCATTTTTGTTTCTTGTGCCAAGCGCCGAAAGTCTTTCGAGGCGCTTTTTTTATTTTGTCAGCTTTCCGATTCGGGGACGAGATATAAGATGCGCGTCGTCGTGCTTGCAGAAGATTCGTCGAAAGTCGAAGGGGTAGAGGCGGAGCACGGTCTTTCGCTCTATATTGAGAACGGATCCCGTCGTATTCTATTTGACGTGGGAAAATCAGGACTATTTGCGCGCAACGCGAAGACTCTGGGGATTGCGGTCAATTTAGTTGAAACGTTGATTCTTTCTCACGGTCATTGCGATCACACCGGCGGCTTGGAAAGATTTGGCGAATTAAACGCGGATTCTAAGATATACGCGACCCTGACTACGTTTCGCCCTTATTTTTCCTTAAGGAGGGGAAACGTTTACGAGAATATTGGAACGCCTCGATTTAACGCCGACGAGCGTTTCTCCGATCGCATTGTCTTTAACGAGGGTTTTCTCAAATTGCCGAACGGCGAGATCCTTTTTTCCGACGTAAAAACAAACGAATTGCGTTCAGAAGCAAACGACGCCCTTTTTTCGTTAGTTTCAACCGAATCTGGGAATGACGACAATAAGCGCGACTTAACTTCGGATAATCTTTTTCGGCATGATTCTTTTGAGCACGAACAGAATCTAATCGTCACGACGGAAACTGGGCGTAACGTCTTATTTGTCGGTTGTTCCCATCGAGGAATAGTCAATATAATGGTTCGATGCGCTGAAATTTTGGGACGCGCTCCGGACGTAGCGTTTGGCGGATTCCACTTAATGAGTCCAAGTCGAGGCGAGTCAATTCCTTTGAACTCTCTCGATAGAATTGCTGAACGATTGGCTTGTTGGCCAACCAGGTATTACGCAGGACATTGCGTCGGCAATGAAGCGTTCGACCGCGTGCAGCGTGTTTTGAGAAATCAGATTTCCTACTTCGGAGCAGGCGAAACTTTTGAGTTTTAAGGTTCTATGTCAAAAGGCGTTTGACAATAGAATGTTAAAATGGATAAAACAATAGGAATATGCCATTAATTATCTTTTTTTAATTATAGTCTCTTGAATTTCGTTTCATTTATATTACTCTAGACGCTAGCGCTTTCTGCCGTCGTTAGCGATAGCCGAACAAGTTTTGACGTCGATTCGCCTAATAGCTTTCATTCGACTTTTTCACGACGGTATGAAAAAACTATGATTGGGTTTAGCGACTACTATAACTTGATATATTTCACTTGAGGAGTTTTTGCAATGTCCGGCAATTCCAGTTCTGACAAAGAGACGAAGAAGTGTTGTTGTCAGTGCGAAGCTGAGTCTGAAGAGCAAAATCGTCGTAGCTTTTGTCTCTCCGTTTTAGGGATGGGAATGGGCGCCGCGGCGCTTGCGACGCCGATCTATGCGGGGGCGCGTATGGCTCTTTATCCCCTCGAACAAGAAGGGCTCTCTGGTAAGGAGTATCAGTTGACGACCTATGACGCGCTGGACGAAGTGCCTCGTCAGTTTGTCGTCTTAGACAACGTTACCGACGCCTGGACGACTTCGCCTAATCAAACTATTGGGGTTGTCTACCTCTGCAAAAAGGATAATGAGGACGGAACTCCCGGCGTAGCCGCTTTTCAAACCGTATGCCCGCATGCCGGTTGTCGTGTAAAGGTTGGACCGACCAAGAATCCGGCGACGGGCGAAACGGAAATGTTGTTTTATTGTCCATGTCACGGCGACACGTTCTATTTGAACGGCGAGCGAGTTCAACCGGAGAATTCAAAGTCCGCTCGCTCGTTAGATTATCTTGAAGTTCGCGTTGACGAGACTGGCAAAGTGTTTGTTAAGTATCAGAATTTCCAACTTGGAACTTCCGAGAGAAAACCTGTCTGACAGGCGTCGTCGCGAAAAGACGGGTTTTTCCAGACATTTCGTCGACGCCGCGTTTGCGACGTCATGATTAAATGAAACGTGAACATTTGAAAACAACAACGAAATAAATAAAATGAATTTTTTAAAGTGGTTAGACGAAAGAACCGGTTTTTGGACCGCGTTTAAAGCTGTTGCAAATTGGAAGGTTCCAACGCATAAGTGTTGTTGTCGTTTTATGCCGACCGCGCTTGTTTTTCTGGCGCTTTTGCAGGGACTTACCGGCGTTTTTCTTTGGGCGTTTTATTCCGCAAGCGCGACGAGCGCCTGGGAAAGCGTTTTTTACGTTCAATATGTTCTTCCTTACGGATGGTTGCTTCGGGGAATTCACCACTTTTCCGCCCAGCTGTTTGTCGGGATTTCCGGATTCTATGTTTTAGCGATGATTTTGCACGGCTCCTACCGTAGACCGCGCGAATTTGTCTATTGGTCCGCTCTTGTTATGTTTCTGCTTTCTTTGTGCAGTTGCTTAACGGGCGATCTGCTTTCCTGGTCGCAGTCCGGATATTTCGCTACAATTACCCGCGTTTCCTTCTTGCAACTATTGCCGGTGATTGGCGTGCCTCTGTACCAACTTGTGGTAGGCGGTCCCGATCCTCAATTCGGAACTCTTACGCTTACGCGTTTCCTGTTTTTACACGTATGCGTTTTTGGCGGCGGCGGTTTTGCCGTTATGTGCTTCTGGAAATATTTCGACGTCCGTTCCAGAAAACTGTTCCTTTTGGAAGAGCGATTTGACGGTCTCCATCCTTGCGCTCTGGCTTGCGCTGCCAAGGGACGTAAACCCTTTTGGAGTTGCGAAGCCTTTATGAGCGGTTTGGTTTGCTTAGTTGTTTTAGCCGCAGTTTTGCTTCTCGTGTTCCAGCGTTCTCTCACGGCTTCTCAGATTGCGAATCGCGCTCAAACACTGCCGGCAGAATCTTATCTGGGCGCTGAATTGACCGCTCCTGTAGACGTGGCGAGTTCTTATGACGCGGCTCGACCCGAATGGTCGTTCCGCGCGTTGTACCATATGACCAAATTGCCTGTTTTCTCTAAAATTGACATGGTCTATGCGATATTTGGCGTCCCGCCTTGTCTCGTTCTGTTCTTCTTTGCTTTGCCGATTCTGGGACGTTCAAAGGCGCTGCACTGCCTTTGCGTAGGCGTTACCGGGCTGTTGTTTATTGTTGTTTGCGTGTTTACGTATTTGTCTTACGCTGACGACTATAACGCTTTGTGGAGATCTTCCGACGTTGCCTTAGAGGGCGCTGACGGTTCTGTTGACGCAGATTTGGAGCATTCTCTCGGATTCCTTGCTGGCGTGGCTGACGCCGAAAGAACTGCCAAGCGCGCTGTTGAACTGGCGTTTGCTCCGGCGGGAATTCCCAAGACCGGCGCTTTGGAATTGACTAAAAACGACGCTTTTCTTCAAGGTCCGATTCTTTTTGAAAAGAACTGCGCGAGTTGCCATAATTTTACGGCGAAAAACGACGATTTGAGAAATCCCGACTATGTCGAAGTCCCATGCGCGGAACCGACTGCGCCCAATCTATATGGCGCCCAT
>JAEEGL013916915.1_pt1 | contig 14164 bp, 9 predicted proteins | sample 9134231 | NCBI WGS metagenome assembly JAEEGL01 (sample SAMN16246548, study PRJNA631951) | gut metagenome | biome: gut microbiome; feature: rumen; material: fiber-attached | host: Bos | place: Iran: Karaj | collected 2018-10 | reverse complement strand
TAAAAGGGTTTGGGTACCAACTACGAAAAAAAAGAGGCTCGTTTGAGCCTCTTTTGTGGAGTAGATGGGACTCGTGCCGAAGGCTGCCGACCTTGAGGAGGCAACCCACTACCGAAAAAAAATAAAAGGGTTTGGGTACCAACTACGAAAAAAAAGAGGCTCGTTTGAGCCTCTTTTGTGGAGTAGATGGGACTCGACCCCACTACCTTTTGATTGCGAACCAAATGCTCTACCAGATGAGCTACTACCCCGTTTTCCATTAAAAAAGGGCCGTTTCTAGCGACCCTCTCTTGTGGAGTATATCGGAGTCGAACCGATGACCTCTTGCATGCCATGCAAGCGCTCTAGCCTACTGAGCTAATACCCCATTCTTGCTACGCTTTCCCTGTCGAAAGCGGGTGCAAAAGTACAACCTTTTTCCAAACTGGCAAAATTTTTTTTGTCCCGAAAGGCTTATTACACACCTTATCCATTGTGCAACAACTGGTTGCGACAGATATTTTTTTGCATGCTATTCTCGATTATGCTTCCGAAAAAGTCCGTATCAGGTCCGTCCTAAGTCCGTATTAAGTCCGTCCCAACACCGTCAATTTGTCGATGAACGCCGATGCCGGTACGGTAGAAGAAGGGAGTTCAGAAGTCCCAGGTGAAGCCGTCGAAGGGGTGCATGCGGTCGAAGGTCTGTTCTTTGGAGCGTTCCTGCAGGCGTTTGATGCGCTTGAGCCCCCAACGCCACATCTTGATATCGAAGACTATGAAGACTATGAAGAGTACTCCGCAGACGATGTTGATTGTCTCGTCGGAACTAAGGTTGGTGCTGATCATGAGCAGAGCGTCGTAGGTTCCGTGCATCAAAACCGGATAGAGCAGAGCGTGGAAAAGGTGGCGCGAGCGGTCGGAGGGGTCGAACTTGGCCAGCGAGAGGTGGTAGCCCATTATCACGGCGAAGAGGAAGTGGGCAGGAACGGCCAACAGACCGCGCATGAGGGCGGTGGCCATCTGGTCGTCGCCACCCAATACATAGCTTATATTCTCCACACAGGCGAAACCCAGCGAGAGGTAGACGGCATAGACGATACCGTCGAAATATTCGTCGAAATGGGGACTGCGCCAGATGACCCACATCAGGAGCAGCAGTTTCCACAGCTCTTCGCTGAATCCGGCCACTATATAGCCTGTGTACAATCCGTTGGCCACCGGCATCGCGTCGGCCGCCGGCGAGAGGAGCATCAGACCGGCCTCCTGGAGACCTGCGGGAATGACACTGAGGCACCCCACGAAGAAGGTGAGCAGCAGTTTGCCCAAGGGTTCGTGTTGGTATTTGTCCTTGCGGTAGATGAAGATGAGCAGTATCACTACCGGCACGATGGCTGAGATGAAGGCGATATTCATTTTAGTGGTTAGTGTTCAGTGGTTAGTTTGTGGATATTATCGGAGAAGGAGGACTGTACCTACGGCCACCTGCGGTTTTTCGGGGAAGTCGTCGGCAATATAGTAGAGCCGCCAGGTGTAGGCTCCCTGCACGCAGTGGCGCCCGTTGTGGGTACCGTCCCACGGGATTTCCAAGTCGGTCGTTTGGAATATCAGGAGCCCTTCGCGGTTGTAGATATGCAGTTCGGCATTGCTTATGCCTGTGGTTACCACCTGGAAGCGGTTGTTCGACTCGCAGAAGGGGGTGAAGACATTCGGAGCCCATACCGTAGTGCGTATCATCGGGATGCTCTGTTTTGCGGTATCGGTGCAGAAGCCGTTGTTCACCGCGAGCATCACCTGCAGGCTGTCGATCACGCGGCTGGTTTGTCCGTGCACACGGTCGTCATTGGGCGGCATGGAGACATTCACAACCGACCCGCCGAGATATTCCTGTATCAGCCACGAGCGCTCCTGGTCGATGGGGCCTACGTCGAGCGCGTCGTACTCCATATTGTCGAGCGTCAGGTATTCCGGGCTCAGATGCAACGCAGCTGTGGGGAAGCTGACAGGAGCCAGCACTACGGTGTCGGAGGTGGGGCAAAGGCGGAAGGGGGCGAAATCGGCCGTAAGCCAATAGGAGGTGGGCTGCGTAGGAGTGAGGAAGAGCACCGAATCGGAGAAGTGCCCTTCGAGGGCTGGGTCGGGAGGATTCGAATTCCACCTTAAGAATGGAGCATCGGCTCTGCCGATAAGGCGATACTGCTTGAGGTGGCAATCGGCCGTTACGTCGAACGAAATGGGCACCCGTGGGTAGCGCAGCACGCTGATGGACACCAGCGAGTCGCATCCGGCGACGGTACGCATGCTGTCGGACAATTGATAGAAGTTCAGTTCGTAGTTGGTATCGGCGAAAGTATGCCCGTGCCAGCTGTAGGGAGTATCCCAGCAGGCCGAATCGAGACCTATTATGGTATTGGCCGAATGGTTGACCGTGAGGTGCAGCTCGTAGGCGGTGTCGCAATGCATCGGGGCTGGATGGATATCGACGGCACCGACGGTGTCGTTGTAGTATGTGTTACCATCGCGCCACCAGGTGAGCGAATCGCAGACACGAAAGTACTCCTCATAGCACACGTATGTGGGCATCACTATAGGCCTAACGAGGGTATCTTTGCACTCACCGCCGCCGATGCTGCTGATGAGGGTTACCACATAGGTTCCTGTGGTGTCGTAATGGACTGTGGGGTTGTAGTCGGTCGAGGTCTGTCCGTTGCCGAAGTTCCACGTCGACGCCTCGCAGGGTTCTCCGCTACCTACGGGCGTAACCCCGTCGGCCGATACTGTGCTGCGGTTGGTGAACAGCACGTTGAACTCGCGACAGTCGTCGGTAACAATCGCATAGTCGAAGTCGGCCAGCGGAAAGCGTACTCCCGACCACACCTTCATCTCAAACCAGCAGGAGGGGTCCTCGATATACGAGAGGCGGCAATGGTAGTAGGTATCGCTCTCGGTGGTGTTCACAGTAGCCGACGTTGAAACGGTGTCGGGCGAATTGTCGGTGTACCAATAGTAGTTGAACCCTTCGGGGGCGATAAGGCTGCTCGAAGCTTCAGCGCCGCAATGGGGCGCGGTGATGCCTTTTCGGAAACATTCGGTAACAAAATAAGCATAGCCGAAATGCTCGCCACCACGACAGTCGCGAGTGGTGAAGCGGATATTGATAAGTTGTCCGTGATAAGGGGTGAGGTCGATTCCGACGGTGGTCCAATCTTTCCAGAGAAGGCTTCCTCCGCCGTTCCAACCCAAGTCGTCGCTGGCGATGAAGTTGGCAGCACCGCACCGCGGGTCGACGGGTTGCATATTCTCGTCGTAGATCTTGAAACCGAACTGGGGCTGCATCTCCGGCGAATGGCTCGGTTGTTGCAACACGGCAGCATATTTCAGCATAAGGATGTCGTATTGCAGCGTGTCGACCCTCATCTGGTAGATAATACTTTCGCCTTCCGCATGAATATTCGAATTACCCAAACGCACGGACGAAGTGTGTCCTGGTGGTACTGTGCGCAGATGGATGTGTCCCGTGGTGTCGTACTGATTGGGGTCGGTCATAATCGTGTGTCGACCGTCGACACGAGCCACCGTGTCGGTAGGCGAGTCTGCCGGTCCAATGGTACACGAAGCGAAGGGGGAATCCAAGTCGACAGCATCTATACAATTGGGCGGGTCGACGTTGATGGTGGTGAACGTCTTTGTCAGGTAGCAGCACGGAGTTCCTTGGTCGGTCCAAGTATTGACTCGGACGGTATACTCGGTGAGCGAATCGAGTCCCTGCATTACAAATCCGTCGCCGGTAACAAGGTGTCCGCCACTACCGAAGTCCACAAAGATAGAGTCGAAATCGCTCACCCAAGTGAGAATGGCCGACGAAGCACCGATATTGGTAACATTGAGGGTACGCAGCCTATGTAGGCATGAGGAAGAAAGCGAGGCCGAGTTCCAGTTGAAAAGAAAATAAAGGTTAGAGAGATTGCTACTACCAGGCGAAATATGCAGATGGATTACATATACCCCACCATAGACGGTATCATAGCCGTTCCTATAGGTGGTGGTATGAGCAAAAGTGGAGCCAGTGAAACTGTCGATGAAGACATCAAAAACATTGCTATTGCCAGTAATGGTAGGCAACGAAACCACGTAGTTCAGAACCGTCATCACATCGTTGAGGTCGAGCACAACCCATGCATCCAAGCCCAACGTAGGGTCGTTCTGCATGAGGGAAAACCAAGCGGTATCAATAACGATGGAACCGTTGGTGAAGCGGCAGTTGTTGATATAGACGGTGTCGCCGTTCCGCAGGGTGTCGCGCGAAGCTTGAGCTGCCGCTCCCAAAGAGAGGAACAGCAGCAGAAACAGCAGTAGGGTCTGCCGTAATGTCCTATGGGCATTAATGACCATTGTCGGAGATATATTTTATGCGCATCAGGCGTATCTCCTCCTCGGTATAGTCCGGGTCGTCGGCAAACTCCTCGTAGGCCTCCTCGAGGGAACCTGACTCGGAATCGTGCCAGTAGTCGAGCAACACATCCTGGTGCTCATCGTCTATCTCCTCTTCAATGTAGTAGTCGAGGTTAAGTTTGGTGCCGCTACTTACAAGGTGTTCTATCTCGGTCAGCAGTTCGCTCATCGTCAGTCCGCGACCGGCGGCCACATCCTGAAGGTCTTTCTTTCCGTCGATAGCGGTGATGATATGTTTCTTCAAACCGGAACGGTTGCCGGCCGAGCGGATTACGATATCCTGCGGGCGCTCTATCTCGTTGTCCTCTACATAACGCTTGATAAGCTCCACAAAAGGCTCACCATAACGTTTAGCCTTACTTACGCCCACACCAACGCAGCGCGACAGCTCGTCGATGGTGCAGGGATACTGCAGCGTCATATCGCGCAACGAGGGGTCTTCGAAGATGATATATGCCGGCTGCTTCTCGTGGGCTGCTATACTGCGGCGCAAGCTCTTGAGCTGCACGTAGAGGGCCTCGTCGCCTACAGCTGATGCATCGGCGGCACCAGCGGCGGGCATATCGTCCGATTCCTCATTCTCGGCATCGGCCGAATAGTCGTGGTCGGGGGTTACCAGTATGGAATAGGGCTTCTTGATATATTTGTTGCCCGCAGGGGTAAGTTTAAGCACACCGTATTTCTCAATATCCTTCACCAGCAGTCCCTCGAATACTCCCTGACGCAATACAGCGCGCCAGAAGAAGTCATCGTGGTCGGTACCGCCACCGAACTGCTCTATCTGCTCCAAGTCGTAGGTACGGATGGTGCTCGTCGAGCGGCCCATCAGCACATCGACAATATCCTTCGGCTTGAAGGCCTGCTTCATAGCCATAATGGTTTCGAGAGCGAATGCCATCTCGTCCGACGCCTCAATCTGGGGCTTGGGGTGTGTGCAGTTGTCGCAGTTGCCGCAGTTCTGCTCTGTATATTCTTCACCGAAATAGCGGAGTATGTTCAATCGGCGGCAAGCCGAACTTTCGGCGTAGGATACCATCTCCTGCACCAGCTGGCGGGCCATCTCCTGCTCAGATGCGTTCTTATCGGTGAAGAACTTGTAGAGCTTCTCCACATCCTGCTCGCTATAGAAGGCGATACAATGCCCTTCTCCACCATCGCGACCCGCACGACCGGTCTCCTGGTAGTAGCCCTCGATGCTCTTGGGGATGTCGTAGTGGATTACAAAGCGCACATCGCTCTTGTCGATACCCATACCGAAAGCGATGGTAGCCACTATCACGTCCACCTCCTCCATCAGGAACTTGTCCTGATTCTCGGCGCGCACCTTGTTATCGAGGCCTGCATGATAAGGCAACGCCTTGATGCCGTTGATTACCAGCAGTTGTGCCAAATCCTCCACCTTCTTGCGAGTGAGGCAATAGATAATGCCGCTCTTACCGGGATTGTCCTTGATATAGCGGATAATCTGCTTGTGGAGCTGCATGGGGTCGGACGGCTTGGGGCGCACCTCATAGTAGAGGTTGGGGCGGTTGAAACTTGAGATGAAGGTGTTGGCCTTCTCCATACCGAGGTTCTTGATGATATCCTGCTGCACCTTGGGCGTAGCCGATGCGGTGAGGGTGAGGATAGGAACTTCGGCATGTATCATGTTGATAGCATCACGCAGACGGCGGTACTCCGGACGGAAATCGTGTCCCCACTCCGAGATGCAGTGGGCCTCGTCGATAGCAAAGAAGGATATGGGAATCTGCTGCAGGAACTCTATGGTCTCCGGTTTCGAGAGGGTCTCGGGGGCTACATAGAGCAACTTCGTGCCGCCCTTGAGAAGGTCTTCCTTCACCTCAGCCACCTGCACGCGCGAAAGCGACGAGTTGAGGAAGTGGGCCACACAGTTGTTACCCGAAGTGTAGCGGACAGCATCCACCTGGTTCTTCATCAAAGCAATCAGAGGCGACACAACGATGGCTGTACCGTCGGATATCATAGCGGGCAGTTGATAGCAAAGACTCTTGCCGCCGCCGGTGGGCATGATGACAAAGGTGTCGAACCCACCGAGCAGGCTGCGTATAATGGCCTCCTGGTCGCCCTTGAAATGGTCGAAACCGAATATCTCCTTTAGGCTGGCGTGCAAATCTATCATAGTTTCAACAATATTTTTTACAAAGCAGCGTTATTTAATTCAGTTTTACAAAGGTACAAAAAAAGGTTGAACCGACAAAATATTTTTCGCCAATAAGTTCTATACTCACCAGGAACAAACTGACAATCAGCCGTATGGCTAATAAAAAAAGCGAACAGCCATACTGCTCTCGAACGGCTCAGAAGCCCATCGGACGACCCTCGCGACGGAAAAATTTACGGTTCGGCGACAAAGAATAAAAAAGACAGCAACCAATGAAACTCTACACCGATAAGGTTGTGAAAATCTACCGCTCACGCACCGTAGTCAAAGAGGTGTCGGTAAGCGTAAAGCAAGGTGAGATTGTGGGTCTTCTGGGCCCCAACGGAGCCGGAAAGACGACCACATTCTATATGGTGGTCGGCATCATCAAGCCATTCTCGGGCCGCGTGTTCCTCGAAAGCACCTGCGAGGAAGACAAGCAGCTGGCGCTCTTCCAACACAAGAAAGCCCTACGGCCCGACGACGGCACCCCGTGGAGCCTCGAAATCACAAGCTTGCCCACCTATCGGCGCGCCCAGATGGGTGTGGGATATCTGGCTCAGGAGGCTTCGGTGTTTCGCCATATGTCGGTCGAAGACAATATCTACTCCATCCTTCAGTTCCGCAAGGATATCGACGAGGCCGGCCGTCGGGAGAAGCTGGAATCGCTACTCGACGAGTTCCGCCTGCAGCATATCCGCCGCAGTAAGGGAATACAGCTAAGCGGCGGAGAACGGCGCCGCACCGAGATAGCACGCGCACTAGCAAACGACCCCATGTTCCTCTTGCTCGACGAGCCATTCGCCGGAGTCGACCCCATAGCCGTGCAGGATATCCAGGATATTGTTGCCCACCTCAAGAAACGCAATATCGGCATCCTCATCACCGACCACAATGTGCGCGAAACCCTCGCTATCACCGACCGCGCCTATCTGCTCTACGAAGGTACCGTGCTCCACCACGGAACCCCCGAAGAGATGGCCGCCGACCCCGATGTGCGCGAGAAATACCTAGGTCGCGACTTCGAACTGCGTCGCGCAAAAACAATAGATATATAGGAAATAAACTAAAGACTGAACTATGGAAAGATACTGTGTCATTATGGCCGGCGGCATCGGAAGCCGCTTCTGGCCGCTCAGCAAAGATAATATGCCCAAACAGTTCCTAGATATCCTCGGAACTGGCAAAAGTTTCATCCGCGCCACCTTCGAGCGCTTCCTGCCCTTGGTGCCGGCCGAACATTTCATCGTGGTAACCAACGCCGCCTATAAGCAGCTGGTGCTCGAACACCTTCCCGAACTGCGTGAGGACCAAGTGCTCTGCGAGCCTATGCGCCGCAATACGGCCCCTTGCATAGCCTACGCCACCTACCATATCCTCGCCCACAGCCCTGAAGCCGCAATCGCCGTTACCCCAGCCGACCATCTGGTTACCAACGGCGTCGAATTCGCTCGCATTATCGGCAACGGGCTCGACTTTGTGGAGCAAAACCGCAACGCACTTATGACCATCGGCATTCGTCCCTCGCGCCCCGAGACCGGCTACGGATATATCGAGGTGGAAAAAGAGTCGACTGAAATTGTGCCGGTAAAGAACTTCAAGGAGAAGCCCGACCTTGAGACCGCAAAGCGGTTCGTGGCTGCCGGCAACTTCTTCTGGAACTCGGGCATCTTCCTCTGGAGCAGCGATGCCATTATGGGCGCCTTCCGCAACTACCTGCCCGATATGGCGGCCCTCTTCGACGAAGGACGCGCCGACTTCGGCACCCCGCGCGAGCAGGAGTTCATCAACCGCCAGTTCGAACGCTGCGAGAACATCTCGATCGACTACGGCGTGATGGAGCGTAGTCAGAGTCGCTATACCGTCTGCGCCGATTTCGGCTGGAGCGATATCGGCACCTGGGGTTCGCTCTACACCCATGCAGCCCACGATTCCGCCGGCAACGCCGTCAGCGGACACGCCGTTCTGGTCGATACAGCCAATAGCGTCGTCAATATCGAACCCGGTTGTCAGGCTATCGTTCAAGGGTTGGACCATTGCCTGGTGGCTCTGCGCGATAGGAACCTCCTCGTCTGCCACCTCGACGACGAGCAGCAAATCAAACATTGGGTCGAGAAACTATAGACACCATCCGGAAAACAACGACAGTGGGCAAGGGTGCTACCCTTGCCCACTGTCGTTTTGTTTCAGGCAATCTAGTTGAGCGAGAAACGCACCTGAACATCACCGCAGTCAACCGTCTGGTAGCAGCGGGCGAAATCCAGGATATTTCTCAGCACTTGCTCTGAGGGCCGGATGAGTGTGCTTGCAGAAGTCGAAAATGTCTCTTCGTCAAAGAAATCATATTCCTGCATCATACGCGGCTTTATTTGGTTTTTAGAAATGTTATTCACCCTTAATAACTCCAAACCGGCAATAAAATTGTATGGAATTGCATTTTTAACATTTTTTTCGCCAGAAAAGTACCGTTACACCATGCTGAGAATGTTAAAGTATGTTAAAAACGCACCCCTCGTGAGCACTTTTTGGCCATCTCAGCGTCTAATATATATAGGGGGATAAAGAAGCTACATATTCCGGTTGGAATTAAAAAAATAACTCCCCTGTAAGATTTTGGCCACAAAATGGCTCTAGTATGGGTGAAAATATAGCGGAATAATGCCCTGCGGCTACGACATAGAACAACGTTACTATAGTATGGATTATTCCTAGAGAATGGCGAAAACGAATGTCGAACCTAAAAAAATGCTCATGCTGATTGAACGAAGCCCCGCCAGTCGCGTGCGGATGGCGGGGCGGAAAACCTTTTTATTTGCAAAAATCCGGGATTATTAATATCTTTGCAATGTTGAAATGATGCCAATAATTGGCTAATAAATTGAAATATAAAAGATAATAATAGAAATATGAAAAAGATAGTCTTGATAATGGCTGCATTGCTTGGCTTTTCAGTTGCTTCCGCGCAGGATACAATTACGATGTTCGACACATTCTATATGTATAGGCCTTTTGATGAAAGAATCACTCCTGCGGATTGCAAATATTTGGTTACTGATTCTCTGCACAGATATTATACGGGAGAAACATATTTTCAATTTTATGAAGTAACAACGCCAACAACCATTTATGGTGTGGCTGTATGTTCATATGAAGATGAATCTCCTTACATTATTGATTGGGATAGCGAGCATCCGGAAGTAGAATTGACGGCAATAGTGTTTGCGAAAGAGGGCCCTGGTTACTATATAATAGCTGATTCGGTCCGTTGTGGGACATCCCCATATCGCGGATACTTCTGGTATCAAAACCTTGAGTGGGGTGTTACTCCTATATGTGATTTGGTGGAAACCAGGGAGTTCTATTTCGAGCATCCTTGCACGGTCTACGACACTTGTTTCGTGGGAATCAGGATTCGCCGTATGGTAGAAAACATTCCATACCAGGCTCGAGTGATTCTTACTCCTCAGTTTTCTTCAGCTCCGAATGTCGGAATGAGATATTTGACATACCATGAATTAAACGCCGCCGGAGAGCTCAATCCTTGCGACCAGTTTACACTTGTGAGCGGATCGGCTAATGATTCGTGCGAATATGTTGTAAGCCGGAACTGGGGAGATTGGGGCGGCACGTTCCCGATTGTCGGGTTCCACTGCACGACACCGCCGCAGAACATTCGCCGCGAGGAAATCTCGACAGACCACTGCACACTGGCGTGGGACGGCAACGCGGGCGGCGTATATGAGGTGGTCGTGGGCCGCTACGGCGACTCGCCTGACACCGTAAGCCGCCGCTATATCACCACCGACACCGTCCTGCGGCTCGACAGCCTCGAATACGGCACGCTCTACTCCGCCTGGGTACGCGGCCAGTGCCACTACGCCACACCGGGCTACGACACCGTGATTTGGAGCAACTGGGGCTCAACCCACATATCCCTGCCGCTTTCGGTGCAGGAAGCCAACGCCCAGATGCTAGATGTTACCCCCAACCCCACCGACGGTACGGTACGCATTGGCGCCGAGGGCATCCGTGAAGTCTGGTGCGTCGCAGCCGACGGCAAGCGCACGCGATTGAAAGTAAAGGGCAGCCAGGTGTCGCTCAAAGACTACCCCGCCGGCCTCTATGTGCTGGAAATCCAGACCGACGAAGGCCTCTACACCGCCAAGGTGGTGAGGAGATAGTTTTGAGTTGGTAGTTTGTAGTTGATAGTTGGTAGTTTTTTACGCGTCAGCCACTACCAACTACCAACTACAAACTCTCCAAGAATTCCGTGGGGCTTTTTTTTATGAATTATGAATTGTAAAGTGCAGATGCAGTGCGCTAAAGGTTCTCCTGCGCATCGGCGACCACAGGATGCACAATAGGCGAGGGTGGGCCGTACTTGATACGGTATTACTACCATATAACTACCTATCAACACCCTATCAACTCCTACTTTTCGACGATAGTTCAACGATACTTCAACGATAGTTCGACGATGTAGTATCGTTGAACTATTGTTGAAGCGTTGTTGAACTTTTGTTGAATGGTGGGAGTTATATGGGTGTTGTATGGGTGTTGAGTGGGTGCAATATGGGTCTTAGGGCGATTAGCGGCTGAAGGTGATTCTTTTGACAAACTTTTTTATTTTTTTGGCGGTTCGCTTTTTATTTGTATATTTGCATTCCCCGATTTATTGTTAAATTGGGGTAATGTTTTTTAAATTAAGGAGTTAAAAAAGAATCGAAATATGAAAAAGGAGATAAAATTCAGCTTGGTCTACCGCGATATGTGGCAGAGTAGCGGAAAGTATCAACCCCGCGTGGACCAGTTGGTGAAGATTGCGCCGGTGATTGTGGCTATGGGCTGTTTCGACCGCATCGAGACTAACGGCGGTGCCTTCGAGCAGGTGAACCTCATGTACGGCGAGAACCCCAACAAGGCGGTGCGCGCTTGGACGAAGCCTTTCAACGAAGCGGGCATTCAGACCCACATGCTGGAGCGCGCATTGAACGGCCTCCGTATGTACGGCGTGCCGAAGGATGTTCGCCAGTTGATGCCTAAGGTGAAGAAGGCGCAGGGTGTGGACATCATGCGCTCGTTCTGCGGATTGAACGACCCGCGCAACCTCGAGCTCTCGGTGAAGTACGCCAAAGAAGCCGGCATGATTTCGCAGGCCGCCCTTTCGATTACCCACTCGCCGGTTCATACGGTGGAGTACTATATGGGCATCGTGGACAAGCTGGTGGAGTTCGGCGCCGACGAGATAGCGCTGAAGGATATGGCCGGAGTGGGCCGTCCCGCTACGCTGGGCCGTTTGGTGAAGGAGATTAAGACCAAGTATCCGCATATCGTGGTGCAGTATCACGGCCACACAGGTCCCGGTCTCTCGATGGCCTCGACCCTGATGGTGGCCGAAGCTGGCGCCGACGTTATCGACTGCGCTATGGAGCCCCTCTCGTGGGGTATGGTGCACCCCGACGTCATCTCGGTGCAGGCTATGCTCAAGGACGCCGGCTTCCAGGTGAAGGATATCAACATGGACGCCTATATGGAGGCCCGCAAGCTGACGCAGGAGTTTATCGACGACTTCCTGGGTCTCTACATCAACCCCGCCAACCGCATAAGCAGCTCGCTGCTCGTGGGATGCGGCCTGCCGGGCGGCATGATGGGCTCGATGATGACCGACCTGCGTGGTGTGCATGGAGCCATCAACATGGCCCTGAAGAAAAACGGCAAGTCTGAGGTGAGTTTCGAGGAGTTGACAGTGCAACTGTTCCAGGAAGTGGAGCATATATGGCCGATGCTGGGCTATCCCCCACTGGTGACCCCCTTCAGCCAATATACCAAAAACATCGCCGTTATGAACCTCCTCGCGATGGCTCAGGGCAAGCCCCGTTTCTCACAGATTGACACGGACTCTTGGAGCATGATCCTAGGCCGTGCAGGCAAGCTGCCCGGTCCGCTGGCCCCAGAGATCGTCGAATTAGCCAAGAGCCAGGGGATGGAGTTCTACGACGGTGTGCCGCAGGATGCCTATCCCGATGCGCTGCCTGAATACATCAAGGAGATGGAGCAGAACGGTTGGGAGCGTGGCGAGGATGACGAAGAACTCTTCGAACTGGCTATGCACGACCGTCAGTATCGCGACTACAAGAGCGGCTTGGCCAAGGAACGTTTCAACAAGGAAGTTGCACAACTGCGCGCCGAGCGTGAGCCGAAACCTGCCGTTCCCGCCACCGCCGAAGGTCTGGCCATGAACTACATAACTCCAAAGCATCCGAACGCCACCCCAATTGTGGCTACGGCTACCGGTCGCCTTATGTGGGAGATGCGCTTTGACGACCAGTCGACAGCTCCTGCCCCCGGCACCGAGGTGAAGGAAGGCGCCAGCCTGGCCACTATCGAGGCTAGCTATGCCTTGATGCCCCTTACTGCCCTCAAGAGCGGCAAGATCATTGATACCTGCGCCAAGCAAGGCCAGATGGTCAAGAAAGGCGATACCATCGGCTGGATGGAATAACATTGAAACTGAAGCAAAAGGTAAAAACTAAAAAGTAATGAAACACATCCATATAGCAAAACGCCGGAGGTTCTTGGTTTTTGGTTTTTACCTTTTGGTTTGTGCCCTTCTGTGCTCGGCCTGCAAGAGCAATGTGCAGATGTATCGCCACAACCGCAGCCACTGCGACTGTCCCACGTTTTGACCACCGAAGAACGATACCGGACCATCCTGAACAACCATCTACCTCCCGATGCGGTGGATTGGGTCTATAATTATCTTGACAGCCACAAAGTACATTTCCACATCACGCGCCACCGACAGAGCAAACTGGGCGACTACCGCTGGCCGCAGGCTCGCCATCCGTTCCATGAGATGAGCGTCAACGGTGACTTGAACCCCTACCTGTTTCTCTGGGTATTCCTCCACGAAGCAGCCCACCTCGAGACCCATGCCCGATATAGTGTCCGTGTGGCGCCACACGGACATGAGTGGCAAACCGAATATGCCTCACTCCTGCGCCAACATCTGCCGCTCTTCCCCTCAGAGACACATTCTGCGATAACGCTCTATACCAGCCGCATACCACTCCCTCGTGCAGCAGGACTTAGGGTTGAAACTCTGTTGCACCGATACGATAGCGATTTCGACCCCATAGCACCATCGGCACTGCACCTCGACGACCTGCCAGCTGGCTCACACTTCCGCTTGAAAAAGGCTCCCGAGCGCACTTTCCGATCATTAGAACACCGTCGCACAAGGTGGCTATGCATCGATATCGCCACAGGTCGACGCTACACCGTGAGAGGCTCGGCAGAGGTGGAAAAAGCAGGTGAATGAAAAATAAATTTTGCCGTATCAAATTATTTGTGTACTTTTGCAGTTCGAATTCTAAACAAAAAAGGATATGAGTATCTCAATATTCGCACTGATAATCGGCGCCATATTTGTGAACAATGTGGTGCTCGCCCAATTCTTGGGAATCTGCCCGTTCCTCGGTGTCAGTAAAGATGTTAAGTCGTCGGTCGGCATGAGCGGCGCTGTGCTCTTTGTCATGCTTCTTGCCACCATCGTCACGTGGCTCATCATGACTT
>JAEEGL012254982.1_pt1 | contig 14164 bp, 8 predicted proteins | sample 9134231 | NCBI WGS metagenome assembly JAEEGL01 (sample SAMN16246548, study PRJNA631951) | gut metagenome | biome: gut microbiome; feature: rumen; material: fiber-attached | host: Bos | place: Iran: Karaj | collected 2018-10 | reverse complement strand
TTAAATATGGCTTTATGAGAACTTTTGAGTATTTGTTGTCTATTTCTAAATGTATTGTTAAGATTATTCCAGCTTCTATGATTTCAACTAACCAAGATTTGGAAAATTGGTTGGAGAGACTTAATAATGATAAATAATTAATAATTTAAAGTTTAATTATATATTAATAATATTTTATGATTTTTTTAGAAGATTATTTATTAAATGTTTTTTTATTGATAAATGTTTTTTAATATTTTTATTTTTTCTTTTGGGAAAATAAAAATATTATATAATGGGAAAAACCAGAAATCAAAATATTATTTAATTAAATATTAAATATTTTATATTAATTTAATTACAAAAACATTTAATATAAAATGTCAATAAATCTATATGAAATTATTTTAAAGATATGTAAAAGAGCTTTTTTAAAAATGAATAAAAATAATCAACTTATAAAATAATTCTTTTCGATATTATTTAAAAGGAGAATAACCTAATGAAAAATGGGAAATTTTAATAAATAAAAATTCTGTATTATAATTTTCTCATTTGAAAATATAATCTATTTATTAAAAAAAAAATTCAAGAAAAAAATTAATTAATATATCGGATTTAAATTAAAATTATATTAAATCAAATATTTATTTTAAATGAAACTATTCATTTTCTTAATTTATAATAGTTGAATATAACGAAGAAATTTTTTTAAAAATGATAAAAATAAAAGTGAATTCCATGAATGAACTAAAATAATATTATATAAATCTCTTATACTAACAAAAAAAAAGTTTTCTTAGAATAATTAAATTTTTTATCATAATATTTAATTCAATTTCGTTTTTGTTAATGAAATTTAATAATGATAATAAAAATAGTATTATATTTTCTAATTTTTTAATGTTATTAAAATAAAGTGTTTTGTTTTTGATTAAGAAAAAGAGAATAATTTTTAACTTTTTTTATTTTTTAATTCTAAAATTTAAATTATAAAATGATATATTTATTTATTCTTTATTGAATATTATTCCTTTTTTAGGTGATGAATTTCTTTATTATTAATTTCCAATTATCCTATAAGTATTACAAAAAATTTTGATAAAAAAATTATTTCTTTTTTAAATATTTTATTGTGAAATAAAAGAAGTACTTCAGAATTTTATTATGATAATTAAAAACTTATTTTCCAAAGAAAGTTCCTTAATATTATAACATAAAAATAATAATTGAAGCTTTAAATGAAAAATATTATAAATACGTGAACGAGAGGAAATTTAAATTCTTATATGGAAAAAAAAAGAATGTCATCAATAAAATAGATATACGTTTTTTAGGAAAAAATAAAGATGACAATTTATTTAAGTTCTTATGAACTTTTTGAATAAAACCAATGATTTCGATGAATAACATTTACATATAAATAATATGGATGTTTCTGTAAGTGAAAGACATCAATTTTCAATTGAATGATTAACTTTATATCCTCAAAAAAGAATAAATAATATGTAAAAAAAATAAAGAAAGTTCAAAATATAAATTTTATTAGTCATTAAACAAAAAAATAATAATTATTTAAATATAACTGGTAGGGTTAAAAATTAAGAAAAAAAATCAATCATAAAAAATAATCAAAAAATTCTATTATAATTTATTAAAAACTAACATTATGAATAGTAAAAAAATCTTCATGTCCTTCAAGAACAACAATTTTTAAAACTTTAACTTTATTTCCTCCACTTAAATTTAAAGAAATATTTTGTAAAGAATTTGAATTAGAAATATCACTTTGTTCACCAACTTTTTTAAAATTAACAACAGCATCATTTTCACATATTTCTATTTTAACTTTTTTGATTCCATAAGATGTTATATTTACTTTATTTATATTTTGTAATGTATTAAATTGAATTGTTATTTCTTGAGGAAACATTCCTGTGCTTGAAAAAAATTCTTTTTTATTTGAAGTAAATATATTTGAAGGAGGATTTTTATCATCATAAGAACTTGAAAAAATAATCTCTTTGTCTGACATTTTTTAATATTTTTAAATTGAAAAAATTGTTTAATTATTTTAATTGTTTTTATTATTTTTTTATTTGAGATTTTTATTCATTGTTTTTTTTATTTTTTTATGGAATTTTAATTTCTTGTTTTAGGAAATCATAAAATTTTGTTTTATTTAATCAAAAGGAAAATTTAGTTAAAAAATTGAAATTTTAGATATTGAAAGTTATAAAAATTATAAAAAAATTTTGTTTTTATTCATAAATAAGAAAATTTTTTCTAATTCTGAAAAAGTTAGTTGTAAAAGTGGTTTTATTTTTGAAAAGAATAAAAAGTTTTTTAATTATAAAACTCTTTTTTTATTTGGATTTTATTTGCTATTTTCTTTTTAATGATTTTTTTTTGTGAATTCATAATTTTTTTGAGACCAACCCACAAAAACTATCATTATTTTTTTTAAAGATTAATAAAAGGAATGAACATTAACTTATCAATTTATTGTTTAAAAATCAAAAAAAATATGTAATATTAATAGTGATTAAAACAAAAAAGATAATATTTTTTTAAAACAAAATTTAAAAAATCAATAATAAAAATTTACAATAATAATAAATTATTTATTATTAAAAGAACATAATTCAAAAATAAAAAAATAAAAATAAGCATTCAAAACCATTCATTAAAAATTTTTTCCAACTCCAAAAAATCACATCTACTTTTTTCATCTAATTCAAGCATTAAACACAATAAATCAATAAATTTACCAGAATATAATTTATTTAAATATTTCTCAATAACAATTCTAATAGAAAAATTACTATTTAATTCTCTAATATCATAAAGACTTTCATAACATAAAGTAGAAGCAAATAAAATACATAATCCAAAAGAAAAAACATCACTTTTAAAAGTATTATGACTAATATATCTAAAAAATTTTTTTGATCTTAACGCATAAAATAAAATAGGACTCATATATAATTCAGTTCCTCTTAAAGTTTGTTTATTAGTATTATTATTATTGTTTTTAATTAATTCTTTTGCTTCTCCGAAATCAGCTAATTTAAATTCATTTTTTTTGGCAAAAAATAATATATTTTGAGGTTTAATATCTCTATGAGAAATATTAATTGTTTGCAAATAAGAAAATGTCTTTATTAAAGAATTTAATATATTAATTAATTCTTTTTCTGAATAATATAAATTTTTCTTTTGTCTTAATAATATTTCTTTCTCCCAATCTGAAGAAGCTAAATCCATTAAAACATATAAAACATATGTTGTTGAATCTAATTGTTTTGTTTCTATTCCATATATATTTATTAAAGATAAATTTTTTTCACATTTTGATAGTTCTAAAAGAATATTATATTCATGTTGTAAATTTTGAATATCTTTTTTTGATAATGCTACAATTTTTTTTAAAGCATATATTTTATTATTTTTTTTTGATATTACTTTAAATATTTTTCCAAATGAACCTTCTCCTATTTGATCTTCTATTATATAATCTTCTATCCTAAAATCTTTATCTATATTATTTTTTTCTATATTTTCTTTTTCTAATTTTTCTTTTTGTTCGTTTTCTTTTTTTTCTTTTTCCATTTTCTCTTTCTCTTTTTTTTCTTTTTCTAATTTTTCTAATTTTTCTTTTTCTAATTTTAATTTTTGAAATTCTTTTTTTTCTTTTTCTAATTTTTCTTTTTCAAATTTTAATTTATCAACTTTTTTTATTTTTTCCATATTTTCTTTTTCATGATTTTCAATAATAGTTTCTAATTTAGAATTATTATTTTTTTCATCATAAGAACCAGAAATAAGAGATGAATCAGTTCCATTAGTGGAAATAGAATTTTTATTTAAATGAAATTTATCTTTTGATAAATTAATGTTTTTATTTTCTATAAATTTTTCAAATATTTCACTCTTTTCAAAAACATTACTTAAATTCTTTATTTCATATTCAAATTCAATTCCTGAAAATTGTTTAGATAAATTTTGTTTTAATAAACTTAAAGGAGATCTTGAACTTTCATATTTTTTAATTATAATATTATTATTTATTTTATTTGGAGTTGGAATTTCTCTTAAAAAATTTTTTCTTGAAGAAAGGGCATTTCTACTTATTTTTGATAAAGAATTATTTGAAGTTTCACATCTTTCTTTGGATAATTTATTATTTGAAAAAAAATTTTTCTGAATTTTATTTCCACTTTTAAATTTTAATTCTTCTTTATTTGGTTCTGTTTGAATAATATTATTATTATTTTTAAATACTGTATTACATTGAGGACAAGTCCATTTAAAATTATTATATAAACTAATTGTATCACATTTATTACAAACAATAATTTTTTGTTTATTCATTTCTCCTAAAAATATTTCTCCCTTACAATTAACTTTATGAAAAAATTTAATGTTCTTTAAATCTATATTACATCCACATAATAATTTCTCAGGTTTAGCTTTAATTTTATTTATTAAAGCATCTTTTACACAAATTTTCATGTTTTTAAATTCTAAAGGATTATATTCTTTAATTTCAGAATAAAAATCTTTATGACAAATTAAACAATTCCATTTTAAATTATTTGGATTTTGAGAAGTTTGACATTTTAAACATATAATTTTATTATTATCTTTATCATAATATAAATTATCTTTACAATTATTACATTTAATTGTATCATTAATTACTGCATTGCAATGATATTTTTTCCATGTAGCAAAAGGGAATTTTTTATTTGAATCATTATCGATTATTTTAGAATAAAAATCAATATTAGAAGAATTACAATGAAATTTAATTAAATTACTTTTATAAATATTTTCACATTTCATACAAATTAAAAAAGTTTTATGTTCTTCTTCTTCATTAATAATATTATCATTTAAATTATATAAATTCTTATATTTATAAATATAAAAATTTTCTCCACAAGAATGAATATATTTATCATTTTTTTTATCTTTACAACAATGTTCATAAATTCTACCATTAAATATTTTTGGTAAATTATTATTATTATTTAATCTCTTTTCTATTGTTTTCATTGCCATTGATGCTATTTTATAATCTTTTGAATAAATTTTTTCTGTTAAAAAATCTTCTACTTTATTTCTTGTTGATAAAGGAATGTCGTTAAATTTTTTTTTTAATGAAATTTCTACTCTTTTTATTATATTTCTAATAAATTCTCTTGGAGGTTGAAGAAGAATGTTTTGAAATATATCATCGTATTCTGTTAAGTATATATTTAATAACTTTTGCTCTTCTGAAGACAAAATTTTGAAAATATTTTGCTTTTGGTTCATTTTTTTTATTTTTTTTAATTTTTTTTAATTTTTTTTTTTTTTGATTTATATTCATATTTGATTATTTTTTTTATGATTTGATTATTTTTATTTATATAATTGAGATTAATAGTTCAAATAAAAAAATTTTTTAAATAAATATAAAAGATAAAGTTAAAAATAAGATAAATTATTATTTGCAGAAAAAAAAAATATTAATAAAATAATTTAAAGTTTATTCAATAAATTGAATTTAAATTCTATGTAATAAAGTTTATTATTATTTAAATTTTAATTTAATATTAATCTTATAAAAAATAAAAAAAATAGAGTATATATTTGAGAGTAAATAATTTAATAAGTATTATTTAAAGTTATAATTTATTTTTCCATATAATTAAGTTTACATAAATGTGGATTAATTTTGATTCTTATATAAAAAAAGATTTAAATGTAAATCTGGTTCTTCGTCATAAAAATAAATTTCCTTATTGTATTTTTTACTGAAGTTAAATAAAAATTGTATTAAAGATTCCAAATTAAAAAGTTTTAACTGTTTATTAACTTCTAAAAAAATATTTCCTTCAAGATACATATTTATTTTTTGAATTTCTTTTTCTTACCATTCCACAAATAATTCATTTATTGATAAAACTTTTGTTTTATTTGATTTTATTTCTTTTGTTACTAATTTTAATTTTTCATTTAGAATATTAAGTGATAAAATTTGATTTATTTTCTCCATTACATTCTTTTGTTTTTTGATATCTTATTTATTATCTTATTAACTTTATTTAATTGAGAATTAATTGCATTAATAAAATATGTTTCATAATTTGTTATCTTAGAAGATTTTTTTTCCTAACAGATTTTCTGAAATTAAAACACTTAAAATATTTTCATAATTTTTTTTATATAACTGAATTTTATTTTCTTCAACTAAAAATTCATATTTATAATCTAAATATTGTTCATTAATATTATTTTGAGTTTTATAATTTTAATCAATTAATAATAAATTTTAAAATTCTTCCATATTATCAACTCTATTTAATTGTGAATTTTCAAATTTAAAATAAATTATTAATTCATCAATATCTATTTTTTTTTGATTATTTGTCTATTAAATATACTTGAAATTAATTGTAATAATGTAGTTTTTTTTTCAAAATCACTAAAATAATAATTGTGCTTATTTGTTCTAATAAAACATGTATAAAACAATTTGATTTTTCTCTAACATAATTTAAAAAATTAATTGTAAATTTTAAAATAATATAATCATAATCACATGAATTATATTCACATTTTTTTTCTTTTTGTTCTTTTTCTAATTGAGTACATATTATTTTTTTTTCTTGAATTTCTTTTTCACTAAATTCACATTTTCCATTTTCATAAAAATCATGTTTATTTAAATTATTTTTTCATCTTTCAATCTAAAAAATAAAATATTATTTAATTGAAACAAAACTTTTTCTATTTTCTTTTTTAAATTTTCTTCATTTGTTTTTTCATGGATATTAAATAGTCTTTTATAAAAATAAAATAAAGAATCACAATTTGGTTGAATATCATCTAAAATAGAATAATAAACTGCATATAATGAATCAATAATTAATTTAGAAACATGTCTTTTCAAAATAAAATTTGATACAATTATTTCATTTTCATTAAAATAATTACGAATAATATTCTCAATTTTTGATAAATTTAAATCATATTTAGTATTGATCATTTCTTTATTTAGATTAATACTTTTTTCATAATTTAAAATATTGTTGTAAATATTTTCTACTTTCATTTCATTCATTTTTATTTCAACATTAATTTCATTTTTAAAAATTCCAATATTACTTAAAGGATTAATATCATTCATTTTATAAATTGTAAGTAATTTTTATAATTTTAAAAGTCCTATTGAATTATAATAATTTCTAAAATCTTCATTATAAAATTTATCAAAGAAAATATATGGTTCTTCTTTTATTAATAAAATTTGAAATTGTCTTCTGAAATAAAAATTATGTTCCAATCCAAATTTAAAATTAAATTAATATTGGCTTCTAATTGTTCATTATAAAGTTTTAAATCATTTAAATATAAAAGGTCATTTAAAAGCATTGAAAATATTCGGTAAAAACTTTTACAAAATGATGGTTCGTCATAAAGATTAAAATTATTTAAAAAAATTTTAAATTTATAAGTAATAATATTTTCATTTTCTATATTACCTTTAATAAATTTATTTGATGGATTTAATTTGATTCTTTTTGAACAATTTAAACAAATATATCTATTATATTTCTAATTATATTCATATTATTTATTTTTTATAAGTGAAAGACATAATCCACATTTTTCATTTTGTTCAAAATTTTTAATTTTAAAATTTTGTTGATGCTGATTTTTGCAAATAAAAATAATATATAATTCAAATTCATCTAATTTATAAGTAATAAAAGTAATATCTAAACAAATAGGACAACAAATTTGAAAAGAATCTTGACAAAGCATTATTATTTTTTTTTTTGGAATTATTACACACAAACAAATCTTATTTTTTTTTAAAAAAGGTTATTATTAAATAAATAAAATAATTGATTTAAAAAATTTTGATTTCAAATTTCTATTTTTTTTGCCTTTTTTTGATTAATAGATGGAAAAAAACAATAATTATGACAATTATTGCATTCTAAAAAGTATATAAGAACAATTTTTTGTCTATACTATTTAACTAAATTTAAAATGTCATTGTTTTTTGAATTTTTTATCTCAAAAAACCTTAACTCTTCTTTTTTAGTTAATATTTGACCATAGTTTAACTATTTTTCTTTGAATAGAATGATGCCTTATTTTATATTTAAAAAAATAAAATTAACATTTATAGAAAAAGAATTGATTTAACTATTTTTGAAGTGCCGTAGGAAAAGTTTTTTTTAATATATTGTTTCAAAAGATTATTTATTTTAGAATTTAAATTATTTATTCATCAATCAATTTTTCATAATTATTATATCAAATTTTAAAAATTTATTACTTAAATCTAATAAACTAATTATTTTTAATAATTATTTAAATTATAATATATAAAATTTATATACTTTATTCTATTCTTCTTCATCATCTATTTTTTTGTTTTTATCTAAATCATTTTTATCTTTTTTATTATCATTATTATATAAATTTTCAAAAAGTTCTTCATAATTTTCACCTGGATTTCTTTTTTTTTCTAAATAAAAATCTTTATCATCTGTAAAATAATCTTCATCTTCTCTTTCATTTAATTCTTTTTGATCATAACCATTAATACTAGTATCAATCATATTTGTATTAATTTGCTCATTTGTATTAATTGGTTCTTTACGATCATATTTATTAATCATTCTTTGAAAATATTTTCTATTATTTTCATCATAAAAAAAATCTCTATCAAAAGTAAAAAAATGAACTAAAATTTGTTCTGATTTAATTTTAACAGAATAATCAAATAAATCACAAACACAAGAAAAAATTAAATTTTCTTTTTTCTTATTTTCTTCAAATAATTTTTGTATTTTGGAGAAGACATTTTTATTTAAAAAATTTTGAATAAAATATATATCACAATACATTAAAATACATTTTATAAATTTAATGGAATATAAATCTAATATTTTAGAGCCAGTTCCAATTAAATTTATTATTTTATTACAAACATTATTTTGATCTAACCAATATTGAGTAAGAGAATTATATTGAGAAATTACATGACATAATATTTCAATTATAATTTGTTTATTTGATTCTATTTCTTTTTTAAAATTAGAATTTAAAGGAATATCTAAATATTTAACTAAAATAATTAAAGCTTCAACGAAAATTAAATTTTCAAAAGAATTTTTTTTTCCTTGAATATCATTTTCTATTAATGTTTTCATTATATGACTTATTTCATATTTAATTCCAAAATTTTCATTACATAACATTAATCTACATAAAACAACAATTAATTTAGAATTATTTTGAATAAGATAATCTTTAATAATAACAGCATCAGAAGTTAATATACTAATTAAAATTTCAATTAAAGAAATTTTAATTGTTTCATTTAAATTTTCATCTTCTTTTTTATTATTATATTCAGTAATAATATCTATATTTTTTTTCATTTGAATTGAATCAATATATTTTTGGTAAGGAGTTTCATTTGGAATTTCATTAATAATTTTTTCTATTAAAGGTAAAATACCTAATTCAGAAATAGTTTCACAAAAATTAAGTTTAATTTGAATAAAATCTTTAGGACAATTAATTAATTCAACAAGAAATAAACAAGCATCTTTTCTTATTTCAATATCTTTATTTTCCATTAAAGAAAATAATTTACGTAAATAATCAGTATCATTCATAAAAAATTGCAATATATAATTATTATTTAATGAAATCATTGAATTTATTGTTCTTAAAGGATTATCTTCTATAAATCTTCCTATTGCAGTATCTCTTAAATAACTTAATCTATGATTCAAATGAATTTTTTCTAAAAGTTCTTCATTTTTGATGTTTAATATATTTTTAAACTTAACTATTTCTTTAAAATATTTTCTATGAGGAATCACCTTTTGAGTTTCAAAATCGAATTCAAAAGCTCCAAAAGTTATTAAATAATGTTCATCATTTAATAAAAATTCAATTAAACTTTGATCAGCTTGTAAAATTAGATTTTTAAAAATTAAAAAAATTAAACTTAAATTCTCAATTTGTTGCATTTTTTCATTCTCAATTAAATTATTGGTATTGATATTTTCAACATAATCTTTATTTTTTTTCTTATTGAGTAAATTATTATTATCAATATAAGTATCACTCATCTCTCTATTTTCATTATTAAAATTATGATCTTTTTTATTATCATCATTATTATTTTCATTGTTATTGTTGTTCTTCTCATTAGGATTAATATTATGATTATCAGTAAAATTAGTTCGTTGACTAAAATTAGAAAAATTCCCTTCTAATTTTTTTTCTTCCTGATCAAGAATAACTCCTAATTTCTTAATAAAATCATCATCTCCATAACTATTTTTAATATAATTTTCCAGATCAAAGAATTTTTGAGAATCCATATGCCTAATTTCATATTCAATATAACTTAAATTATTAAGATTAACATCAATAATATCAATAGAATCATCATTGATAAAACTATCAGGATCAGGATCAATACCTTTAATTAAGCAAATATTTTTCCAAATTTCACTTATATCTTCTTTTCTTTGAAAAGAAATAGCAATATTATCTTCAGAATAATTTTCATCTGTTTTCCAAGTTAAAATAGTTCCTCTTTGATTATGAAATTCAATATTTTCATTTAAATCAATATTAAATAATTCTTGATTTGAATTCTCCTTTGTCATTATTAATCTTGGAGTTTTTATTATATTATTATTTATTATTTGGTTTTTATTTGAAAAAAACACAAATCCTGTTCCGTTATCATCCCATTGACTCTCGTCGTTTAATTGATATAATTTTACATGCCAACGATTGCTTTGTTGATTTTCTTCTGATTGGCAAAATTGAATCTTTGGAGATATATTTGTTGATGTTTGTTCAGGGTTAGTCATATTTGTTTTTTAGGTTAATTTATTTTTTTTTTTTTGAAAAGGGATTTTATAGTTTTATTTTTATTGGGTATTTTTTATTTTTTTGATTTGAAATTGAAAACATTTTTGAAGATAATTTTTAAATTAATTATTTTATTTATTTTTGAAATGGTTTTTTTTTTTTGTTAATTTCTATTTTTGTTTAAGGGAGTTTTATAAATTTTCTTTATTTTGTTTTTATTTAATTAATTTATAACCTATTAATTAAAAAATTTTATAAAATCTTTATTTAATCATAATTAAAAAAGATTTTATTTATTAAGAAAAAATAAATATATAGATTATTATTATTACCCAATTTGTTTATATTTATTGATAGAAATCAAAATTTTTAATAAAAGAAAAATGTTTATCAAAACTTTCTTTTAAATCATTTTTTTTATTAAGATACTCTTTATCTTCTTTCATTTTTTTTAAAAAATTAATAATTTCTTTTTTAAAAAATTTTTCTTTAGTATTTTTCTTAACAGTAAAATCTTCACTCATAATAATAATTTCTAATTTAAATAAAAATAATTTACTATTAAAGAAATTTCTTTCAAGAAAATTATCATAAGAAAAATTAGTTTTTTCAAAACCATTTTCTTCATATAATTTTTTAATTAAATCATCTTCTTTTAAATAGGAAATGCAAGTTTGTTTATATTTTTTCATAGAAGTATCATTTAATAAACTTTGAATATATTTAGATTTTCCTTTTCTCATATTATTATTTAAATTATTTGTGGTGTCTTTGTTAAATTTAATTGGATTTTTTAAACTTTGACTTAAACGTTCTTTAAAATTATTTTCTTTATTATTTTCATTATTGTTGATATTAATTGTATTATTATTATTTAATTTATTTTGAATATTATTTTCAGATCCATCAACAGAAAATTTTTTTATAGGTTTTATAAAAGAATTTTTAACAGTTCCTCTTCTTTTTTCATCTTTTGATATTTTTTCTTTTTCTGAATTTAAATTTGGTCTTTTTTCTTCTTTTACAGTAGAATGTTCTTTTAAACTTCTTACTGTTTGCACTATTCTTGCATCTGCTTTTGTTGAACTCATAGTTTAATTTTCAATTTTTTTATCCTTTAATTTTTATAATTTAAATATATTCTTAAAATATTTTTTTAATTTAAAAAAAAAATAGTTTAATAAAAAAATAAATATTTAAATTAAATAAATCAATATAAATTATTTTCAATCATTTTATTCAGTTCTATTATTTTTCTTTTTAAATTTTCATTTTCATTTGTTTTTTCTTTTATATTACCTTCAATATTTTTAATTTTTAATTTTATTAATTCTAATTCACTTTCTTTATTATGATTTTCTTTTTCAGATTCTTCATATAATTTATTTAATTCTTCATATTTTTCTTGAATTTGTTTATCATAACTTTTTCTATTATTTTTATAATCAGTAAAATTTTTTTCACTTAAAAGATATTGAGAATATAATAAATTATTATCATTATTTAACTTTTCAATTTCTTCATCTTTTTGTTTAATTAAATCCATTAATTGATTATTTTTAATATTAAATTCATTAGTTAAATTATTAATTTCTTCATTTTTTTCTTTTTCATAATTATGAATTAAAGTTTCTCTTTCTAAATTTAAACTATTTTGTTTAGTAGTATAACCTTTTCTAACTTCATTAATTTCATTTCTTAATTCTTTACATTCATTATTAATTTCTTCAAATTGAGAAATTGCTTCTTTTTTATTATTTAATTCATTCATTAAACATAAACATATGTCATAAAAATTAAAAGCAATTTCTTTTACTTGGCTTAATTGGTTTCTAATATTATTTGAAGGTTTAGTTAAATTAATATTTCTAAATATATCACAAAATATTTCTGAAGTTTTTAGTTTTTCAATATTTACATTTATTACATCTATAAAATGATCATAAAATTTTGCTATATCATTTTCATAACTTTCAATTAAATTTTTTTGGGCATTTAATTTTATTTTTAAATTTTCTAATTCTGAATTTATTCCTGATATTGTTCCTAAATTTAATATATTTTCATTTTGTAATTTATTCAAACTTTCTCCTATTTTTTCTTTTTCAATTGAAGTAGTATTTAATTTAATTGTTAAATCTTGTTTTTCATTATTTAATTGATTTATTGTATTATTATATTTTTCATATTCATTATTTACTCTTTCATATATATTTTTTATTACTTCATTAAATTCTTCATATAAATTTACTAAATTTTTAATGTTTTCATTATTTTCTTTTTCATAATTTCTAAAATTTGAATTTAAAGAATTTAAAGGGTCTTCTTTATTATTTTTTAATTCTGAATTTATTCCTATATATGTATCAGCCCATTGAATACTACTTTTCATTAAAGAATTAAAATAATTTAATAATTCATTCATATTATTATTATAACTATTATAAGTTATATTATTTCTTTCTAATTGACTTATTAATTCTTTATTTTCATTTTGTAATTTGGAAATAATATTATCTTTACCATTGATTACATTCATTGAATCTTCATAATTATTTTTTAATAGATTATAATCTTTACTTATTTTATTAATTGTAGAATTTAAATCATAATTTTTATTTTTTAAATTTTTAACAGTATTATCCATATTAATAATAACAGTTTCATTATCATTATTTTTTAAAGATAAATTTTGATAATCTGACAAAGATTTTTCTTTCATTGATTTTAAATGAATTGCTTCATCTTTAATAATTTTATTTTCATTTATTAATTCTGTAATATCATGTTTTAATTTTAATATTTCTTCATCTTGATTTTTTATTATATCAACTAATTCTTTTGCTCTTGATTGAAAGCCTTTTTCATTTATAATATATTTATTTATTTTTTCTATATTTTCTTTATTTTCATTTTCTAAAAGTTTTGATTTATTATCAAATTCTTGAGTAATATTTTTAAATTTTTCTATATTTAATTCTAATTTTTTTATTAAATTATCTTTTTCTGAAAGTTCTTTTAAATATTTTTTAATTTCTGTTTCGTAATTAAATTTTATATTTTCTATTTGAATATTTAAATCTTGTTTATTATTCATTAATTGATTTTTTAAACAATAATTTTCCTCTGTCAAATTATTTAAATTTCGAATTTGATTTTGAAGTTGGTTTAAAATATTTGTTTTTTCTTCTAATTCACTATATAAATTTTGAATCTTTTGATTTTGTAATTTTATTAATTTCATTGTTTCATCTTGTGGATTTTCCATTTCTGG
>JAEEGL011548650.1_pt1 | contig 14164 bp, 14 predicted proteins | sample 9134231 | NCBI WGS metagenome assembly JAEEGL01 (sample SAMN16246548, study PRJNA631951) | gut metagenome | biome: gut microbiome; feature: rumen; material: fiber-attached | host: Bos | place: Iran: Karaj | collected 2018-10 | reverse complement strand
TCATGCCCGCAGTGGATTACCTTTTCCATCCCTGCCTCTCCTTTTCCATACCGTTCTCCGCTTCGATGGCTTGCTTCGCCTGTCATTCACACTTCTTTTCCTTATTATACCCGATCTGTCGGATTAAACAAGCGCTTAATCATTTTTCAAGGCTCCGGGGAGCGAAAGCAGCAAGAGCACCGGGCGATCCTCCGGTGCTCTTTTATTCGATTCCTCTCAGTTCGAGACCTTCTTTTTTCGCATATCGTATGGTCAGAGCAGTCCCGCCAGGCTCGCCGTTATAGACGGCTATGACCCTTCTGCTGTGGTCAACCATCCAGTGATCCCTTGCATGATATACCCCTCTGTTGTAGTTTTCCGAGAGGATCTCCGCATGATCGCAGGAAGCCATCAGCTCCGCATATTTCATCTTCCATTCGTGCGGAAAGCCTTTCTCCTGCCCGGGGTACGGGACCGCGGCAATCAGGTGCATGTCCGGATGCTCCTTTTTCAGCTTCAGGACGGCCTCACCCGCCCAGATGTCCACCCCCATCGCCATCCCGGTGATGAAGAATCTGTATCCGTCGGCATATGCCTGCCGTATCGCCGCTTCAAGGCCGCTGCGGACCTCCTCCTCCGGCTGGTGCAGTTTCTGCGGCCTGTGCCCGGTAAAACAGCAGGTGATCTCCCTGTCTTCAAAGCTCAGCATCTCGTTCCGACCTTTCTCCTCATGTGAGCTCCGCAAAGCGCAGCGGGATCATCGCCGAAAGAGAATCCGGTGAAAGCTCCACCTGAAACCCGATTTTTCCCGCGCTCACGCATACGGTATCAAGCAGCAGTGCAGAATCGTCCATGAAAGACGGAAACTGCTTTTTCATCCCCATGGGAGAGCATCCTCCGTGGATATAGCCTGTAAGAGGGAGAAGTTCCTTTGCCCTGATCATCTCTATACTCTTTTCTCCGGAGACGGCCGCCGCCTTTTTCAGATCCAGTTCCTGTTCCACCGGAATGATAAAAACATAGTGCTGCTTCGATCTTCCGACCGTAACAAGGGTCTTGAACACCTTTTCCGGTGCTTCCCCCAGCACGGCCGCGACTTCCGTCCCGCTCACGGCATCGGTATCGCCGTAATAGTGTACGGTGTAGGGGATCTTTTTGCTGTCCAGCAGCCGCATCACATTCGTCTTTTCCGCTTTCGCCATTTTTATGCCGTCCCTGTTAATTGATATTCAATTATAATCAATCATCACAGGTCTTGGCAAGACTTAAAAATGCCCGTCCTGACGGACGGGCATTCGGTTCTTTTCTTCAGTTTCGGATTACTCGTAGAGATGGCAGGCCACAAAGTGGTTCGGCTCGACCTCTTTGAATTTCGGAGACTCCTTGAAGCATTTCTCGCTTGCCAGCGGGCAGCGGGCGGCGAAACGGCATCCGGGAGGCGGCTCGATGGGAGAGGTGACCTCGCCCTTCATAACCTCCGCTTCCTTGCCCTTGTAGGAGGCATCCGGCACCGGGATGGCAGTAAGCAGAGCCTTCGTATAGGGGTGGAGAGGCTTGTCGAAGAGTGTGTCGGAATCGGTCATTTCAACCATCTTGCCCAGGTAGAGGACCAGGATATCGTCGCTGATATGTTTGACGACGGACAGGTCGTGGGTGATGAAGATGTAGGTCAGGCCCATGCTGTCCTTCAGGTCCATCATGAGGTTCAGGATCTGCGCCTGAATGGAAACGTCCAGGGCAGAGACCGGCTCGTCACAGATAATGAACTTCGGATTCAGCGCAAGAGCACGTGCAACGCCGATCCTCTGGCGGCGTCCGCCGTCCAGTTCGTGCGGATAGGTCATGACGTATCTCTCATCGAGACCGACGATGCTCATCAGCTCCTTGACTCTCTTGAGACGCTCCTCCTTGTTCTTATAGATCTTGTGGATCTTCAGGGGCTCCTCAATGATCTGCGATACCGTCATCTTCGGGTCCAGCGAGGAGAAGGGGTCCTGGAAGATGATCTGCATATCGCGCCGGAGAGCCAGCATCCTGCCGCTGTCCACATTGGTGATGTCCTCACCGTTGAATATGATCTTGCCATCCGTGGAAGGCAGAAGTCTGAGGATGGTTCTGCCGAGGGTGGATTTACCGCATCCGGACTCACCGACGACACCGAGGGTCTTTCCTTCCTCTATTTTGAAGGTGACGTCATCGACGGCATGGAGCATTCCTCTCGGAGTATCGAAATACTTCTTAAGATGATCTACCTCAAGAAGGACTTTCCTTTCTTCACTCATTTTCATGCCTCCTTATTCGCATACAGATGGCACTGTATCACATGCGTTCCGCCGTTGTCGATCTTGGGCGGGTTATCGCCGGATTTGCACACTTCCATGCATTTCGGGCAGCGGGGATGGAACTTGCAGCCTTCGGGGAGTTCCGAGGGGTGCGGAGTAAGACCGGTGATCGGCGTTAGCCTGCTGGTGCGCTCGGTGATGTTCGGAAGGGAACCGAACAGACCGACGGTATAGGGATGATGCACCGTGCTCTTGTCGAACACTTCTTCAAGCGTGCCGCTTTCCACAATCTCGCCGCCGTACATGATGGCGACCTTATCGCAGAAGTTGGCAACGATGCCGAGGTCGTGGGTGATGAGGATGACAGCGGTGTTGAGTTCCTTCTGCAGGTTTCTCATCATCTTGATGACCTGGGCCTGGATGGTAACGTCAAGTGCCGTGGTAGGCTCGTCCGCGATCAGCAGTTCGGGGTTGCAGGCGAGAGCGATGGCAATCATGACCCTCTGCTTCATGCCGCCGGAGAACTGATGCGGGAACTCGGTCTTTCTCTGGGGAGGAATGCCGACCAGCTTGAGCATTTCATCCACACGGGCTTCAACGGCAGACTTGCTCATGTTGTCATTGTGGAAACGGATAACGTCTGCGATCTGTTCGCCAACGGTATAGACCGGGTTCAGGGACGTCATCGGATCCTGGAAGATCATGGAGATCTTCTGACCGCGGATGTCGCGGACTTCTTTCTCGGAGAGCTTCAGGATATCCTTGCCCTCGAAGAACACTTCCCCTTCCACTTCCGAGGTATACTTCGGAAGCAGTCTGAGAATGGTGAGCGCCGTGGTGGTCTTGCCGGCGCCGGTCTCTCCCACCAGCCCGAGGACCTCTCCTTTTTCAAGGTCAAGATTTACGTGGTTGACGGCACGGGAGATGACGCCGTCCGTCGTATAGCGGACTGACAGGTCCTTTAACTCTAAAAGCTTTTCACTCATGTCCGTTCCTCCTTATGCCTTGCCCTTGAGCTGCGGATCGAGCGCGTCACGCAGGCAGTCGCCCAGGGTGTTGATACTCAGAGCTGCAAGGCAGAGCACGATGCCGGGGATGTAGACCATGTACTGGTTCTGCATGGTGTAGGAAAGTCCGTTTGCAAGCATGGTGCCCCATTCCGGAGTCGGTGCCTTGACACCGAGTCCGATGAAGCCGAGCGTTGCACCCTGCATGATATTGATGGAAACCTGAGCGGTGCCGTTGATCAGAATGACGGAAGCAAGGTTCGGCACCAAGTGCTTCACCATGATGTACCACGGATTTGCGCCGAGGGCAACTGCCGACTCGACGAAGTCCTTTTTGGCCACCGTCAGCGCCACCGAGCGGATCATCTTGATATGCATCGGCAGAGAGGAGATCGTCAGTGCCACCAGCAGCTGCGGGATACCGTTGCCCAAAGCCGCGCATATGGCCAGCGCCACGACCATGCCGGGCACGCAGCTGATAACGTCGACGATACGCATGATAACGTTGTCCACCCAGCCGCCTATCATAGCGCAGAGGCAGGCAAGGATCGTCGAAATGACAAGGGAAAGCAGTGACGAGATCAGACCGATCTCCATAGCCGTCCTCGCGCCGTGGATGACTCGAGCCGTTATGTCACGGCCGAGGTTATCGGTACCGAGGAGATGGAGCTTGCCGTAAATATCGGTGGTCATCGGAGCAAGAAGTTTGATCTTGCCGGACTGCCGGATCGCAACGTCATACGGGACGATGACATCCGCAAAAATCGCGAGGAAAAGGATGATTCCGCAGCCGATCAATGCTATAACTGCAGCCGGTCTGTGGATGAGGCTCTGCCATACTTCGGCAGCCTGAGAATTCTTTTTCAGTCTCGGAGCTTTCGTCTTGCTCATGCCGCCTTCACCTCCTCAGCTTTCTTCGGGGCTTTTTTCTTTTTAACGGACACAAAGGTGCTGCGGACACGCGGATCGATAAATGCGTAGCTCAGGTCGATCAGCAGCTGCACCACGATCGTCAGGATGGACAGGAACATAACACAGGCGAGCATTGTCGGGATGTCACGTGTGTTGATGGCCTCGACGACTTTATAGCCGATGCCGGGGATGGCAAAGAGCTTCTCGACGGTGACAGCGCCGCCGATCATGGATGCAAAGCAGCCGCCCGCGAAGGTGATGATCGGAAGCATGGCGTTTTTAAGCGCTTCGTGGAAGATAACTCTGCGCTCGCTTGCTCCTTTGGCGCGTGCTGTGCGGACATAGTCCTGACGGATGCAGTCGAGCATGGCCGAACGCACCTGACGGATGAACTGAGCAAGGAAAGGCAGGAGAAGCGTAAATATCGGGAGAACATAGCTCTTGGCGCCTTCCTTGATGCCGTATGTCGGGAACCAGCCGAGACCGACCGAGAACCAGATCATCAGCATCAGGCCGAGCCAGAAGCTCGGAACTGCGCCCAGGAACTTGGAAACCACGTTCGTTATATCGTCGAAAGCCGTGTACTGCTTTACAGCGCACATGACTCCGACGGGCAAGCCAATCAATAGCATTATTGCCGTTGTGATAAGGGCGACCTTCAGGCTTATCGGTATACGGTAAAACACGTCGTCGCCCACCGGACCTCTCGTTTTATACGAAATGCCCAGGTCTCCGTGCAGTATACCTTTGATCCAGTTAAAATACTGAACAAGTATCGGTTTATCCAAGCCGTATTTTGCAGCCAGTGCATCGTACTGCTCCTGGGTATATTCCTGAGGGAGCATGTTCTGGAGCGGATCGGCACCGTTCAGGTTCAGCAGAAGATATATCAGAAGTGCCACTATCAGCAGCAGGATCGGCATCAGCAAGATGCGCTTGATCGTATATCTCAGCATTGTTTTACCTCCGCCGGGTTAAGACCCCGGTTTATCCGGTCTGTAGTATTTCTTAAAGGAAAAACGGAGCGGCGGTTTTGCCACCGCTCCGTTCAATTGGATGCGCTAAGTAAAACAGAAATCAGATTGCTTTGGCCGCAGGATCAGCCGACGTTGGAGTACATGTAGCAGAACTCGACATAGCCGCCGATCTGGCTCGGGTACACGCCGCTGATCTCATTGTTCACGGCGTAGAAACGGGTGACGCAGAGGCCGCCGAATGCAGCATGCTGCTCCTGGCAGATACGGGTGATCTGGGAAACGTTCTCCACATACTGCTCATAGGTGGGAGCAACGACAGCTGCCTGGTAGTATTCCTCAGCCTCTTTGAAGGCTTCCTCGTCCATCCACTTCAGGAAGACGACAGGCTGTGCGCCGGTGCCGGGGATATCGGAGCCGGCAAGGCCCATGGTGTAAGGAGTGAGGCAGGACTCTTCGGAGTAGCCGTTGTGGCACGGGAACACTTCGTAGGTGCCGCCCTTGAGCATACCGTAGCAGGTAGCGCCGTCGAGGGTCTCGAAGCCGACGTTCACAAGGCCGAGGTCATTGAACATCTGAACAAGAACGGTCTCAATGGTGGTGAAGTCGGGGTCTGCAAGCATGGTGAACTTGACATCTTCGGGCTTGATGCCGGCATCGGCAAGGATCTGCAGGCCGAGTTCGGGATCGTAGCTGTAGTCATCGCCATAGGGGTATCCGCCCTGGCCGTCATAGAGGCTGTTGGGAACGCCATAGAGTCCGTTGTAGGCGAGCTCATTGACTTCGTTCCAGTCGATCATATGGCAGAGGGCTGCGCGGACTGCGTCATTCTCGAAGATCGGGTTGACGGAGGGGTTGACCCAGAAGGGGTTGCAGCGGTCCTTGATGCGGAGGATGTTCCATCCGGCAGCGTCGAGGACTTCGTAGGACTGGATGCTGACAAAGTTCATGCAGTCGAGCTCGTTGTTCTGGAGAGCCAGAAGTGCGGTGTTCTCTTCGGGGATGAGCACCATGCGGACGGTCTCGATGGAGGGCTGCTTGAGCTCATTGTAGTAGTTGGTGTTGGCCTTGAGGACGAAGCCCTCGCCCGGGGTGTAGCTCTCAACTACATAGGGGCCGCAGCCGACGGCGGAACGGTTGTCCTCTGCTCCGAACTCATCAAGAGCTTTCGGGGAAACAGGGCCGCAATGGGGCTGGCAGACGAGGTCGTTCATGAAGGCGGCGTTCGGAGCCTTCAGCTGGATCTCGAGGGTGAAGTCATCAAGAGCTTTGTAGTAGTCAACTACTGCAAAATAACGTGCCTGATACTCGCTGGTCGCCTTGTCCCAGGTGTTGACGAAAGCATGCGCAGTGACCTGCTCACCGTCGGAGAAGTAGGCATCCTGACGGATATGGAAGGTGTAGAGCGTGTAGTCGTCGGAAATATCCCAGGATTCCGCGAGGCAGGGACGAAGGTCTGTGATGTCGCTGTGATAGCGGAGCACGAGGTTGTCATAGACCTGCCAGAGGAATGCGGAAGCACGGTTGTCGATCCAGGGGCAGTACAGGGGAACGTCGTAGTTGGTCCAGTAGGAGAACTCGGTGCCCGGCTGGATGCCGTCCGGCTTCTCGGTAACGGTGGCGTTTTCATTTGCCGCCTGAGCGTCCTGACCAAACTCGATAGTGGTCTGGCTGGCGGGCTCTGCTGTCTCGGTGCCGGTAGTGGCTGCCGGAGCAGCCTGCTGCTGGCCGCAGGCGCAGAGTGCAAACACCATCGTCAGCGCGATGAGGAGTGCAAGGTACTTTTTCATTCTGTGTTTCCTTTCTTTTTCGGCCGCATGAACGGCCATGATGTATTTCTTAATCCGTCCGGAAACCGGGCAGGAATAAGCGGAAAATGACGCCGCGAAAGCGCACGCTGCAATCGCTGAATACGAACGGGCGCAAGGACCTTCTTATAATTATTATGGTTAATTATCTCAATTCGGGGGGGGAAAGTCAATCATTTTGAAAGTGCCGTCTCCCAATTCGTTAATATCGACAAGTTTCAAATTCAAATTTAGTGTAATTATACAAATGTTTTAAGTGATAGCGGAAGATATTTGAAGCACCCCCGTTTTTATGTTATTTTTTATATATCTTGTGAAATATCAAACAGTAACCCCATCAAGAGAGAAAAAAGGAGTCTCCAAACATGAGCAAGAAAATCAAAGTCCTTCTTATTACTGGCATTGTGACCAGCGAGCACGACCCGAAGATGAACCCCATGATCCGTTTCCTGCTGGAATCCACCGACCGCTTTACCGTAAAGATCACCGAAGAATTCAAAGGCTGCACGGCGGAGACGCTGGAGGGATATGATCTGCTTTTCATCAATTACGACGGCAAGGAGAGCGTCGAAACCCCCTTCGTAAGCTGGGGAAAGACCGCGGAGAAGGCGGTCTATGACTTCGTTGCCAACGGCGGCGGCGCGGTGGTGTATCATTCCTCCATGTTCAACCCGCAGAACTGGGAGTATCCGGATGAATTCCGGAAGCTCGTCGGTTTTGACTACGATTTTGAGGATGGTCTGCGCAAAAGTCCGAAGCTGGACGTTGTGGTAAACATGTGTCTTGGAGCACACCCCATCGTGGACGGCTGCGCCAAGAAATGGGCAACGGTGCAGGAGGATTTCTTCGTGAACATGAAGCCCGTGGACCCGAACCTTACGGTGCTTGCCACCATAAAGGACGAAGTGGACGACTATGATCCGGAGCTCACACAGAAGCACCGGATAGCGGAGTTTGAAAACGTGGACATCGCCTCGCTGCCCGGCATGGGCAAGGATGTGCCCGTGATATGGGTGCACAGCTACGGCAAAGGGCGCGTGATGGGCATCTCCATGGGCCACGGGCCGGACACGCTCCGCCGTCCCAACTATGTGGGCATTCTGGCAAGAGGCTGCGAGTGGTGCGCCACCGGCGAGATCACCATCCCCTACCCCGATCTTGCAGGCTGGAAGAGGCTCAATGCCTGGCCTTATTACAAAGACGTCACCTGGCAGGAGTGGGCAAAGCTCACTTCCTTCTGATCCGTCCGCATATCTGCAAAGGCTCCCGCCGGACCGGCGGGAGCCTTTGCTTTTTTCACACATTATTTGATTACGATTATGACATAGAAGAAATCACTGCTGTGGTCATTTTCAAATTTCAGCACCGCAAGTCCCGGTTCGTCCGCGGTCTTTTTGTTTGCTTTGACGGAAATGAGTCCCGAACTTCCGGTTATGGTTTCCTGCGACAGGGTAAGCGTTCCCACATTTTTTGAGCTGTCGTCAAACGAATAGCTTATTGCGGTCTCTTTTTCCCCGTACATGACCGAAATGTTGATCGGGAACGATCCTCCGTCTTCCATCACCACCACGGCCCTGTCGGCGAAGAAGTCTCCCGAATAGGCAACGCCCAGCGGATCCCTGCCGGAGATGACATCCAGAACTTCCGCGGCCTCATCCCGCACGCCCTTCAGTTCCTCTTCCATCTCCGTCACCTTTGCGGAGAATTCCTTTACGGCGGCATCTCCGTCCGAGATCAGCGCGTTCTTGTCCTCTATCTGAGAAAGCTGCTCACGGATCTGCGCTTCCTTGTCCGCCAGGGTCTTTCCCAGGTCCTCTATTTCGGCGCTCAGCTTCTCCTTTTCCTTGAGGATGCCGTCTCTTTCCCCAAGAACGCCGATATGCTTCCAGCCGAGGAAGCCCAATCCTGCGACAAGAACCGCCAGGATCAGGGACAGGATGATCACGGTCGGGATGTTCCTGTATTTTCTCTCTGCCTTTCTTGCGGCGCGGGCGGCGGCCTTCTCGTCCTTCGCTCTCTGTCTGGCTCTTTCCTTCTCGAGCCTCGCCTCTTCCTTTTCGCGGGCCTTCCGTTCTCTTCTGCTTTCTTTCACGGGCGGAACCGTCTGCAGAACGCTTTCGGCCTCCGCTGCAGGATCTTCCGGTTCCTCCGCAACAGCATCCTCTGCGGGCAGCTCTTCCCGCTCTTCCGGACTTAATGCCGGATCCCTGTTCTCATCAAGGACGGATTCCTCTGCCCTTTCAATGTTCTCGTTATCCATGTCCGTCTCCTTCCGCATATCTGCCCGTCCCGGATATCCCGAGCCGTTTTTTACAGGACCATATTAGCACACATTTTCTTTCATCCGTATTCCTTTTTTGCATTATTCACAGTTTTTTTATTTTCGTTTTCCCGGAAAGCAGCCGAAAGCGTCCCGTATCCGGGAACGGATACGGGACGCTTTATGAAGATGGACTTATTCCATCTCTTCCAGAACGCGGTCGGCAAGCGCGCCGAAGGTCTCAATGCCGCCGAATTCGGCAATGGGGATCATCGCGTCGAATTCCTCCTCGATCTGTGCGAGAAAACCGATGCGCATAAGCGACTTCGTTCCCAGTGCTTCATGGATTCTGGTATCCGCGGTGAAGCCCGACGTGTCGGCACGGAAGACCTGGCCGGCGATCTCTATGAGTTTTGCTGTCAATTCTTCTTTCGTCATCTGAATCATTCTCCTTCATCAAGTTCAAAATGGAGTCCCTTGTATCCGCCGAGGTCGACTATTTTCTTGTGTACGCCCACTTTTTCGCCATTGGCGATCCTCTCCCGGAGCACCTTGCGTTTCTTCGGGGTAATCCCGTAAATAACAACGTTCGTGGTGACCCCTTCGTCAAATTCCACTTCACCGAAACCGTAGCGTCCGTATGGTTTCAGACGGGCGTCATCCGTGGTGGGGGCCGGGAGTATGATCGTCTTGAGCCATCCGTGGCCGCTCAGCTCCACCCATTCGGTGGCATGATAGCCGCATTGGTTGCAGGCGTAATGGGGCGGGAACTCGATCGCTCCGCATTCCAGGCAGCGGCGGGCAAGGATTCTTCCCTCCTCCAGGGCATCGTAATAGGGCTTTACCAATTTTTCCAGTTTCATTTCGCTCTCCTCCCTTATTCCGCCGTGCGCAGGATGATCGCGCGAACGTTCTGCCCCCCGCCGAAACCGCGGAGGAAGGTCGTTTTCGGTGTCTTTTTGACCTGATGCGCTCCTGCTTCGCCGCGCATCTGGATGACCGCTTCGTATACATCCGCCATGCCGGAGGCGCCGAAGGCATGCCCGTAGGAAGTGCGGCCGCCGCTGGAGTTGATGGGCTTGTCTCCGTCAAAGGCGGTGCGGCCTTCGAGCACATACTTCCATCCTTCGCCCCTCGGGAGATAACCGACTTCTTCTGCGGCAAGCAGCTGGGAGCCAAGCATGAAGTCGTTGATGAGAAGCAGGTCGATCTCTTCGGGTTTCACGCCCGTCATCTCGTAGACCTGACGGGTCGCCTCCCTGGTCGCCTGCATTTCCAGCTGCGGAACGGCGAACTCCAGGCAGGATGCGCCGATGCCGAGTATCTCGATCGGCTTTGTTTTGAACAGATGAGCCATCTCCGTCGGCGCAACGATCACCGCGGCAGCGCCGTCCGCGGCGGGTGCGTTGCCGGTAACGCGGAGATACTGCGATACTTTCGGATTATAGGGGGAGCGGAGGTACTCCATCGGATCATCGATCCCGACTTCCTTCGCCAGATCCTCAAACGGCGTGCGCATAAGGGCGAGCGGATTCAGCGCTGCGGCCCGGCGTCCGTTATAGGACATCTGATTCAGTGTGTCGTCGATCTCTCTGTCCGTAAGCCCGTAAGTGCGGACATACAGGTCGAGCCAGTTGTCCGAACCGACGTTCATCCCGCCTATGATGGACCTGGCGTAGGCGCGGTCCCCTATCTTCACCAGATCGGGATAAATGTCGTCCGTGGTGATCCTGCGGCGGAAACAGGCAGGCTTTGTCCCGTCGGGAAGACCCGTGGCCATTTCCGCGCCGCCCGAGAGCACGATGTCATAAGTTCCGCTGGCGACCGCCATCACGGCCTGTTCCAGTCCCACATAGCCCGAGCAGCACGCCTCAGAATGATGCACGGAGCCTCTTCCTCGCATCCCCATCCATTCCGCCACCTGCATGTTGGGCGTCACGCAGTTGTTGAAAAATGCGGGGTTGGCAGAGCAGTGATAGAAATACTGGACATCCCGGGGTTCCACTCCTGCGTCTTCCATTGCCGAGATCGCGGCGCAGCCGAAGACCTCGCCCTCCGTAAGACCCTCCAGTTCCGGATCATCGTTGATGTCCATGAACGGAGTGGCGCCGACACCGAAGATCGAGACACTCCGGGAGTATCTGCCGATCCTGCTGTGTGTCATGCTGTTGTATTCCATGTCATCCTCCTTCTGGTTTTTTGTTAAACCGCTTAAATACATCATACAAATATTCCTCAGCAGAGTCAACATTTTTATGCATTTCGTACAAGCGGGCAGACATCTTTTCTTGCCTGATGCGGATGCTTGTGATAGTATATAGTTTAAACATCCGATTCAGAACAGGGAGAGGCCCGATGGTCGAAAACATAGAGAAGTTTTATAAGCTCCTTTCCGAGGACGCATCCGTTGCAAAAAGGCTTGAGGATGCCCAGAATGCCTACCCCGGCAGCTGGGAGATCCGCGAACCGTTTATCCGGGAAACCATGCTCCCTCTTGCAGAGGAGCTGGGGCTCGGATTTACGATCGAAGAGCTCCGGAAATATGAGACCAGGCTGAAGGTGATGAACAGCAGGGATGTGGAGGACGAGTCCGACAGCATACCGGATCCGCCGGTCTACCAGCTTCTCGATCACGGCTGGGAAACCGACTCGTCCGTTTACGCGGAGGCTGAGGAATCCTTTCGTAATAAGTGAAGAACACCGGACACCTTCCCGGCATCTTCAATTATTAATATTTGAATCATAAAATGAAAACGGAGGAAAACACATGGCAACAAAAGCATACGCGCAGGTGTATTCGCTGATCCGTCACGACAGAACGCCTCAGCTTCTGTACGACGCACTGGCGAAGTTTTCAAAGATGGGCTATGACGGCATCGAAGGCATCGGCGCCAATACCGCCGGTCTCTCCATGCCCGACTTCAAGAAATATCTCGCCGATCTGAATCTGGATATGTGCAGTGTGATGAACCTGAGCACCGATGAGGACCTTGCCTACGGCGCATTCATGGGCGCCAGATACGACGTTGCCGGCTTCCGGCCGAAAAGTCTCAGCAGGGACGATATCCTTCGCGCCTGTGACGAGGTCAACGAATTTTCAAAGAAGGTCAAGGCAGCGGGAATGATGAACCTGATCCACAACCACGCGCATGAGTTCGGTCAGGTGGAGGGAGAGCCGGAGGGCGTCACCCCCTATGACCTGATCCTGCAGAACACCGATCCGGATCTCGTCGGCATGGAGATCGACGTCGGCTGGGTTGCGTTTGCAGGAGCGGATCCTGTTGAGATCATCAAAAAGTATCCCGGCCGCTTCCGCATCATCCACGTCAAGGAATGCAACCGCGTTGCAAAGGATGCGGAGGAGCGGGAGCACTTCCCGAAGAAGGTGCTGGACATGGGCCCGCCGAAGATCATCAACGGAGCGCCGAAGTTCTCGCCGATACAGGAGAAGATGATGTACGAGGCGCGGAACTTCAACGTTGAGCTCGGCAACGGTATAATTGACTGGCCGGCACTTGCCGCTGCAGCGAAGGGGCAGGGATTCCCCGTATACTTCGTCAGTGAGCGCGAATATTATCACTGCTACGGCACGGACGGCAACGAAGAGATCTGCGCGCAGAAGGACTGCGACTTCATCCACAGCCTGTAAATCCGACATATAACAGAAAAGGGCCGGGAGGGTTTGTCCCTTCCCGGTCCTTTTGCACTTGTATCTTACGGTTCCTGTCCGGCTTCCTCCGGTTTCGTGTCCGCCTTATAGCCCTCTATGCCTGCCGCGGCAGCCTCCTCCACCGTCCGGATGTAACTCCAGAAAGAGGCAGTCTCGTAGGTCATTTTGAACATATTGACATTGTATTCTCCCCTTGCGCGGTAGTACAGGCCTTCCTGCTCCGCGTCGAAGACATACATGACGCCGTCGATCTCGATCTCCACCCAGCCGTGGGGCTGATAGGTATGGGACATGAAACCGCTGATCGCCTTCGCATCATAGCCGAGCCCTCTTGCAAGAGCCCACATCTGTGCGGCAAAGGAATAGCAGTTTCCCCTGCCCTTGCTGAAAAGCTTCAGCGCCTCCTCGATTTCCCAGCCGGTCTCTTCCACCCGGTAATAATTGCCCTTCAGATAGAGATTATTGTCCCGGACATATTTGAACGCCTCATAAAGCATGCTTTCCCGCGGCATGGTCTGTGTTTTGATAAGCTGGGCAAGCTTTTCGGCAACATACCGGTCCAGTTCCTCGCTGCCGCTCGTAAATCTTCCGTCCTCGCCGAACTGCAGCGTCCCCACGGTGCTGTTGCGGATAAAGAATCCGTCGCTGTCTATGCAGTAGAGCCATCCTTCAACATTGAGAAATCCCGGCTGCAGACGTTCCCCGGCCTTTGCCCACACCGTGCTCGGCTGACCTGTGATGCAGACGGCTCTGTAGCAGTCCAGATGCGTCGAGACATCCGGGAAGTAGGATTCTACGGCTTCCGCCGCGAGCGCTTCTCCTCCGAGAAGCTCATAGAGGATGACCGCCCCCTCACCTCTTGTAAGGGTGTCCCCCCTGCCCGAAAGCAGCTTTTCCAGTTTCTTCCCGTTGAAGATCTGCGAAAGCAGCAGCCTCATTTCTTCAATCGTTATGGGCTCGTCCGGTCTGAATTTCTCTCCGGTCAGCTCCATGAAGCCGCCTGCGACAAGAGCTTCCGCTCCCTTATAACACAGCGCGTTCTCCCGTATATCGCTGATGTACGGCTTTTCGGCAGACGGCTCGGCCAGAAGATTGTAGACCGCTCTGGCCATGTCGCTTCTCGTCAGAATATGATCCGGATAGAACAGTCCGTCCTGTTCCGCCGGGAAAAACCCTGTCGGAACGCTTTTCAGCGCCGGCCCGATCATTGCGGTATATTCTGTATCCGAGAAGACCGGTTCCTCCGAAACTTCACAGTATTCTCCCCTGCTG